>Ga0105055_10004458_pt1 | contig 20451 bp, 12 predicted proteins | sample BON03_FD_78090 | JGI IMG/M metagenome (GOLD analysis project Ga0105055, IMG submission 78090) | Freshwater microbial communities from Lake Bonney liftoff mats and glacier meltwater in Antarctica - BON-03 | ecosystem: Environmental > Aquatic > Freshwater > Ice > Glacier meltwater | place: Lake...
ATGGTACCACTCCATCACACGCCCATCTCGTTGTTCCACTCGAGATGTAGAATCGTAATTGGAATGTATTTATTTACTCATACACAATAGAACAACCATGCCTAGATCAACCTACTGGAAACAAAAATAGAAAACTACTTGTCAATCATTCATCACCTTGAATGTTCAATAACGGAACTAAATCATTGTCAGACAATTCGTAGGGGTATCCCTGAGAATGATTTGAAGGAACCGCAGTTAAGGTATGGTTTGAGCATGGAAATTCTTTTCTGACCCTAGCATTCAGCTAGTCGAATTAGCAATTATTTCTGAGTATCTTTATCTATAGCTGGAAACTGGGAATATCGAAATTTTAGTCTGGCACCCTCCTACCTTATTAATTTTAAAAATTCGCCATATATCAGTTCACTTACTGATTCTATTTGATTGAAATCCCTTTTTCCTGCCGGTTAAGTTTGTCTGCTTCAAACTCTGGTATTCACTTTAATTATTTAGTTAAAACTAAGCTTGAAAAACAAAGGAAGGCAAATAACTCGGAAAAAGTTGAAATATCGAATCGGAACTGCGTCGGCCAAAAAGGAAAAAAGATGCGTCGTTTGTGTCATGTTTCTCGTCAAGTTGTTGGAAGTAGTGATGTTGTGTTGATCGATGGTAATGAGATTATTTTGAATCGGCCTGGGAAGCTAAACAGTTTGAATTTGGAGATGGTTCGTATGTTGCAACTTGGGTATTTGAAGTTTCGGGATTCTGTGGTGATGCTGAGAGGTGAAGGCAAGGCTTTTTGTGCTGGTGGTGACATCGTGGCCATTCGCGAGGATGTTTTGAGTGGATCAAGGAGGCGACTTGCAAATGACTTCTTTTACGAGGAGTATGAGTTGAACCACTTTATTGCCACCATGCTTGAAGTTCGGAATGTTGCTCAGGTGTCGCTATGGAATGGCGTGACTATGGGAGGAGGAGTGGGTCTTTCATTGCATGGACCATATCGGGTATGTACTGAGAAAACTATGTTTGCAATGCCTGAAACTAGTATTGGACTTATCCCTGATGTTGGTGGTACGTATGCTCTTGGTAGGTTGTCATGCACCGCATCAGGAATGTATGCTGGTCTCACAGGGCATAGATTAAAAGCAAGTGATTGTATGAGGCTTGGATTGGGTACTCATTTTGTATCCGAGAAACGTCTAGATGGTTTGGTTGAAAAGCTCAAGACAAGTTCTATCCGGGAGGTCGGTGATGTGTTGGATTCTTACTGCCACGAAGAAGTTTCTGGATCGAGTGTTTTGAATGAGGCAGAAATTATTCGATGCTTCTCGGATGTGAATAGCGTGGAGGAAATTCTTGAGAGAGTTGAACGATCTGAGTACGAGGATTGGAAAATCGAGGCCTTGAGAGCTCTTAAAAATGCATCTCCCTTGTCGTTGAAGCTCACTTTCAAAGCCATCAATCTTCATAAGAATTTAACAATTGGAGAGGCATTGATTAATGAGTATCGCATTGTTCAGCGACTATGTGCCGTCGATGGGGAGTTTTTTGAAGGTATTAGAGCAGTTTTGGTTGATAAAGATAGAAATTGTAAATGGAATTACGCTGGTTTAAATGATGTATCCGATGAATTGGTTGACAGTTTCTTTGCACCTTTAATAAATCATCCACGAGGAGATTTGAAATTTAACTAGTTAATTTCGCTCCTGCGTACGAGGGAGGCGCCTACACCAGGTATAAAACAAACATCTTAAAACGGTTTTCAAAATTTGATTTTGGTTCATTAGATTAAAAACTTAAATTTAAAATTTTGGCGCAATCTAACAATACTTCATCTAGTTCACTTTGTCCTCCCATCTGTTTGATCTTGTCGCATAAAAGACCCTTCGTTATCTCCTGATTGACCAACAAGAATAACAATTGTTGATAATGTTCATCGCTATTTTCGTTATCGCCGTTATCGTCGTCTGGAAACGGATACTCCAAAGTATTTCCGGCCATTTCAAGCAATGTTTCTGCCACCGAATACTTTCCAACGTTTCGCGCCAACTGCGATGCTTTTTTTATATCGTTTAAAGACCACTTTAAGTGACGGGCAAAAAACGGAAGACATTCAATGACTTGCAAATCGGGTGTATCATATAAAGAACTCAAGATAGAATTGTCTTGCCCATACAATGAAATGATAGTTTCTTGTATAACGGTCGCTGTATCAATATAATCTTTTGGGACCTTGGTCAATTGGTTCGCAAAGACATCAAACCCAATCTTATTTGAAATCAACTCCAATAAATCCATGCTATGATTGTTCAACAAGCAAATACCAAGACACAAACAAGCCAATGGGGATTTCTCCTCGAATAAAAGTAAACTACTAACAGAACTGAGTAACTGCTCCGATACAGTTTTTGAATCCCTCAACCATTCAATCAACACTCTATAAAATGATTCATCGTGAATCATGCACATCAAGCTGGAGAGTAGGGAATCATTGTTGATTTTCAGTGCAAGTTCTTTACATGTAGGGTTTCCACGAATCATTGATTCAAAAAGTCTTGCTGCTTTGGAATTTCGAGTTGTCAAAAGAGAATCTACAATCAATTGACCCGCTGGAGGTGAAACATCATTGGGAGAAGGAGTTAGAGTACGTCCTACAATGCTTATTTGTGATCCAGGAGATTTCATCAAACAATCCCATAAATGCTCTCCGGGACTACTATCATTATCCAATAGCAATATCACTAATGCACTTGTGAAGTTAAACATATCATATGATAAATAGGGAACTTGTAAATACATACATTCCTCCAAGGCTTTGGATCCTGGTAAACACAGAACACCTAGAAGTGAAAGCGCTTTGTTGGACACATCAAATTCGCTTTTGCAAAAGGCTAGAGGTGCAACAGCTCTCAAAACATCCACTTCCTTACTAAGAAAAGGATCGCTTTCTTGAGTCAACGTGAAAAGCTCAAGGGCTTGACCCAATGTATGCATCTTGGCAGGTCCATCTTCCACTTTGAATTGCAACAATTTCGGGATATGTTTTTTATAATCTTGAATAAACAATATAAACAATTTCTGAGCGACCATACTACCCTTGACAACATTATATACAATCGTCAAACAATCCTGTACGATAATATCATTTTCAAACTCCTTTTCAGTTTCAATAATCTGGAAGAGCTTGCTGAAGACATCTCGAAAAGCCACAAAGGTTTGCAATTGCTCATTGTTTTCAGTCAATTGGAGTAGCAATAAAAGCATATCATTACGAACTTCCTCATGAACATCATCCAACACATCCACTAGTTTCTCCATACCAGCTGCTGATCGTTCAATTGCGGTCTCCGTCTCAGATCTCCTATTATGAACCAACGTACATAATAACTGCGTTGCGGACATTCGGATCCATCTTTTTGGCGGGATTAATAAATCCAGCAATATCTCCATATGGACAAGTACAGCATCGCAATTCAACAAGGGAGCTTCGATCCATTCAAAACTCACTGCTCCCGTACCACTGAAATCTCTTTTCAGATCATGAGACTCAATTTCAGTGCACGCATCGTTCAGGATGTCAAGAAGACCTTGATTGTCCTCTTCGTCCAAAGTATCTTTGGCAAGCATGTCAAACATGCTAGGTATATAAATTTTGATGCCCGACTTATTTTTATTTGCATATTGACGAACCACTTCCACTGCGTCCCGTTGTTCCGCACCCATACAATCAGCCTCGTTCAAAACCTTCATTGCATCATCTACTACCGAGGACGACGAGGAGAAAATCATTTTTTTCCACAAAAACTGAAAAATTGACAAAAAGATTTTTTTTAACACAACAAAAATCGATTTTTTTAAAGCACCACTAGTAGTGGATAAAAGCCATCAAATGTTAATTTCTTAATATCTTGTTGAAAGAAAAGAGCCTGATGGCAATCCGTGAGGTGATCAGAAGCAAGAACATTATGTGGAATCACTGAATTCGCATTATATTTCTCCTGATGTAATTTAATTGCATCCCTCGACTTGAGTCGCCTATTTTTTGAATTGTGGAAAAAAGGGTCTACCGAAGGCGCGGCAATAATCGGGACATAATCCATTTAGTTGTTTGTTCACAATGGAGATCAACATAAGACCACACCAACTTCATCCTTCGTGGGTACCCGCTCAGCTTCTTATCGAGTCTGTCTGCTTTTTAGAAGAGAAGGACAATATGGTGTATGTAGTTGTCACAACGAAAGATCATGAATATGTCCTGGCAAGAGTGCCACATGAAGTGTTTGATGATTGTGTTCTCCAAAGTTCACATCATTTAAGAGTATGTGGCATTGACATATTACGCCAACTGGAGAAATTTCGAGCAGCAAGACGAATCGTCAATAACCTCTCCGATGTTTCGCCGCTGAACAATGACCACAAACTACATCAAGGATATTTGGACCTTTCAGGAACCAAAAAGTATGCAGTCATACTCGACAACCATGTTTACATATACAATAAAGGCCAACACACTCCAGAGCTTTCAATACCGATATCTCTTTCCGAGATAGATCCTTTGGATTGTTCCTTTCAAATGAAAACCCCATTTCGAAAATTTCACTTCAAAACCAGACATGAAGCAGATTTTCAGATTTGGGTAGGCAAGCTTTCGAAGGTTCTATTTGATACAAAAAAGACGACGAAATCAATTTTCGGGGACGTTACCGTAATCCTCATCCATAAAGACAAAGAGGTCGCGAGGGTCCCATTGGTTGACAAGATAATGGTAGGACGTGATAGGCTCAATGATATTGTCATTCCGAATGCAAAAATCAGTCGGCAGCACTGTCAAATTCAAATAGACTGTAATGATCGAATCCTAGTGACAGACCTCGGGTCATCAGCGGGGACCATGATTGACAACCAGCTAATTGAACACAGAGGCATCAGTAAAACCGATATAATCCAACTACCAAACGAATATCGCCTCCACCTATATTTTGAATAATAGAAAATTTCCAGATTTGTTTTCATGAAATTCCAGAGTTCTTTTAATTTTTTCATGTTTCTCTCTGATGTGGAATGCACTGATCTATACGATAGCATAGGATATTCATATTCGCTAATTAAGAACTCTAAATATGAATTCGTGCTCTTTTTATGGTATTATCTCAATTTAACGACATTCATGGACCAGTTGAACCCCAAGCATTGTATCCATTTCTGGTTGAAAAATAAACTTATTTTTATCTCCCACTCTCCGAGTTTCTAACCGTAGATTTTTTATGGAATTGGAAACAAGGGATCTTCTTTGGAGGAAGCATGGGTGCTACTGCGTAAAGCGGATGAATACGCGTAATTTGGCCTGAAATTTGACAAGAAGAAGAGACGAGAACCAGCTCGTAGTATCAATTTGAATGAGGCACCTATATGGAATATGAAAGTTTAGAACAATCGGCTTCGAGAAAATGAAGATCTTCTATGTAAAAATTAGGTTTCCATTAAGCCACCTCTCGAAGACTCTCTGTAAAATGTGTCCATATTAATTAAGCAGCCAAGATATACGTTTATTTATTCAAACATTAATATTAATACATGTTGTGAGGTACCTGCTAGCAAGTGAGTAGATACAAAAAATTTCGCTTCGTTCACTTAGATTACTAGAAGTGTTCTAGAACATTATTCTCGTAAACGGCTAAATGCTCGCTCGCACGCAGCCTTCTTCCTAATATCCTAGGAGTTCAAAATTCAACTAATTTGTTTCTACCATGGTACTTTAAGTTATAATATATTTTTTAATTTATCGCCGGACGATTCAATGTGAAATCCGAAATCGATTTCTCATCAACTCCTTGTTATTTTAAAGAAATGAGCTTTTTTTCTACCTGTTAGTTCATCATCCCTTCTTTGTAGTTTGTTTCTTTGTAACACCATATTTTTAAATTTAAAAATTTAATTAGAGGTTGCATTTGAACATCAGAAATTCAATAATATCGATGAACGAGAGAAAACACCACATACGGCTACTAAGTACTATAATTGAATTAAGAAGTAGGGTTTTGTCAGGACTGCAGGCATCTTAGTAGATTGAATGCACTAGTGCCGCATTTCAAATTTGGAGGAGAAAATGCTATTTGGTTAGCCCCCCCTCGTTAACGGATCTAACTTCATTTAATACTATGATGAGTGAGCAACCAGTTCAACGACAATTTATTACCAAATTATCTCACACCGTAACATTAACTCAAACAGTACGAATACCTAAACCATCTCTTCCATATATTGCTAAACATCGGTTGACAAGATTGCCGGTTTATGACAAACCTTTTGGCGTGATTAATGATGAACGGGAATGCTTCACCGAAAGTCGAGTGGAAAATGCAAGACCTTTAAAAGTGCCATTGAGACTTCGCGATGCATATAAGTTTTCCCAAAAATCAAACCGCGAAGAGCTTTCAAGGATACTTGCTTCCAATAATCCACGCCTTTTAATTAATTTTAAGAACTAGAAATACATCTCCTCACAAGGAATACCTCCATAATCGTCATCACTTTCAACATGTATTTCCAGATCATCTAAATCAGGAAGCGGATACCGTAGTATTGCTGCCACGCCAGAAAGCTGCTCTAGTTGCTCACCCGAAGGATGCAACGAAGAGAATATATGAACTTGTGCACCTGAAGCTCTACACGCTTCCACCAAATCCACATATTGTTTACGAGTTTTAATAGATGTTGAGCGAAATAACGAATCACTAACAAGTAAACTTGCAATTGCCCCTCTATCTTGTGCGGCTTGTACATGCCCGTATGAATAAAAGGCCTTTTCAGAGTTTTCGTTGAGCATTTTAAAAAATTTGTGTAGCACTTGGACCTCCCTGGCAGCTTGAACATCTGCCAACCTCGTTTGTATTCCAGGATCAGATAATACTTGATCCAATGCTTGAGTATAACCAGAGGACGCATGAACAAGAATGAATCGATCCTTATTTTTCAAAAGATCTTTCAAATCCGAACGCCGACTCGATTCTTCAACGAGGTATTTGAAGAAATCATCTTTTACGTAACCGGGACTCGAAACAATCACGCATTTTACAATTTCAAAATCTATGTCTCGAACGATTGCCTGGAGAACTTGCTCAAAAAACTTGGCAACTCCATCCTTGTGATTTTTAGAAGCAGCACGTTTCTTTGGGATGGACTTTTCTATTTTGGCGCGAATCAGAGTCATAGCAGACGTAACAAGACATACATGAGCTACGCCCATTTCCATGACAACAGCAGCTAACGATGCACTTTTAGATGGATTACAGGCAGTTTCAATCCTCTCTATGAAGAGACTGTCCCAATTCAACTTTGTCACTGTAAAGTTCCGATTGGGTTCCAATTCTACTGTATGATGAGCGCCTAATTTAATAAACTTGTTTTCTTCAATATTCTTGCCCATCACACGAATGCAGCATTCAACCGGATCAAAATCAATCTTGCTCACTTGAATCATCACGGTCACTTTAACGCGTTGTGATTGCACCGCAGTGTCTCCTTCCTTGACTACCTTTCGTATCGTTGTGGCTTTGATAGAGTCCCCCACTGCGATTATATTAAACGCATGCCACATGTCTTCTGCTTCTAACGGACATAATACAACATAGCCTCCACCATGACCACTGATGCATTTCTTAATCAGTCGCATTAAAATTATAAAAAATGGGGAATCATCTATCAGTTCGAGTTCGTTCGTTATTTTCACGCAAACAACGTCGAGTGCTTTTATTAGGTGTTGATGGGTCAGGGAAAACTACGCTGTTTAAACTGCTGAGCTCACTGGACAACAAAGAAACCGTACCAACCACAGAAACTAAACTTTCAACTGTCGCTTACAAAGGATACGAAATCATCCTTACTGATGTGGGTGGACAAGGCCATCTTCGACCGTTTTGGCGGCACCATTACACTGGCAGTCAAGGGATTATATATATGATCGATAGCTTAGATACGGAACGCATCGAAAAAGCCAAGAAAGAACTTGAACTGACACTTGCCGATGCTCAGCTAGAAGGGACTCCTGTACTTGTCTTTGCCAACAAACAAGATGATATTATATCCTCCAATATATCCTTCAATATACCCTCCAATGCAAATAGGAAAATAACAGTTATCGGATGTTCCGCTCGTAGCGGCCAAGGTGTCTACGAAGGACTCGATTGGTTGATTCAACATATGGAACGAATGTAAATTATTTTTATTGTTATTGAAGTAATGCTTGTGCTTCTTGCTCTTGGACACTCGATTGGTATTTCCTATATCCCCACCATGCTCCAAACCACACTAATGGATTTCCAGTAGCCATCACACCAAAAAAGCCCACTGCCTTGGCAAGAGTGCCGAATACAGGTAAGAGATCGGAAAATGATGTTTGAAAGGCTTGTTCCGTCATAGCCTTGAATATCTTCTTGGCGAATAGCGCAGTTACTAAACGATCCCAGATAAATGTTCCAAACAAAGTCATCGTGACAAGTCCTATGATGTTCCATCGAAATTCATCATTCGGGAAACTCTCCAAATGAATTAATCGATTTAATTCAGGACTGACTTCCCAAGTACAAAATACTAGAGCACCAATACACATGAATAGAGACAAGAACAACGCATGGTTTTCAACAATTCCTAGCATCCATGGTCGACCTTTGTAGTTGACGAACAAGACAGCCATAATCTGAGACGTTTCCACTAGAAAGATCACAGTATTCATCAAATTGGGCATAAAAGGAGCTTGCCACATCATCATAACCTCCGCCATGGAATCAAGCGCACTCCCTTCCTCTTCCTGCTTCTCGTACTCCTTGGCCAATCCTCGTGCTACACGTCTGTTGAATGCAATAACCTCCTTCAGTTTGTCTTCACCCATGGCTGCCTTTGCTAGACTCACAGCAGTAACCATACAGAATAGATGAATGGCTGCTTGACCAAGAATACTAATGAAAATGGCTGGGTTAAAAAGAGATCGAATGGGGCGAACGTGATGCATTTTCTCAATAGGAGTCGAATAAGAAAACGCCAAAGAAGCACTCATGATCAACCAACTCGAAGCCATCATCTGCCGTTCAGACGACCTAGCTCCTTCAAGAGACAACGCTGCCAAACAATAGGCACTAATGGTGCATTCCAACATCATGATCTGCTGCTGCTGCAGAGCACTCAACAAGGTACATCGACCTTGGCGAATGAGCTGTACTACACTCTTCACAGATGGGGTTCGAGAGGTAAAAGGAGCTGCAATGGATGCATCACCAGGTCGCACAATCGGAAGTGCATTTGGATCATCCAATGCATCCAAGGCCATTTGAGTAGGATTATCACTATCTTTCTTTAAAACTACATTGTACTTCCTGCTGAGAAGCTCATTCGCTTTCATCAACTCTTGTCGTAATTGCATTGTAACTGCTTTGACCGCATTCACTTGGACCATAAACCCTTCTTCGCCTCTTGCAGCAGCAGCACTTACATAGGCTTGAACCATCTCCTGCTGTTTGGCCATAATCTCTTTCTTCTTCTTATCAAATTCAACCTTGTGCTTCTTAGCGGCTTCCGCTGATTTTATCTTCAGAATTTTGGCCTCCTTATTTAATGCTTCTTCTGCATCGACGCCTTCAACATCAATTCCTTCGGCATTTGCGTTTCCGTATCCACCCAAGAGTGCCAATCCCACGTCCGCTTGTTTGAGTGCACCCACATCGTTACCACCATCTCCGCACATCAAAACAAAATTCACCTGCTTGGAGGCCACGAAACTTGATATCTCACCGGATTCCTCCTCTTGATACTGTTGAATCATGCGGATTACTTTTGCCTTACCCTGCGGTGACATACGAGCAAAAACATCTATTTCATCCACGTACTTCCATAATTTGCCTTGAGACATATTCACTGCGGATAAGAGAGCATCTTCCGTAGTCAGTAGATCATGGTTCTTGTGAAGCTCCACAATTTCCTCCACCACAAAAGGTTTCTTAACATCTTGAGACCCTACAGCTGCAACCCATTCGACACCACCTTGTGACATAGTAGTAAGCAATAACGGCACCAATGGTTTGCTGCAAATGTGTGTCTTGCGAGCCACATGAAGTGCAGTCAAGGGAGCATCTCCTGTAAGCATTCCAACTTTATGATCCGCTTCGATAAGAGATCGAATCACAATCGCACTATCAGATCGTGTTTTGCACTCAAAGGCGATAAATCCAGCAAAAGTTAAATCACTCTCCACTTGTTCACGAGATAACTTTTTCAAATCAGCCCCTGGTTTACAATGCTTGAATGCAAGAGCCAATACCCGCATACCATCCTCCGCCAGTCGACGATAAACATCATTATACCAAGATGGAGCAGTAGTTACAAGTGAAAGTACAGCTTCAGGAGAACCCTTCACTAAACATAACATTTCAGGAGCAAACTCATTTTTGCCTTTGTGCTGATATTTACATACCACACTCATCCGTTGCAATTTGGAAGCAAAATGAAATCGTTCCAAAATACGAACAGCTTGAATTGTTGATTTGTCAGCAATCGCGTGACATTCTTCCATACCTTGACGAACTTTAGCCAACTGAGATTCAATAACTTTGATATTGGCACCTTCCAACTTCATATCGGCTTCCAATTTACTAGCTGCGAAATTCAACAGAGTTGCATCTCCAGGTACCGCAATTTGAGTCTTGGGATCGTAGCCCCACTGCACCCCTTTCAACGCAGCGACTTCAATCGGATCTCCAAGTAAGTCGGCAGGTTTTCCAGTAGCCGAAGTAAGAGGCATCGACACTGACACTAGAGAATGACATCCGGCTAGCACCATGGCTGTGTTCGTATCAGCATCTTTCACAGGCGTCAAAACTGATTCATCCTTTGATGAGGCACAAACAACGCCAACAGGGACCAACTCATCAGTGGTAAGTGTTCCAGTTTTGTCAAAGAGACAATGAGTAATTTTACCAGAATAAGGGACACGATATGGTTCGGTGCAAAAGATCCCTTCCTTCATAAGTGTCATCAGAGCATGATTCACAGCCAACGCCATTTGCACTGGCAATTGACGAGGAACCACGCTGGTTAATATCATAACGCATTTCAAAAACAACTCATGAGTTGTCCTATCGCCTTTTTCCATTCCTCGCTTGAATACATATCCGGCACTACAAAGAGCAAAACAAAACAAAACCAAAAGAGCCACCCCTGTTTCCTTGGAATCTGCAGACACAGACTCGGTAGAGAATTCAATCATCTGCATAAGTTCCCCTTGAGAAGAACCAAAACCTGTTCGGAGCACGAGACATAAACAACCGCCATCAGGAGAAACAGGAAAGTCTCCTTCTCCTGGAGATGCAGTGATTAAGGTGGTCCCTGAAAACATCACGTTAACTCGATCTCTACCATTAATATCCAAAGGACTGTTCATGTTAGCATGCGACGTCATTTTCAATGAATCCTTCATCTGTGGGACAGATTCCCCTGTTAATGTCGCTTCATTCACCACGGCATTCCCGTCAAGTATAAGGCAATCACAAGGAATTGCATCGGTGCCTCGACTCTGTTGTTCCCCTGCTTGGTGGGACAAGGATGCAAGAGAGATTAGATCCCCAGGAAGTAATTCTGTGGTTTTCAATTTGACCCATTTGCTTTCTCGATATACAGGCAGTTCGTATGGCTTGGGGGCCAAACCTTTCAGGGTTTTGAGGGTTCGAAAACGTTGAAACGCCGTCATTGCTTCCATCATGACAATAGTAAATAGGTTGAATATCGTGTATTGCCAATACTCATCCATAAGCCACAATCCAGCAGAGAAGAATTGAAAAATAGCCAACGGAGATAACATACCTTCGATCACAAGGTCAGGCATCGTTTTCATTTCAACTGCCAGAGAATTCAAACCAAAACGATTCGCTAACTTCTCAATCTCTTTTGAACTGGCGAGTCCACGAGATACGACGTACTGCTTCATTGGCAAATCTACTCGACAAACGATAGGGCTGGCCACACCTGCTTGTTCCATTCGTTCTCTGGTGTATTTTTCGCATGCAATACGTTCAGATTCACTCAACTTGGCAATAACGAGTTCCTCTTCTTCCACGTCAACCTTTTCATTCTTCTCATTCGACAAACCTAAAAGTTTCACTTCACTCAGAGCTTGAACTTGTTTGTCCAACTTGAACCTCAGTTTTTGAAATTCAAAAACCAGTTGCTTTTCTCTGGGGTCGAAAACAATAAGCACCATTTCTGGCTTGCCGTGATGAGCATACGGGGTCACGAGAGCAGAACATCCAGCGTCAACTGCAGTAGCTGGTTCAAAATACATCCATGCATAAAACCATACAAACCATCTGCAGAGAAGTTGAAACAGCACCGTTCCAGTAAGTAAACAGAAAAGTGCAGCTGCTGGAAAAGCATCAGGAAGAAACCAATTAGGAAGTGGTCTTTCATCTTCTTCTTCATCATCAGTGGAGTTCTTCTCGATACTGGTATCCTCCAATACAATATCCTTGAGTACGACCTCCTCCAATACGACATCCTCATCCTCATCCTCATCATCATCATCCCATGAAAGAACAACCTCGCCATCAGTCTCTTTTAATAACTGATCCTCTTTAGATATCTTTTTCGATTTCAGTTCTTCAAGTTCTAAAGATGCTCGTCGTCTTGGGTCTCCCATGGTATTCCATACCGGTGGGAGCACTATGGCGTACAAGACTACACATAACCCAATGAGGATCGTCTTGCGCAAAGGGGCTGGCTTGTATATTCGCAAGTAAGCAATCTGTTTACAAGTCTTATTGACTGGAACCTCGCTCATGGAACCAAAGCGAAGATTCAATTTTTATTGGTTCAGAACACACCATATCCGGTAACAGTAAAAGAAACGGTGTGATCTGATTGTGGGATGTTGACCTTGTCACTGAAAGCCATACCAGCGCTTTGCAAGCACGTGAGCGGAATTTGTGACGAATACGAGATAAACCCTAATGAGCAATTAGCCGCCGATATTCGAAAAAGTATTACTAAACTAGATCAGTTCTATCTTGAAAACGAAAACGATCCCCGAGCTATTCTTATTGAAAGATTGAGTTTCCAACTGGCCAACATTCTTCAAAGGCCTCCTCCACCACCGAAACCAGTAGAAAGGTATACATGCAATCTATCTCCTCAAATATGCTCTTCAAAGGAAAAAGTACACGATCCCATCTATGAAAAAAAGTCTGTTGATCATGTAGCTTCTTTATCTTACGCCGCAGCACATGCTACCAATTATTCATTTTTATCTCCCTTTGCTGATACAGTAGAATCGTTGACAGAAGAAAAAAGCCCTCCTCAGGTTGTTGTGAATTTTACGGTGGTCGTGAACGACAAAGACTATTTTGAGATAATGAGGAGACGTGAAATTCTCAGAGCTCGAGCAAAAGGAATATCAAAAACATCTTTCAAAAGTGCACAGAGAGATATTGCATTATATCGAAGAGAAGATCCTTATCATCCCGATACTGCCGTGACATTTCGACCAGAAGATAAAACAAAATGGGTATCTAAAAATGGATTTCAATTAAAGTAAATAGTCCATCATCAAATCAACTTTTAGTTTGCAGTTTTTCTGCGTCTTGAAGATTTATGTTTGGTTTTGAGCGAATATTGAGCAGCTGTCGGTCTTCTCTCAACTTTCGCAGCAATGGTAGGCAGTTCGCGACTTAAGTTCATCAGCCAATCCGATTGAGCCCGGGCGTATGTGTTTGTGTCAGCAAAGCTTCTGTTTACATGAAGGTCAGCCCGGTCCATAGGATCCTCCGTCCTAGGCGGCACATAGAGTTGGTTTCGTGTATTGGATGGTTGCGTGTATCCATTGGCAACACGGTCATTGTATAGGTTCTGAAGCGGAGGCCTCGTTTGTCTTGGTACTGGTATTTGTGGAGGAGGAGCGTATGGGTCATTCATATACACAAACGGCGGAGGATACCCCGATGCAAAGTAAGGCTGATAATAGTATGGACGTTGTCTATTGTGACGAATACTCTCATTCTCGAAATCGTTTGAATCACTTGACACGGACTCGGTATGATCATAAAAGTTAGATCTATTGTAGATGGAAAACTGATGCTCATACCTCTCTAGTAGGTCTACGTTGGAAGGGTCTCGAAGTAATTCAAGCGCAACAGAGTATAGAGAAGAAATTGTATCGATCATCACCATGATACCTTCATCCCTATCTTGTAGTTCTAAAATTCCAGAATCAATGCGAGAAGTTTGGGATTGAAGAAATGAACTTATTTGAACAGCCACCTTGGAATTACTCGATCGAGATGTCTTCATTGTTTCATCCAAAAGACGTTGCTTCTGATCTTGTAACTCTCGTATCTGGCTATCAATAAGGGTTTTGGTGGTTTCAAGAATGGATTTTTCGCGGACGAAATCGTGGTTCACCCATGTACGTACTTTCCGAACAACTCTGGAGTCCGCTTCCTCCATATTATTCATAACTTGTGGAACGATTTCATCAAAATCACGCACCTTGCTCTCCAAATCTTGCACCTTGCTCTTGAGTTCTTTGATGTGATGCTCCAACTCCGTTTTCTCCAAGCCAAGCTTACGCTCCTTGGCTTTCAGACCCAACAGTTGATCATCATTCTTCAACTCCTGTAGTCGATGCTGCAAAGTCTCTTGATTCCGCTGGGCATCTTCAAGTTGCGAAGTACGAGTATCCAAGTCAAGCTGTAACAAATGAGTTTCATTTTTCCAGTATTCATCAGTAGAAGCTTTTTCTCTCATCAGTGTATGGTGCTCTCTTTTCAGACGACCTATTTCTTTTTCGCTGATAATTTCTTGACTTTGGAATTGACCAAGTTCTTCCTCCAATTTAACTTTTTCTCTCGTCAGTGCATGGTGTTCCCTTTTCAAACGACCTATTTCCTGTCCACTGGTGATTTCTTGGCTTTGTGACAGACGAAGTTCTTCTTCCAATTCATCTTTTTCTTGCTTGAGTCTTTCTAAAGATCGTTCGAAACGAGGGGATGGATTATCTACTTGGATTCGTTCTCTTTGAGCAGCGTGTAACAAGTTTTGGAGATTTCGAATTTCGTCCTTGTGACGAGCAACAGTCTCGTCTGCCCTTTCAACATCGGAACCTCTTTGCTCGTACATGATTTTCAAATTCGAATGGGTACGTTTTAGCGCATTCAAACTTTCTTCTGTTTCCAGCTTGTGGGCATTTGCATGATCAATTTCAGTATGAAACCGAGACAACATTCGATCAATGGATTCGTCATTCTCCACTTTCGATAATTCTACTGCATTTTTTTCAGATTTCAGAATCTCGATCTCAGAACGAAGTAGTACCACCAAATCACTGTTTTCCTGATTAGATGAATTCAACTGTCGAAGTCGTTCATTCAGTTGAGTCAGCTCTCGGGACTTTTGGGCAAGCTTATGATCCAAACTAGTTTGTTGGGTATCATCTTTTCTTGCTTGGTCCAAATCCAAGACAGCTTGTGCATACAATCGCTCCGTCTCCTGCAGACGCTCGTTGATTTCCTTATGCTTTTCCATTCCATCAGAATCTTGCATTGTCAAAAGTTCCTGGTTCCTCATTGAATACTTTTGTACTTCAACCTGTAGCTCACGTATCCTGTCTTCCTTGTCATTTATTTTTCCTCGTAATTCTTGTATTTTTGAATTCAAGTCCACCATTTGGATCGATGACTCATCATCCTTGCCCTGTACCATCAACAATTGACTAGCCTGCAGACTTGATATCTTAAGTTCTAGAGTGTTTCGAATGTTTTCCAATTCGTTTAACTTGGTTCCATACCGCTCCTTTGATTCAACTAGCTGCACATTCAAAGCTCCAATGCGATCTTCGAGAGAGGTACGAGAGGAACGTTCAAAATTCAAAAGTTTCTTGTCTGCAATTCCTTTCGCTACCGCTTCCTCCGCCTCCTCCATTTGCTCCTGACGAATCCTACCCAATTGATAGTCCAATCCCGAAGATTTCTCCTTTTCCTGCCTCAAAGACATTTGAAGCAACCCTATTTCTTGATTCAACCTTTCCAATTCGCTCAAATGAGACCGCTGCAAGATCTCGCGCTCCTCTTGTCGAACTTGTTCAATACTCAATTTGTTGACAACCATTTCCTTGCTGGATTTTGCAGTACGTAAATCTTCGATTTCTTTTCTTAATTCGAATCTTTGCGCTTCCATGGATTCAATTTGAGCGGATTTTGCAAGTTGTCGAGTTTCCAGTTCTGATAAAGTTTCCTCATTTTTCGCCTTTCTTTCTTCAAGGGAGTTTTTAGCCAATTCCATTCTTTGCTTGTGCGCTACCTCACTGTTCTTGATGCTTTCCTCCAGAGAAACCAGCGCAGAATTTTGATCTCGAATTTTAAAATCCAAATCTCTCAAAATAGAATGCTTATCCACTACCGATTGTTCCAACTGCTCCTTTTGTTTGTCAATGTTTTCTTTCTCAGTAGTAAGCTCTCGTACCCGACCCTTCAGGATGTCCCCTTTGCTCTCCAATGATTGCAATGTTGATTTTTCCCTCTTTAAGTTGTTTTCAAAATCCAAACGATTGCTTTTTTGCTGTTGCAACAATTCATTGTTTCCGCGTTCAAGGTTTTCACGCTGCGATTCCAAGTTTCGAATAGTTGAGTTTAAATCTTTTTGAGTCTCTCGCAGATCTTCTATTTGGTCAGAATCTCTTTTAAAACACTCAAGTCGTGATTCTGCTTCCTCTTCTTCCTTCAGAAGTTCTCCTTCCAATTTCTGTATTCTAATCTCGTTTTCACGTCTTAATTCGTCTTTCACAGTTTCATATTCAGCATTCAGTTCCGACTCCAACTTGACAAGTTCCTCGTCGTTCTGCCTCCGCCTCCCTTCAAATTTGGTATCGAAATGGTCTTTCTGTTGATTAAGCATTTGTTCATGCTGTTCGACCATCTCATCGTGTTCTTTCTGATACAGCCGGTTCAATCGTTTCTCTTGGTTTTCCATGTTTTGTTCAAATTCTTTTTGCATTTCCTGGATTTCGTCATCGTGAGCCATGCGCAACCCTGTAGTGTCGAACACGTTTTTTTCCTCTTCAAAATCTTCTTCCTCAGATTCTACTTTTTTATTGCGTGGCTTAGATCGACGATCATTTCGACTTGAGTTCGATTCATATGAATCTTCAACACTCGAAGCCCTACCTTGTCGTTTTGAAAGACTCTCAACTACATTCCGAGGTGTGTCTTTTGGTGCAGAGGTAGGACGAATACCAGGCAGTGGATTGCGGTTTGTTAACGAGTGCGTGCTACCACCAGAAAAAAAAGGCTTTCTACCTTCTGTGGGGTCCACATTAAAAGAATTTCTCTTCACCTGATTCAAGTGACGTTTTTCATCTTCACTCAAATCCAAACCCTTTTGCTGACGGGTTATTTCTTTGACAGCTTTCTGTTCTTTTTTTTTAGCTCTACCATCATCTCTGACACTAGATCCCGTCTGAGACCTCATCACTCTTCTTTTCTTTTCTTCTTCATAAAGATTACGATAGTACGCATCACACGGGTGGTCCCACGTACTATCACCCGATGCGAAATTGAAGTAGTAGATCTCTAGGGTGTCCAAAGTTTTGCATGGTTTCCAATTGTCAGGCAGAGGGGCTTTCAGACCTTCTCTCGCGATCCAAACTAGATCCTTGTCTTCTTCCATATCCATTCCTAACCACTTAGCATATTCTACAACTTCGTTTTCTGTTGGTTCATAATCTGGATCTATCTCCTCTTCAAGAACAACCGAATCACCGCCAGGAGTTGCCATTATAACCTAGAGAAATCAAAAATCGACTAGCCTCGCTCAGCTGCCGTTGTAAATCAAATAACTGAGAAAAAAAAATTGCCCTGGTTTTCTTGGAGATAAAATATCTATCACCAAAGTTGGTTGTATCATTTGATCCTCTTCTGTCTAGTTTCAAGATTTTCACGTTCTGGAAGATAATTATAATTGAAGTTGAATTGAAACTATCTAGGTGCATATGACAAGTTAACAGCATAAGCATTGCAGTCATCGATTTGCACATATCCAAAACCAATTATTTTGTCATCAACGAGTTATGGAATTCCAAAGACATTTTACCAAGATGAATGCGATAGAGTGTATGTTCATCTAAAATTCCATAGATAACAGAGTCGATGCCAAACAGACCTGATTCATACGAGCCACGCGACTTGGCGCCGAAAGCGCACGAAGGGAGTGGGGCAAAATCTTGTGAGGTGTAAATATCCATACGAAACCTCTTCCAGTATACCACGCAAAGGTTGCATCGCGTGAGATAGTCCTGAGACTTTACCAAACGATATAGACCCTGCAAAATGTTTCTGACATCGCCTTGATTTAAAACCACAATATGAGGTTCAAATACGACATTGTCTAAATCACTTTTATGCATTGTCTTAATCACTTACATAATCATACCACATTTTCTATAGATTCAAAAACATGTAAAAAATCTAACCAGTCCTAACAAGTGTCGAGCGTTTTTTAACATTAAGAATTTTTTGCTGTTGTGTCTTTATTTAAATCATCCAACTGATGCGGGTACTTTATTCGTTAGGGGCATTAGTGGCCATTGTGAATGCCGAAGTCGCAACTCTTCGAGATGCAGTGAGGGTCACTATCCAGAACGAAGCCCAAGATGTACCCAGGGAATGTTGCACAGATGAAACAGGTTTCGGTTGTCCCTCTGGCTACACCTATACCGCTGGAAACATGACCTTTATAAGTACTGGCGATTCTTGTTACAATGTGTGTACTAACGAAGCTGGAGTACCAGGAAACGGCACTTTTCCTGTGTGTGCGCCGACTACTAATACTCGAGCACCGACTCCCCCTCCAGTATCCCCAAAGACTATGAACTGTTGCGCTGTAGCTGGCGCTGGATGCCCCGCCGGCTATACGTACCAACCTGGAAATGTTACTGTCCTCGGAGAGACTTGTGCATATAATTGTTTCAATGCAGGAGGTAGTGACTCCGACGGGATTACTCCTTGTCCCTCTGTCGCACCAACTACAGCAACACCAACTAGCAACAAGTCAAAATTAGTAGCATCATTCCTTTGGATGGTTCTACTGCTTTCTCTTGGTTAATTTAACGCTGATTTTTTAAAACTGTTTGGTTCGTACAAAAATTGAAGGAACTTTCTGGCGATTCCAAGGTAGAACCAGCTAGACAAAAGGCTACAGTCGAACTTTTCTGGAATTCCGCGAATTTTCGAAAATACTTTTCTGACTTGATAAACTGTGTTTCCTTCCCCTCTCCTCTATTATTATTATTAATTAATTAATTAATATGAAATCCCCAAAACTGAAATATATGATGGAAGCAAAAGCCACAGGCAAGATAGAAATCACTTGCCATCCAGAGGAGGTGAACTTTCGTGACGAGGGCGGGAGATTCAATTATCTTTTTGTATTCTTCGTCATCCGAGCTAGTAACCTCTCGGATCATACTGCGCCTGTAGCTTGCGACCTCATCTACGAAGACGGATCTGAAGTGGCTAGCGTCCAAGATAAACCGAATATCTGTCTCTACGGAAGTGCTGGCACCAAAACAATGTCAAAGGAATCGACACCAATATGTACGATACTCAAATATCATGGATCAGTTCGCTTTAAAATAACGAAACTAAGCAGGAACCACGACAGTAAAAGGTTTCAAGTACGTATTCGCTTGGAAGGTGTTGATTCGATTCAATGTGCTGTGACTCGTCCCATTACTGTTTTATCAAAGAGAAAATGGTTGAATGCTGGCGAGCGCATCCCAGAAAACGAACAAAGAGACTGTTTAGAACGAATCGCAAATGAAGAAAACATTAAAATTGCGAAATGTGTTACATCCTCACGAGTTTTGAATTCTTCACCAAATTTAAGCGTTCGTGAAATCCTCGGAATGAAAAGTCTTGAAAGGGATTACCCTGTACTAAGAATGACCCAAAGTGATGCCGATGAGCCAACTCAATATGATTGCTCAAGCGAAGAGGAGGAATTATTCACACGGAAACGGAAGATTTCAGACATGGGCATTCACGAAAAGTTAGATCGCATGGAGGAGAAGCTCATCGATGTGATGAGAAGACTAGAAGAAGCAGAAAATTCTCAAAGATCATCGTTGAAGCGGCAATTGAGTCTCTCTAGAGGACTGAGTCTAACAAGAGCTGTTAGCACTGGGGACCCAGAGTTCTTCGATTGGCCAGAGTTCGCCCTGTATGACGATCTGCTGCTGGGAGAGCAAGTTTATATGTAAAATAAATCTTAATTAAAAATCCTTCACACTAATTTGGTATATGTTTTTATTCCATAAAGCCACTTCCCTTGAGGTTGGCTTTCAGAATGATATCTTTACATGAATTAAACACGGTCTCTACATTCTTGGTATCTGTGGCACATGTAATGTGATGATATACTTCCTTGTCTTTGTTTGCC
>Ga0105055_10004477_pt1 | contig 20375 bp, 29 predicted proteins | sample BON03_FD_78090 | JGI IMG/M metagenome (GOLD analysis project Ga0105055, IMG submission 78090) | Freshwater microbial communities from Lake Bonney liftoff mats and glacier meltwater in Antarctica - BON-03 | ecosystem: Environmental > Aquatic > Freshwater > Ice > Glacier meltwater | place: Lake...
CGACACACCTCGGACACCTCGGCCACACCTCCAGAAGCGGTCGCGACACACCTCGGGCACATCGGGCACCTCGGCCACACCTCCAGAAGCGGTCGCGACACACCTCGGGCACATCGGGCACCTTGGCCACACCTCCAGAAGCGGTCGCGACACACCTCGGGCACATCGGGCACCTCGGCCACACCTCCAGAAGCGGTCGTGACACACCTCGGGCACATCGGGCACCTCGGCCACACCCCCAGAAGCGGTCGCGACACACCTCGGGCACCTCGGCCACCCCTCCAGAAACGGTCGCGACACACCTCGGGCACCTCGGCCACACCTCCAGAAGCGGTCGCGACACACCTCGGGCACCTCGGCCACACCTCCAGAAGAGGTCACGCCACACCTCGGACACCTCGGCCACCCCTCCAGAAGCGGTCGCGACACACCTCGGACACCGGTGTCCGAGGTGTGTCGTGACCAAGGTGTCCGAAGTGTGGCGTGACCGACGTGTCCGAGGTGTGTCGCGAGGTGTCCGAGGTGTGGCGTCACCGACGTGTCCGATGTGTGTCGTGACCGAGGTGTCCGAGGTGTTTCGTGACCGAGGTGTCCAAATTGTGCCGTGACTGTCCGAGCTGTGTCGTGACCGAGCTGTCCGAGGTGTGTTGCGGACACCTCTCCTGACGCGGTCACGATGCACCTCGGACACCTCTCCTGACGCGGTCACGATACACCTCAAACACCTCTCCTGGCGCGGTCACGATACACCTCGGACACCTCGGGGTGGGTTGTGTTCGAGGTGGGTCGGGTGTGTATGCAATCGGCGCCACGGGGTGCGGCCCCTTTCAGAAGGCCAATGGCGCCGCGTCACACATTGTCATTTTTTTCAGGGCGGCGTTGTAACAACCCAGCGTGCCATGTCTGCGAGCCGGTGGACCCCGATGCATTCAATGGATCACAATTGGCTTACAGAGAAACTCGACCGTGAGCGTCAGGCTAATCGGGTTTTGGACTCTGTAGTCGACATCCGGAAGCCGCCCCATGCCACCCCTAGGCGTCAGCGTCAGGATATCGACGCCCGGACGCCGCCCCCACGGTCGAATGCCCCCGTCGAACCACATCGGAGTACCTGGTCCATGTGGAATCAGCCTGCGCAGCGTGCGCGGGTTTACCCTAGGGGGACACCCAAGGTGTCGCCCAGGGTGTTGATATGCGGCAAGTATTGTCGCGGGCAGCGCGGGATCGGGCCCAGGAACGCGCGGTTTTGCGTGATGCAGAGGAACGCGCGGTTGAGCGCCAGGAATGCGCGGTTGAACGCGCGGTTGCCGCGCGTGCTGCACAGGTAGCGTCGCAACGGCCTGCGCCCCCCAAAGAGGCCGCTTTGGCCCCTGGCGGCGTCGAGGGCCGAAGCGGCCAAAGCGAGGACCAGGGCCAAGGTGGCCACTCTGGCCCCGCTTTGGGCCAAAGCGGCCAAAGCGGCGAGGGTGGTGGTGGCGATCGGCCGACCGGACCCATACCCGAGGTGGTGAGCACGACGCTCAAGCGGCCCCCGCATTGGAATGCACCGAGCCCGCTGGAGGACAAGCGGCTGAAACATTCGCGCCCATCGGCCAGAACTCAAAATGACGGGCAAGGCGGCGTTCGCTCTCGCCGCTATGGTGTTCGCCGCTCTGACCACCCAAAGCGAGGCCAAAGCGGCCTGGGCCACCCGGTCGAGGACCAACGTGGTGACAACCAAAGAAGCCAATGGCAAAGCGGCCCCGGTGGCCAAAGCGGCAGCGGCGATCTGTGGCGAGGCCGCTCGGATGCCGGGAGCCAGACAATGGTCGGGCAGGGGGTAGAGCGCGCAACTTTGACCGATACGCTCTCGGAGGCCGGGAACGGGAACGGGAACGGGAACGTGGGGGATGGGCGCACATTGACTGGGACGTCGACCGGTTCACCCTAAGGGGTTGTTGCCCCGGCGCCGCCGCCGCTGGCGCCGCCGCCGCTGGCGCCGCCGCTGCTGGCGCCGCCGCCGCTGGCGCCGCCGCCGCTGGCGCCGCCGCCGCTGGCGCCGCCGCCGCTGGCGCCGCCGCCGCTGGCGCCGCCGCTGCTGGCGCCGCCGCCGCTGGCCGCGGGGCGCCCGCCGACTGGGACGTCGACCGGTTTAGGGGTTGTTGCCCCGGCGCCGCCGCCGCTGGCGCCTCCGCCCCCTGCACCCAACGGCCAACCCCCGAACTGGAAGGCCCGACCCGCACCCAACAAGCTGGCATATATGTGGGGCGAGAACCCCCCTACCGGCGTGATGCAGAAGGCCCCCCGAGTGCAGACAGTGTCCTCCGTGCCCCGCCGAGGTCACAGCAAGGGGCCGACCAGCTCGAGCGACCTCACGCACGCCGAGAAGCTAGATGACATGGTCTTGCAGTTAATCTTGAGACGCCCCGAAGCGTTGGAGGCCCGGCAAATGCGCAAGATGTTGGACATTTGCCTGAAACACCCCAAACTCCGGAACATGCACCTTCCCACCGAGCTGCTGACCAAAGTCCTCCGCGCGTTTGCATACAACACGCTGGCATTGCACTCCAATTGCAAGAAAGTGAAGCGCTTCGGCCCCATCGAGGCAACCCTAGCCGAGCTCAGAACTACAATCTTGCAGGGGGTCGACGAGGAGAAACTGCCCATTGGCGGCCGCGTATCACAGCTAGAAACGAAGCTGCAGGGTGGCATTGGCGACTTCCACATGCTTGGTGCGGTGCTGCGCGCATTCACCAACAACTGCAAGCACCTCAGGCGTATGTGGACGATTGTGGCAATGGAAGATGTGGCTACCAAGACGGACCACGGCGTGTTCGTGGCCGACTGCGGGTCGTTCCAGTGGGAATCAGAAGACTTCAAGCGGGACACGTGCGCTGCGCTCGAGCACGCCCTTGTGATGATCACTGACGCGATCCAGGTCGGGGTGGACATCGATCATGATCTCCAGCGCGCCGAAGAGATGCGCCAAGGTGCCACCCTGCTCCTCCGTGCGTACGATGAACTGGTGCCCAGCAACGGCCTGAGCGAGGAGCTGCGCAGCACACAGGGGGCTCTGAAGAATGCCCTGGTTGAACCGCACAGCCCGGCGCTGCACAGTAGCTGGCAGGGCGCGCTCCGGCGGTGTTTGGTGAGCTTCTTCGCGACGCCCGAGCCCATCCGGACGCCACCGATGGACATCGCCCAGACGATGCGCAATGTGGTGAGATGGGCAATCTCGATGGCCCATCTGGCGCAGGTCCGTGTTGAGCCTACGGCTGGCAGGGGGCGCGCGGGCGCAGGCGCAGGCGCAGGCGCAGGCGTGCCCCCCCCGACCGAGCGAACCGCCCGGGTGGCGAAAGATGCGGGGAATTCGGAGCTGCTAGCACGCTTCGCCGCGCACAATTCGGGGCTGCGAGTGCCGACGGGCGGCTTGCCCATGGCCAGGCAACTGCGATCGCTGACTCCGCGGCCCGATGGGACTTCACCCGAGGGCATCGCCGCAACGCGTTTGGGGCCGCATGGCCGGGGCAACGCCGGCTCCGCTGCGGCCGCAGCGGCCGTAGCGGAGCTGGCCGATGCCGCCTCGGCCCTGGGTGCTACCACCCCCCGCTCGAGCGACGAGGGGCGCGCGGCCCTCCCGCTCCCCCCTGCCTTTGCGTCGCCGGCGCCCGCTGCGGCCGCTGGGGACCGCGCCACACCCCGCGCGGCCCCGAGTGCAAGGGTGGCGAAGAGAATGCCGGTGCTCTATCAAACAAGGTCGAGAGGAGACGCGTCCACTTCGTCTTGATCGATGTGGCACTTGTGCCAGATCCTGAGAGAGGCACGTCCTGGAGCGGACACCTCCTGCAGGAGGCACCTCCTGCGACACCTCGACGGATTTGGTTGCACTGTACAAAGAGCGACCAGCGCCCCCCATTGGAATGTCCATGCGAGGAAAGGGCGGCTCAACTTGATGCCATGTACAAGTTCGGGGTTGAGATGTCGCAGCCCCCCCCCCCCCGAGGAGCGGGTTGTGGCGGAGGATGATGGCCAGAACGGGCTCCAGCTCGTAGCCACCCAGGTGGTACAACGCAACGAGGTGCTCACTCACTACATTGGCGAGCTGCGATCGCAGCGCCAACTCAGCGGCCAGCGCTGCACCCATGCCCTGCACATCGACAGCCTCTACTGCGACGGGCAATATGCGATCGATGGGTTCGCCGTCAAGGAATTGGCCGCCCGTGACTGAGGTGTCCGAAGTGTGTCGTGACCGACGTGTCCGAGGTGTGTCATGACCGAGGTGTCCGAAGTGTGGCGTGACCGACATGTCTGCGGTGTGTCGTGACCGAGCTGTCCGAGGTGTATCGTGACCGAGGTGCTCGGTCACGACACACCTCGGGTGCATCGGCCACACATTGGTCGCGACACACCTCGGACACCTCGGCGACACTTCGGTCGCGACACCACGGAGACACCTCGGCCCCACCTCGGTCACGACACACCTCGGGTGCATCGGCCACACATCGGTCGCGACACACCTCAGACACCTCGGCGACACTTCGGTCACGACACCTCGGAGACACCTCGGTCACCACGCACCTCGGGTTAAGCCACACCTCGGTCACCGCACACCTCGGACACCTCGGCCATACCTCTGTCACGGCACACCTCGGACACATTTGGCGCGTTCGGCGCATGCGGTCATAAACCGCAGCGCACAGTAGGACCGAGTGCCATGTCCGCGCCCGACCCAACCGACATGGCGGATCTCTCGCCCATCGACACCCCGTCCGACACGACGGGCGCCCCGGCGCCTGTCAAAATGATGAACCCGTGGCTGGCCTTTTGCAAGGAGACGCGTCACGAGGTGCGGCACCTGGGTCCGCAACAGCAGTTGCGGGAGATGGGCGTCATGTGGAAGGCGCTGTCCGAGGTCGAAAAGGAGCCCTTCCGTTTCGTCCCCAAGGCGTTGCCCGCCGTGCTCACATCGCCGGCATGAGGTGCACGGCCAGCACCCGTTCGACGCGCTCGAGGTTGACTGCCGTCACAATGGCCCGCCCCGCCTCGAGGTCTCGCAGCGTCTCCACGCCCAGCCCGATGTGGCCGGCCGCCTCTTCGAGTGTCCACAGTTTGAGGAGGCGCGCCACCACCAGTCGCCGCCGCAGCGTGTGCGCCAAGCGGCTCGGCGCCCATGGCTGGCCCTGGGCGAGGGGCGCCTCGCGCGGCGCTGGCTCGCACCCCCCCGCCGGCGCCGGCATCGGCCCCACTGGGAGCACCGCCTCCCAGTCCTGGGTCACGTAGCAAAGACGGTTGGTCATTGCCTACGTGCCTGCCCCTGAGGGGGCGGCTGACATATTTGTTGCCAGGGCGGCGGTAGCCGGCGAGCTGGGGCCCAGCCGAGGCGCACTGCACCCTGTCCGCCCACCGACCGGCGCCCTTTTTTGGTGCCCCGGGGTGTGTCTGAGGTTGTGTCCGAGGTGGGCTGAGTCCGAGGTGGGTTGAGTCCGAGGTGGGCTGTGTCCGGGGTGTCCGAAGTGGTCGAGGTGGGTTGTGTCCGATGTATACACAGGTGTGTTGTGCTGACATGTACCACATCCGAGGTATGCCACATCCATCTGACACCCGAGGTATGCCACATCCATATGCGACACCCGAGGTGTGGCCGAGGTGGCCGAGGTGTGTCGTGACCGAGGTGTGGCCGAGGTGTGCCATGACCGAGGTGGCCGAGGTGTGTCGTGACCGAGGTGTGGCCGAGGTGGCCGAGGTGTGTCGTGAACAAGGCGGGGCTGAGGTGGCCAAGGTGTGTCGTGACCGAGGTGTGCCTTGAAGGCCGAGGTGGCCGAGGTGTGTCGTGACCGAGGTGTGCCTTGAAGGCCGAGGTGGCCGAGGTGTGTCGTGACCAAGGTGTGCCTTGAAGGCCGAGGTGGCCGAGGTGTGTCGTGACCGAGGTGGGGCCGAGGTGGCTGAGTTTTGTCGTACCCGAGGTGTGACCGAGGTGGCCGAGGTGTGTCGTGACCGAGGTTGTGCCCGGGGTGTGCCTTGGAGGCCGAGGTGGCAGAGGTGTGTCGTTCCCGAGGTGTGTCGTGCCCGACGTGTGTCGTGCCCGGGGTGTGGTCGTGACCAAGGTGTGGCCGAGGTGGCCGAGGTGTGTTGTGACCAAGGCGGGGCCGAGGTGGCCAAGGTGTGTCGTGACCGAGGTGTGGCCGAGGTGGCCGAGGTGTGTTGTGACCGAGGCGGGGCCAAGGTGGCCAAGGTGTGTCGTGACCGAGGTGTGGCCGAGGTGGCCGAGGTGTGTCGTGACCGAGGCCGAGGTGTGGCCAAGGTGTGTCGTGACCGAGGTGTGGCCGAGGTGGCCGAGGTGTGTCGTGTGACCGAGGCCGAGGTGTGACCAATGTGTGTCGTGACCGAGGTGTGGCTGAGGTGGCCGAGGTGGCCGAGGTGTGTCGTGACCGAGGGGAGGCCGAGGTGGCCGAGGTGTGTCGTGACCGAGGCGGGGCCGAAGTGACCGAGGTGTTTCTTGACCGCGGTGTGTTATGATTGAGGTGTGTCTTGACCGCAGTGTGTTATGACCGAGGTGTGTTGTGGCCGAGGTGGGTCCGAGGTGGCCGAGGTGTGTCATGAACGAGATGTGGCCAAGGTTGCCGACGTGTGCCGTGACCGAGGTGAAGCGGTGGCCGAGGTGTGTCGTGACCGACGTGGGGCCGAGGTGGCCGAGCTGTGTCGTGACCGGGGCGGGGTTGAAGTGGCTGAGGTGTGTCGTATCCGAGGTGGGGCCGAGGTGGAGGTGTGTCGTGACCGGGGTGGGGCCGAGGTGTCCGAGGTGTGTCTTGACCGCGGTGTGTCATGACCGACACACCCGAGGTGTCCGACACGTGCCACATGAGAGCTATGCCTCGTCCAAACTGTGTCACATCCGAGCTGTCCGAGGTGTGCCGCGTCCAAGGTGTGTCGCGTCTGACGTGTCCGAGGTGGGTGGTGTCCGAGGTGGGTCATGTCCGAGGTGGGTTGTGTGCGAGGTGGGTTGTGTCCGAGGTGGGTCATGTCCGAGGTGGGTTGTGTGCGAGGTGGGTTGTGTCCGAGGCGGTTTGTGTCCGAGGTGGGTTGTGTCCGAGGTGGGTTGTGTCAGAGGAAAAAGTTAACGACGCGAATGAACTGTAAGTTTTCTACATGCACAATCCAATTCCAATGAACAACCACTCCCTGGGCCCCCCACATGCCTCACATCGAGCAGTGCCACCTCACACATCGAGCAGTGCCACCCCCCCCCCACCTCACGCATCGAGCAGCGTCATTCCTCCCGCACCGCACACCGAGCAGCGTCATTCCTCCCGCACCGCACACCGAGCAGCATCATTCCTCCCGCACCGCACACCGAGCAGCGCCACCTCCACCCCACCTCACGCCGAGCGAGCAGCGCGCGCAACCCAGGGGACATGGTCATGCAGCCGAGCGAATGCTTTGCCGCCACTACCCCGCCCGAGACGTTGCAACCCCCAAACCCAGTGCCCGGTGCATACACCCCTCGAACACACACCGAATGCGAGCACCCAGTGGGCAACATGGGATGGAGGGTGGTCGCGCGCTGCGTCCAGGCTGGACCGGTGATCTATGTGCCGCGCGGTAGCCGAGAAGGTCCTGGTCGCCAAGTGCCTCGACCGCCAAGCGCCTCGGCCGCCCAGTCACGCTCCAAGTCGAATCCATGTCAACGGCGGTTGGAGGTGGCGAGGGGCACACGCGGACACGTCGCGGAGGACGGGTATTGAGCGCGTCCATGCAGATGTACCGTTTCGCGCGTCGCGGTGCTGGTGGTGGCGCTGGGGAGCTGGCACCGACAGGCCGCGGTGGCGTTTGAACGACGACGCGGCGGGCTGGAGGTGATGTGGCCATTGCCAGGTGGACCGCGCTGGTGGTGCAACTCATCAAAGGCAACGACTCTGGGTCACCCCCCCCCATTTGCTCAGGGGCCCCCCTCCACTTGTTTTAAGGGGGGGGGGTCGTGTCCGAGGTGTCCCCCATTGGTCGCGCCCGAGGGGGGGGGGGTCGGGCGATTGATTTTTTTTGGCGATTGCAACCATGCCAAGTCGGCGTGCACTCCGCAGGGCGCGCATCCGGACGGCACCGACCGAGTCGTGTGCACAGAGTCGCGGAGAGCGTGCACAGCTGACCCGCCTCACATTGGACGGGTTAACCCGCGTGGCCGGCGTTGCCAGTGGCCATGGGCCAGTGGCACCTGCAAGGAGGCTGGGGGTGGCGCGCCCCGCTGCGCCGCCCAGGGCGCCGCCGGGGGCCGGGCGCCGCGCCACTGTGCCGCGGTGCCGCTGTGCTGTGCCGCGCGCACCTTGAGTCGCCCGGGAGAATTGGATTCCCACTGCATCTGTGCTGATAAAATTGGCCATTTGTGTGGGTTCCGTTTCAAAAAAGTTGGCGCATGTGCACGGCCACCGTCTGCGGCTGGCTCCGCGAAGGGGGGGGGGCACCCATGTCTACCGTGTCCTATACGGCGTTACCCCCCGTCAGTTGCCGCCCAGCCACTCGCGCACGCACTTGCCCTCTGCGCCTTTGCGGCCCCTTGCACACCTCGCCCTCAAAGCGCTTGCGCTCAGGCGGCGCGAGGAGTTGCAGGCGTGTGTGCACGCCCGGTGCATCGTCCACGATAGGTGACTTGCGCACGAGCGCGCGCACGCAGGCCGCGGATGTCATGCTCAGCACGCCGAGGACCGCGTCCACCCACTTTTCTGACGAGGTGCGGCAACGCCACCGCACATGATGCTCGCCAACCCGCCCTCGGCCCGCGTTGGGCACGTCCCAGGATGGTTGGCAAAAAAGGGAAACTCGCACACATGGCGAATTGACCGGTTCCCATTGATCTTAACGCGTGTCCGTACATTACGAACACACGGTATGATACACCTCGGGCACATCGGCCACATCTCGGTCACGATACACCTCGGGTACATCGGCCACACCTCGGTCATAACACACCACGGACACATCGGCCACACATCGGAAACACGTTTACGGACACACCCATAGTCGGCCGAGTCCGCTCAACCGACCCAATCGGCCCCGTCAACTTGACGCGGACCCCGGGTAATTGTGCGTGTATTTTTTGTTATCTATATGTAACCCCGCGTCGCACCTTCCCCCCCCCCCACCAGCGCACCACTTCCCATGGGCGCCGGGAACTCGAGCCTGGAAGGTGATGTGACCCGCCTCAACCGCGACCTCGAGGACCACTTGGACGAATACAAACTGTTCCCGAGCAAAGATGGAGTGAAGCTGCGCGAGCGGGTGGATGAGTTGAAAAACGACACGGCGAGCAACCTCAACTTCAGCGACATCAATGGTCTGTCGACTGGTCTGTCGACTCTGAGCACCAACTTTGGGACCCTGCAAAGAGAGTTGGATGCCGTCAAGTTTCAGCACACGTTGATTGTGGGCGAACAATGTGAAGTCACATTGGCATGCCCGCTCGCCGGAAACTATGCAACTGCAATCAGCCACAATGCCCTCTCTGACCGTGTGGGCATGTCGGCCACGGGGAGTCAAGCTGCGACAGGGCTCTTCCGCACTGTGCAAGATACCAAGAACTCTGCTGACGACACCAATGACAGACTCGGCATGGGCGGCGACAATGCGACGGGCCTCTTCAAGACTGTGCAAGACATCGCGGGCCTGAATGAATTGACATTGTTACTTGCTGACGAAACCAACCTCAGGCTCGGCGGGAGCGCCGCCGGGGGGACGGGCCTCTTCAAGACCGTGAAGGATAACAGGGACCTTGCTGATGAAACCAATGTCAGACTCGGCATGGGCGGCGTCAGTGCGACGGGCCTCTTCAAGACTGTGAAGGATAACAGGGACCTTGCTGATGAAACCAATGTCAGACTCGGCATGGGCGGCGTCAGTGCGACGGGCCTCTTCAAGACTGTGAAGGATAACAGGGACCTTGCTGACAAAACCAATGTCAGACTCGGCATGGGCGGCGACAACGCGACGGGCCTCTTCAAGACTGTGCAAGACAACATGTCGGCACTCGACCGGAAGATATCCCTGAATGCGACGGTACAGCCAGTGGACGTCACAGAGTTCTATACAGGGAAGCCCGGGGTTGCTATGAGATGGACAGCATGCTACGCCAATCATGATGGGAAGCAAAATTCGGCTTTTCAGAAGGATTGCGCTCGATATGGCGCCGGTTGGAAGCATGACACCGGTGTAGTCTCAAATAAGCAACTCTGCCTCAAAATAGCTAATACAGATTACCATATGGGGGTTTGCTACAAGCCGTCGTAACCCCCCCCTGCGAGGTGGCGGCCCTTGCCTGTGGTTTGTTACTGGGCCTGCATTGTAATCTGACCCCCCCCATAGTATGGGTGAGTGCTTGGTCATGTAACCTGACCCCCTTGGATGGGTGCACACCCGCCGCAGTCCAGTTTGTGGAAGTTTGAAAGACTGTGGTGTACCCCAGTGCCCAATGCGCGCCAAGGGCCACCGCTCCAGAGCAACAGAGTCATGCGCTCGAGTACAACCGATGGATCAGCGCGAGGGCGACCCGTATGGGCAACAGGCAACAAGGTCCTCACTGCGCACAACATTGCAGTTCGCACTCGCACATCGATGCGACTCGTGCAAATTTCTGAGTATGCGACACAAACAAGTTTACGGACAGACCCTAAACCCCGACACACCATGCTTTTTCTGCTTACCCATATATAACTCTACGCCACACACACCCCCCACCAGCGCACCACTTCCCATGGGCGCCAGGAACTCGAGCCTGGAAGGTGATGTGACGCGCCTCAACCGCGACCTCGAGGACCACCTGGACGACTACAAACTGTTCCGAGCAAAGATGGAGTGAAGCTGCGCGAGCGGGTGGATCAGTTAAGCAACGCGGCGAGCAACCTCAACTTCAGCGACATCAATGGTCTGTCGACTCTGAGCGCCGATGTCGGGACCCTGAGCACCAAGGTGGGCAACCTCAAATTCAGCGACATCAATGGTCTGTCGACTCTGAGCACCAACTTCGGGACCCTGCAAAGAGAGTTGGATGCCGTCAAGTTTCAGCACACGTTGATTGTGGGCGAACAATGTGAAGTCACATTGGCATGCCCGCTCGCCGGAAACTACGCGACTGCACTCAACCACAATGCCCTCTCTAACCGTGTGGGCATGTCGGCCACGGGGAGTCAAGCTGCGACAGGGCTCTTCAGCACTGTGCAAGACATCAAGAACTCTGTTGACGAAACCAATGACAGACTCGGCGTGGGCGGCGTCGGTGCGACGGGCCTCTTCAAGACTGTGAAGGATAACAGGGATGCTGCTGACGAAACCAATGTCAGACTCGGCATGGGCGGAGTCGGTGCGACGGGCCTCTTCAAGACTGTGAAGGATAACAGGGACGCTGCTGACGAAACCAATGACAGACTCGGCAAGGGCGGCGACAACGCGACGGGGCTCTTCCAATTGGTGGGTGGCCTCATCGCGTCGGTCGGCAAGGCGAAAGCGGGGAGCACCGCCGCGTCGGGGCTCTTCCTAACGGTGGATGAAATCGCCACATCTGTCTACGACAACAGTGAGGCGTTGGGTGGCCTCACCGCGTCGGTCGGCAAGGCGAAAGCGGGGAGCACCGCCGCGTCGGGGCTCTTTGGTCAGGTGGAGGCCCTAGAGGCGGAGGTTTGGGGCGGGGTGAAGCCAGTGGACATCACTGACATCATCCCTGGTGAAACGCAGGCGGGTAGTATGCAGGTTTCGGCATGCTACCCTCAAACCGCATATACAAGCAAGCTGCGGGACTCCATCAAGAAGGATTGCGAAAGCCGCGGCTCCGGTTGGACGCATGACACCGGTACATCTGAAAGCCTTCTGACCTGCTACTCAACCGGTGGGCGTACGTACAAAGCGGGGGTTTGCTACAAGCACCACTCTCAGGTTTGAATGCGCACACCTTTGTGTGAATTGGCCAAGTCGACATGGGCGCGAGGTTCTCTTGCCGCCCAGCGGGCTTGATGAGATTTGAAGCTCGAGAGGGGCGACGACGGCTGGCCACAACGGAACCCCGAGGTTGTGGTTCAGCGCATGCCCCAGCTACACCGGGTACGGTGACATGTCCATGGGTCCTGCCACGAGGTGGTTGACGGCGCCCCCCTCACCACACGCGCACATTCGCACCGAAGTATTGGAATCCGGGGATGGCGTCACTATGCGCGACGACGGATGTCGACAATGGAAATTCGAGTTTGTGTTTCAACGCACACCCCAGACGCGTCGGGTCAGTGAGGGGGTTGATGGCACCCCCTCGCCACACGCGCACATTCGCACTCGAATTTGGATTGACCGGCGACTCGAGTCCATTAGTCATCGGAGTCCCCCGTTTATTTTCCAATGGGAATGGGAAGTGGCCTGCGGCATATGCCGGTCGGCGCCCCTTCGGCCGACGGCGCGGCCCCCGGCGCCACCGATGGCACAGGGGCTCATGGCGGGGGTGGGGCGGCGCATACTGACACCGACGTCTACCTGGACCCCGGGGACCTGGGCCGGTACCTCTCGCACAAGGGGCGCAAGGTGCGCTTCATGCGGTCGACCGCGCGCGCGCAGCGAGGCCATGCCTCCGACATGGCGCACCTGCGTACACAAACCCGTGTGCTGGTGGCCGCGCTCGTGCTGCTCGCGTTGGCCTGGTGCACCAGCCGGTACCTGGCCGCGCGCGAGGCGTACCGCCACGTCTACGACCTGCTCGCCACTCCGGCCTTTGTGCTGGGTCGGGTCACGGGTTCCGCGCCTGGCTTTTCGGCGCGGGACGTCTTCCTGGCCGCCGAGTTCCCGGCGCTGTACGCGCTCAGCGGCGGCTCCGTGCTCGACCTGACCAGTGCGGCCTTTTTGGCACTGGCGGTCGACCGGTGGGGCGGGATGCTGACGCAGCTCCACTGGTCTGGCCCGAGTCTACCTGGACGAGCCGCCGTTTTCTGCGCCGACTACGCCGAGTGGAACTCGCCGGTCAACCCTTTCCGCTGGTTGCTGCCCACCGAGGCCCACTTCGCCACGTCGATCATGGCGCGTTGCAAGCAGCGCGCCCCGCTGACGCGCACCGTGGCTAACTGGCTGTTCGAGGGCGGGTTGTGCGCGGTGGCCCAGGGCTACAATGGGACCGGTTGGAGCCCGGTGCGCATCCTCGCCACCGTGACCGGGCAGTTCACCGTCTTCACCAAGAAGTGCCCCGCCACAAAGGCCCTCGTGGCCACGACCAGCGTACTCGAGGTGGTGGGTGCCGGCACCACTTCTCTTGGCATCGCCGGGAGCTTTGGCCTCGCCCTCCTCAGCGACCCCAGGCTGTTGTTCGGCGCCGCGGTGGTAGGGATCACAGCCCTGGCGGCGAGCTCGCGCGGTGCCAGTGCCTACGCGGCCGCCCCGTGCAGTTTTGGAGACGACGAGGTGCAGCTGAGTGGCGACACCTACATGAAAGAGGTCGACTGCGGCTGAGGCGCGCCGGAGGCGTTGGCGGCGGCGGCGGCGGCCGCAGCGGCAGCGCGGCCCCTCTGGCCTCGATTGGGGGCGAGGCGCGGCACCGCGACCCGTGTAGGAACCCACCCACGAGGGGCCGCGAGGACGGCCGATGCAATCCCCCAGCGCACACATTGCTCGGTGCCGAGGCACAGCTCGCGCCGGAGCAAGCGGCGGATGAGCTGCTCGCCCATCAGCGTCCGATCGCGGTAGACCGCCACCATCGTCTCGGTGAGGAGCTCGGCGTTGGCCACGTCGTCCCGCACATCCTGCAGCTTGCCACTGCAATCAGCTTGGACTTGGTGGCACAGGACGTTCGCATGGGGTAAGGCGTATCGCTCGCGCGCGCCCATCAGGAGCAGGGTAGCCGCCGATGCAACGAGGCCATCGGCGATGGCCACCACCGGAAGCGCACAGTTGGCAATGTGCGCCATGGCGCTGAGGCCGGCGTGCACATCGCCGCTATCGCTGTGTATGTATAACGTCACACACGGCGAGTTGAGCGGCGATGCCTGCGCACGCAGCGCGCAGACCGCCGCGGCGTGGAGAAGGTTGACCAGGCGCAGCACGCTCGCCTTGGTGACGTCGGTATGAAAAAAGACGGCGGACGCGCGCCGAAAAACGAGCGACTCGTCTTCGTCGTTTTCCTCATTGCCGTCGCCAGCGTCTCCACCTACGACCGCGCGGCGCCGCTTGCTGCTGGCTTCTGTCATTGGGCGCGGCGTCAACCCGCAGCTCGGGTGAGAGGCCACGGATCTGCACCCGGCGGCTCGGAATCTGACACCCGGGCGCGCCGCGTCGCACAGACCTCGCCCCTGCCGCCCTGCCGCCCCCCGTCGTACCACAGGGGATGCGCGACCGGGGACCCGAATGAGGGGGCCGGCGCCGCGCCCACTTGGCGAACAACTGCGCGCGGCCGCGCGGCCTTGCGGCTCGCGCAAAAAAATTTGCAGCGTAATAACCGGACGCTGTGCTCATGTCCGAGGTATCCGATGTCTCCGCCACCGACATCCGGCTCTACGTCGCGCCGGCCAACCCCGAGAATACTCGAGTCTCGGACGACCCTCGCGCCATCCAAGAGGCGATGCGCGAGCGGCCCGGTGCGCCGTCCCCGGTGCCAGAGGAACCGGCAACCGAATCGGACGAAGAGGGCGAGGAGGGCACCAATCGGCACAATCCGCGCCACCGACGAGTCGGGGCCGTCTCCGACGTGCAATCCGAGCCCCGGTTTCGCAGTGTAGGCCTCGGCGGGGGCGACGAGGACACCGACGAGGAGACCGCGGCCGTCGGACAGCCTGGTGGCGCCCTCCGCGGCGCGGGTGGGCGCGAGGACGAGGGTGACCACGAGGACGAGGACGAGGACGAGGACGAGGACGACGATGACTGCAAGGACGGGGGTGGCGAGGACGGCGACGACTTGGACGAGGTGGGGGGCGACGTGGACGGGGTAGGTTGCAATGGTGATCCGCGGGGGGAGCAGGGCCATGACTCGGAAGCCCTCGGCCGCCTCTCCCCCCTGATGTCTGAGTACGGCAGCGAGGTGGCGTCTGTCCGCTCCGATGCGGCGTCTGTCCGCTCCGATGCGGCGTCGGTCTGGTCAGACACGTGCTCCGCCTCCCACCCTGACCCGGTCGGGCACGGCCGTGGTGCACACAGGGCAACCCGCACGCACCGCCCCCGCGCCCCGCCGCGCGCGGTGAGGCGCTCCTCGCCCCGCCTCGATCGCGGCTCGTCCCGCTCCGTGATGCGCTCCGACGCAGGGGAAGACCTGCTCCTGGAGAAGCAGAGCGTCCTCCTCGAACTCGAACGGCTCCGTGGTCAAGGCGTCACGCTGAGCAAACTCTACACGCTGGACGACCGGATCGAGGACATGGAGTTCGAGGTGCGGCGCCACTTGCTCAACGCCGAGGAGCGGCGCAGCGTGGAATTTATGCGTGATTCGATGCGCCTGATGTTCACCGGCGTCGAGATCGCGAATGGCAAGCTCAGCCCCTTCCTCGACCTCGATGGCTGGGCCGCCGACATTGTCAAGGATATCAACAAGTACGACTCGGCACTCTCGCGCCTGTACCGCAAGTACTGGCGCCGATCGGCCATGTCGCCCGAGATGGAGCTGGCGGTGGGTGTACTCGGCTCCATGGGAATGTTCCACTTCCAGAAGCGCGTCATGGGCGGAGTCGGCAACGTCGGCGGCATGTTTGCCGCGAGCCTGGCACCCCAGGCGGCGCCCTGCGCGCCTTCCGCGCGATCGGCGCGGGCCGAGGTGCATGAGCTGAGCGATCTCGATGACGAGGAGGGGCCGAGTGTCTTCATGTGAATCCACAGGCGCAAGCGATCCTGATGACGAGGAGGGGCCGAGCGTCTTCGTGTGCATCCACAGGCGCAAGCGTTGTTGCACACGCGCCCGGCCCGGGTGCACCCCAGCCTGGCCGGGGGTAGAGGCATTGGCGCGGGCCCATGGCAACGCATTATTTTTTCGGCACGCCACGAGGAGTTGCACTCGTTCAGTCGCACAGGACAGGCGCAAGCGTTGTTGCACACGCGCCCGGCTCGGGTACACCCGAGCCTGGTCGGGGGTAGCGGCGGCGCGGGCCCGTGGCAAAGCATTGCGCTTTCGGCGCGCCACCAGGAGTTGCACTCGTTCAGTTGCACTCATTCACGGGCCGATGTGCCACGGGGGCCTAGCACCTACCGCGGCCTCGACTGCTGTATATATTGCGAGGGCCGCGGCGAGCGCCGTCGCCTCGAAGCTGACTTCGCTTCTCACCGCGTACCGCGCCACCTGCACCGAGCGCGGGGTTGCCACGGGGGGGGCGTGCGCTTGCGCGGCCTCCGCCTCAGGGTGGCGCGGCGGGCGCCTCGGGACGCTCTGCCACTGGGTGTCGCATGCGGCGCGTGACGCCCGCAGGGAGCTCTCGTACTCGAGCGTCACAATGGAAAGGAGCGCATCGCGCCAGTGTAGCGACTCGGACGCCGCTTTGCTCCCCCCCGCGGTGGCAGAGGTGGCACAGCGGCACAGCCACACACGCTCGTCGTCAAGGTGCGTCTTGACACACTGTGCATGGGCACCGAGAAGGGCACTGGCGGAGCACAGCTCTCGCGTCACGGCGCTCCAGCGCGTCAGTGCCGCGGCCGTGCGCTCGCATCGATGGTGATATCGCAACTTGGCCTCGCCGAGTGCTCGCTCCAACTCGGGGTTGGGTCCGTCGCGCGCCATTTGTAGAATGGCGGCCTCGGTCTCCAAGAGCGCCAGCTCTGACCGCCGGGCGTGGGCCGCGAGGGCCGGCGCTGCGCTGCGCACGGCCCCCCACGTGACACACGCGGCCGGGGCGCGTTCGGGGTCGTACAGGGCCATGGCCAGGTGCGCCATCGCGCGGGGGCACCACTGCTCGAATGGGACTGCGACGTCGGACACGCCGGGCGGCCGAGGCCTGTCGGCCGGACTTGCAATCGAGGTGGCGAGGGTGGCCCCGGCTCCAGCCGCAGCGTTTTCTCCGGGGTTGGCCCCAGCCGCTGCGACCGCGTCGCCGCCCGCGCCGCGCCCTGTGCCACCCCCTTCGTCGCGCACCACGATGGACGCGCCCAATGCGCCCAAATCATCAGCCAGGCGCATGGCCCCCGTTGCCCGAGGGGGGGGGAGCACCTCGAAGACCACGGCGCTTGCGGGTGGTGGCCCGCGTGGCAGCGTGCGTGCCCCGCCTAGCGCACCCGCCGCGGCACCGAGGGTGGGCTGCCCAAGTGCCCTGCCCGGGCCAGGGCCCACCGGGCCCGCGTCTGTGGGGTTTACCACCAGGACGGCACCGCCGTCCACAGCGGTGGCCTGGTGTGCGCCGATGTGCAACACCTGCGTACCGGCCATGGAATGGTGGCCTCCCTTGACACCGAAGAGTGAAAAATATCCGGTCGGGCTCTGCGGTGCCACGATGGGACACGTGACAATGGCCATGGGTGTCAGAGCGCCGACACCCGAAAGTGTCCGCGGGCGAGGGAGGGGTGGGGGGCGCCAAGTGGCCACGGGCTTGCATACCGGGTGCCCATCGCCCGACTCGGCCAACTCTCCGTCTGCACCTCGGCCACAGCTTCCTGGGCCCGGGGTGCTCATCCAATCTGACAGCATGCAGGACTTCGCACCGGGTCAGTCTGGGCGTTCACAAGCGGGGCGTTCAGTTGCTGGAGCGCCCAGATCCACAACCGGAGACGCTCGGGGGATGCCCTGCCCAGTGGCCCCAGGGAGCCGCGCCGCAGCGCGATGGCGTAGGCCAGGCTAAACTCGGCGCAGTCCTCCCATGCGTTCTGCAGCGCGTATGCGGACAGAGCCACCGCGTCGGCGCGGATGGCCCCTCCCATTCGTCGAGGAAGCGGGTGTTGCCACGGTTCCGAGCCCGTTGCTCAATGGTGTGGCCAAACTCGTGCAACAGCAAGGGGAGCGCCGAGTTGATCACATTGACATACTCCTCACCACCATGCCCGGCGGCGCCGCCGATTGACTTGTAGAGCGCCAGCCCGTCCTTGCCCGCCTCCGAGACAATGTCGAGCGCGACCATATATGGAAGCGGCAGGCGCGAGCACTGGCGCAGCACCTGGGAGAGCCCCTCCGGGTGCCCGTCCTTGATCGTCACGGTGAACGGGCGGCCCGCGCGCTGCGCCTGCCAAACCCGGCCCTGTGGGCCGCGTCGCATGCGCACTGGGCGTCCATTGACTGGCTCACTGGGCAGCAACGAGCACGGGGTCTGTGCGTCGACGAGGAAGTCACCCTCGCGGTATTTGAAGGTTGGTTGATCCAGGAGCCGCATCGATCATTTCTACTTCAAGGTGTAATTCGAAAGAGGACATTGAATGGAACACGCATGCGCACACTACCACGGCATCCATTTCGCACACTACCACGGCGTCCATTTCGCACACTACCACGGCGTCCATTTCGCACACTTCCACGGCGTCCATTTCGCACACTACCACGGCGTCCATTTCGCGCGTGGCGACACCACCGCCTGGCACGGGCGACGGTGTGGGCCCATACGCAGCCACCACCCGGCTCATTGGCACCCCCCCCCCCCCGTTGCACCAGTCGTCCGTGCCCCTCCCCTCTCCCACCCCCAGTCACCCCATTGCAACCGACGGTTCCGCCAGCGGCGCCCCTCGCCAGACTCGTGCCACCAACGGCTCGCTCAGGCAGAGGGCTGCCACTTGGGCATCGTGTTGGCGCACACGCTGCAGCGGGGCCCCAGCCGACGCAACCTGCTGCTGCAGCGCGTGCAGATCGGCCAGGATGAGCCCACATGCCATCGCCACAACGGCCCTGGCCTCGTCCGCGGACCCGGCGCCCACTGCGATGCGTGCCTTGTTCTTGCACAGGTGCGGGACCAGGTGCGACGCAAAGTCATTCCCCCCGCGGGCAGCATAGTCGCTCACGAGCGCGGCGAGGGTGTGTGTGTCGCCTTGCACCGCGACGGTGAACATGTGTGCGACGCGCGTTGCGGCCGGCTCTGCACCCCGCACGTCGGAATTTGACCGCCGCGGACCCCCCTCCCCAGCACCCACTTGGGCTGCAGGGGCTGCAACCCAGCGCGGCACGGCGCCACTAACGCGACTTGGCGACACCTGGTCGAGCCCGCTTTCGCGAAGGCGGCGCGGGCGGCGACAGTGCCGGTGGCGCTCGGTCGTCGCTCCCCCCCGTGGAGCGGCGCAGGAGCGAGGGGGGGTTGCGGCAGCAATAATGCAGGCGCACTTCCTTCTGTACATGCGCCTTGTGGCAGCACCGGGAGCATGCAAACTTGGGCTCGGGTGCGATGGGCGCGGGGGCGAGTCGGTGTGTGTGCTCCACCTCTGGGCTCTGGGCCAAGAGGAGCGCCGCGGTGGCCGTGATGCGGATCGACTGGATGGGGAAGCGCGCCGCAAAGTACTCCACCATTGCGCAGGCGTGCATGATGTGGCCCTCCGTGGCATGCTCGAGTTGTGCGGCCAAGCCGCGCACCGAGCTCTCCGGCTCTCGTTCCGCGGGTTCGCTTGCACTGAAGAACTGCCACTGGCTACGGTCCGGCCCATTCTCAAAGTTGCGGGTGGGCATCTCGAGCGACACATAGCCGGCGGTGCAGTGGCCGCAGTGGTCGCAGGCGAAGCCGCCGCAGCCTGGGCTCTCGTGGAAGATGAAGATGACATCGCACATGGTGCAGCGTTGGAGGTTGTTGTCCATCGGCGGGGCTCTGCAAACAGCGCCACTGCGAATCGGCCAAGAGGGGACCCCACGGAGTCCGATGAAGTGCGTCATGGCGACGTGCACCTGCTGCGCCACAGAGTCTGGGTTGGCGTGGCCGCGCACCAGTGCGTGCTGCAAAATATCCACCTTGATGCCACTGTAAGGCAACCAGCCCACCGGCGGTCGGTTCTCGACGGGCCGGTGGGCATCCTCCGGCGCGCCAGGCCCCCCCGTGGTACAGGGTAAGGGTGTCGATGGGGCTTTGCACACACCCTCAAACTGGCGCGCGTCGCACTCGGAGAGGCGGGCCAGCGATCGACGCAGGTTGGCGAGGTTCATGCCGATCGACGAGGTCGAGATGCGCCGCGTGTGACCTGCGAGAGGCACTGTGTCGCGATGCTCGGGTGCAGCCCGTCGACCGGCCCACCGTCAAGGGGGCGGCGCCGCTAATGCGACGCCTCGGAGACGGCACAGATCAGACCAGGCGGATGCAGACAGGGCAGGGCTGGATCGGCGGCGCACCATCGATGGAGCCTGCAGCGCTGTCAATCTGGCCGGCCATGCTGTCTGACAATCTGACCCCCCCCCCCCCCCCCTCCCCCCACCACAAACCTTCCCCCCACCCCCCCCCCCCCACACCCACACCCTCCCCCCCCCCACCCCCTCACCCACACTACCCCCCCCAACCCCCCCCCCCCCAACCCATACTCAACACCTC
>Ga0105055_10004479_pt1 | contig 20365 bp, 20 predicted proteins | sample BON03_FD_78090 | JGI IMG/M metagenome (GOLD analysis project Ga0105055, IMG submission 78090) | Freshwater microbial communities from Lake Bonney liftoff mats and glacier meltwater in Antarctica - BON-03 | ecosystem: Environmental > Aquatic > Freshwater > Ice > Glacier meltwater | place: Lake...
ACCGCCAGCGACGACGACCTGCTCGACCTCTTCACCTTCCATCTGAGCCGGGAGCAAATTCACATCATCGACGCCGGCGCTGTGCCCACCAGCGAAGCGATCCAGGCATCCGCCATCGTCACGCCCTCGCCAGCCTCAAGCGCCGATTTCGGCTTCTTTGATGGCGCGCCCGGCCTGCCCGAGGACCACGCCAGCGCCACAGCGCCAGCCGCTGCTTCTGTCCGACCGCAAGCCCAAGGCACGCAGAAATCCGCCACCAGGGCCAGCGGTGCTGCTGCCAGCGCCAGCGGCGCGATGGACTCAAACACCCTGCGCGTCTCGGTCAGCAAGGTCGATCAGCTGATCAACCTGGTCGGCGAGCTGGTGATCACACAGGCCATGCTGGCGCAAAAAAGCAGCGAGCTCGACAATGCGGCCAACCAGCTGCTGCTCGCCGGCCTGGCCGACCTGAACCGCAACACCCGCGATTTGCAAGAGGCTGTGATGTCGATCCGCATGATTCCCATGTCGGTCGTGTTCAACCGCTTCCCGCGCATGCTGCGCGACCTCGCCAGCAAGCTGGGCAAGAAGGTAGAGCTGGTGACGCGCGGCGAATCGACCGAGCTCGACAAGGGCCTGGTCGAGAAAATCACCGACCCGCTGACCCACCTGATCCGCAACAGCGCCGACCACGGCATCGAAAGCCCAGAGGAGCGCCGCGCCAAGGGCAAGGCGGAGCACGGCACCATCACCCTTTCGGCCAGCCACCAGGGCGGCAGCATCCTGATCGAGCTGCGCGACGACGGCAAAGGCCTTTCGCGCGAGAAGCTGCTGAAGAAGGCGCGGGAGAAAGGCATGGACGCGCCGGACAGCCTAAGCGATGCCGATGTGTGGGGACTCATCATGGCGCCCGGCTTTTCCACCGCCGAGGTGGTGACCGAGGTCTCTGGCCGTGGCGTGGGCATGGATGTGGTGAAGAAAAACATCGCCTCGCTTGGCGGCACGGTGGAGATCGACTCGGCCGAGGGCTACGGCATGCGGGTCTCGGTGCGGCTGCCGCTGACGCTGGCCATCATGGATGGCATGACGGTGCGGGTGAGCGACGAGGTCTACATCCTCCCGCTGGCCTCGGTGGTCGAGTCGTTCCAGGTCAAGCCCAAGGAAATCAGCACCGTGGCCCAGAGCACACGGCTGGTGAAGATGCGAGACGAGTACATGCCGGTGATCGATCTGGAGCGGGTGTTTCAGGTACCGCGTTTGCAGGCCAATGCTGCCAGCCCAATCATGGTGGTGATCGAGGCCGACGGCGCGCGCGTGGCGCTGATGGTTGACGAGCTGATTGGCCAGCAGCAGGTGGTGATCAAAAACCTGGAGTCCAACTACCGCAAGGTGCCCAACGTGTCGGGTGCCACCATCATGGGCGACGGCACGGTGGCGCTGATTCTCGACACCGCCAGCTTGGTGCGCCGCAGCAGGCATTGACCCCCACCGCAGGGCATTGGCTCCCGCCGCGCCGCCTGGTGGCGTCACCCCAGAGGGCAATCCCTGTGGCCCGGCAAAGCCGGTTCCACAACATGCTGGACAAGACATCTCGGGCCGGACAACCCTCAACAAGCACCCCATGAACATGCCCACCACCATTGGAGTGCCTCTCGCTGGCGCCAGCGCACGCGCGAGGGCGCTGCTGGCCGAACAGCAGGAGTTCGTCTGGCGCGACGCCGACTTTGGGCGCATCAGGGCGCTGATTTACCAGCGGGCGGGCATCAGCCTGCACGACGGCAAGCACGCCATGGTTTACAGCCGTGTCTCGCGCCGGCTGCGCGAGACCGGCCACGGCAGCTTCAAGAGCTACCTCGACCGGCTGGAGCAGCATGGCGGTAGCGAGTGGCAGGCCTTCATCAACGCGCTCACCACCAACCTCACCGCGTTCTTTCGCGAGCCACACCACTTCGTGGTGCTGGACGAGCTGATGCGCGCCGAGCGCAACAAGGCCTGGCGCATCTGGTGCTCGGCTGCCTCAACCGGTGAGGAGCCTTACTCGATCGCGATGACCGCCACCGAAGCGCTTTGTGGCGCCAGCGCCTGTGAGCTGGTCAGCAGTGACATCGACACCCAGGTGCTCGCCACCGCCGAGCGCGGCGTCTACAAGGCAGACGGCGTCAAAGGCCTGAGCCCAGAACGCATGCAGCGCCACTTCATGCGCGGCAAGGGCAGCAACGCCGGCTTGATGCGGGTCAAACCCGAGCTGCGCAAGCACATGGTGTTTCAGCCGGTCAACCTGATTCACGAGCTGCCGTTTCGTGAGCCGTTCGACGCCGTGTTTTGTCGCAACGTGATGATTTATTTCGATTCGGCCACGCAGCGCCAGGTGCTGGAGCGGATTCACCGGGTGATGAAGCCCGGCGGCAAGCTGTTTGTGGGTCACGCGGAGAACTTCAGCGACGCGCGGCACCTGTTCGTGCTCAAGGGCAAGACAGTCTATGAGCGTGTTTGACGCCACCGCGCGCCGCGCGCCACCCGGTTCCGGCCACGGTGCCAGCGCGGGCAGCGGTGCCAGCGTGCTGCCCGCGCCGGCGCGCTTCGGTGTGCCCGCCGGCTCGCGCATCGAGGCGCTGAAAAAACGCACGCCCAAGCCCGGCGAGGCGGCATTTTTCTACCACGACCACCACTTCAAGGTCGACACCGTCAAGGTGCTGCCCGGCGAGTACTACGTGTCCCAGGACGACCTCATGGTCACCACCGTGCTGGGCTCGTGCATTGCGGCCTGCATCTGGGACCCCAACATCCGCGTTGGCGGCATGAACCACTTCATGCTGCCCGAGGGCGGTGGCGACACCTCGGGGCGCTACGGCTCTTATGCAATGGAATTGCTGATCAACGAAATGATCAAGCTCGGCGCCCAGCGCGAAACGATGCAGGCCAAGGTGTTCGGTGGCGGCCAGGTGATGCACAGCTTCACCGCCATGAACGTGGGCGAGCGCAACACGCGGTTTGTGCTGGACTACCTGCAGACCGAGCGCATCGCCATCATTTCCAAAGATGTGCTGGACATCCACCCGCGCAAGGTCTGCTACTTCCCGGCCACCGGCAAGGCCATGGTCAAGCGGCTCGCGCACTCACACCCCGAGACGCTGGCGACGCAGGAGCGCAAGAGCGCTGCCGCCTTGGCCGCCAAAAGCAAGGCAGGCGGCTCGGTCGACCTGTTCTGACCGGCTGCAAGACCCAAGCGAACACAACAAGACAAAGCGAAAAAGAGGAAAAAGCGATGGCAAAAACACGCGTGGTGGTGGTGGACGACTCGGCGCTGGTGCGAAGCCTGCTCACCGAAATCATCAACCGGCAAAGCGACATGGTGTGTGTAGGCGCCGCAGCAGATCCGCTGGTGGCGCGCGACATGATCCGCGAGCTCAATCCCGACGTGATCACGCTCGACGTGGAAATGCCGCGCATGGACGGCCTGGAATTCCTGTCGCGCCTGATGCGCCTGCGCCCGATGCCGGTGGTGATGGTCTCCACCCTCACCGAGCAGGGTGCCGAGGTCACGCTGCGCGCCCTGGAGCTTGGCGCGGTGGACTTCGTGGCCAAGCCGCGCATTGGCGTGAGCAGCGGGCTCAACGAGCTGGCCGGCGACATCGTCGACAAGATACGGGTGGCGGCCTGTGCCCGGGTGGGGCGCCACAGCGGCGCCCCACCCACCGCCCCAGTGGCGACAGCCGCCACAGCGGCAGCGGCGCCTCTGCCTCGCATCTCGACCGAAAAAGTGATCTGCATCGGCGCCTCCACCGGCGGCACCGAGGCGATCCGCGAGGTGCTGGTGCCGCTGCCGGCCGACGCGCCGGCCATCGTCATCACCCAGCACATGCCACCGGGCTTCACCACCAGTTTTGCAGCCCGGCTCAACACCTTGTGCCGCATCAGCGTGGCCGAGGCGCGGCACGGGGAGCGCATCTTGCCTGGCCACGCCTACATCGCCCCCGGCGGGCGTCACCTGCGCATCGAGCGCAACGGCTCTAACTACGTGGCCATCATCGAAGACACCGAGCCGGTGAACCGGCACAGGCCCTCGGTCGAGGTGCTGTTTCGCTCCGCCGCCCGGGTCATTGGCCCCAACGCGCTGGGCGTCATGCTCAGCGGCATGGGCGCCGACGGTGCGCAGGCGATGCGCGAAATGAAAGATGCCGGCAGCTACAACCTGGTGCAAGACGAGGCCAGCTGCGTGGTCTTTGGTATGCCCCGCATGGCCATCCAGGCCGGCGCCGCCCACGAGGTGCTGCCGCTGAACCAGATCGCCCCGACGCTGCTCGCGCGGCTCACCAACGCACCCAACGCACCCACCGGCGCGCACCACCGCATTTGATATTTTGTGGCCGATCAGCCTGATCGTTTGTCCAATTTATCCCGCCAAGAGACCTCCTTGATTCGTTGTCGAAAACGCCACAAAATTCTGCTACTTGGCGCCATGGCGGGAGCACTGGAAGCACCAAGGGAGTGGTTGGTGCTGAGGCTCTCCAGCAAGATTGAGATCACATATGGGGCTGGAGCAGCCCACTTCGGCATGAAGCTGCTGCAAGCCCTGCCGCAACACAGTTTCACCACCAAAACCCCTTGGCCACAACCGCCCGGTCAGGTTCACCGGGCCTGGGCTGGCCGATGTGCTGGCGGGCGTTAAGGCCAGTGGTCGCGTGGTCAAGGCGGTCGCAATCGACGACTTCGCGGTCACCATCCCGATGGCCGACACCAGGCAACGCCAGGTGATCGTGGCGCGCCTGCTCGACAGCAAGCCAATGGCGGTGCACGACCAGGGGCCGCTTTGTGATGTACCTGTTTGGACACAGCGCAACCCTGCGTTTCATCGTCTTTTACAAACGCGCCAGCTGGCAACTGAAGACCTTGGAAATCCGTTGATGACCCCAAAACATCCGCTGGCAACCCCAGGGTTGCGCTGGGTTTGGCGTCACTGCCCGCATAACGGGCGCTGACATACGGATAAAAAGCCAGCTCGGTGTGGGCTCTGTTTTCACCCTCCGCCTTGACCTGGCCGAAACGCTGGCGCCCGAAGCACCGCACGGCAGCCGCCCCCCGTTGTGGCGCAACCACCGAGCCCGCAGCACCCCAAGCGCGAAATGGTGATCGACGCGGTGCTTGTTGCGGGTGAAATCTGCGGTCTGGTGCCCAAGGCCTGGATGCACAAGATGCTGCGCCTTCTGTTCGATCTTCTCGAAGGCACGGTGCCGCAGCTGCTGGCGGCACTGGCCAGCGGCGACCTTGCAGACATTCACTCCAAAGCCCACACGCTCAAAGGCATCCCGATGCTGCTGGGTTTGCAAGCCATGGCCAAAACCTCGGCCCAGACCGAACAGCCCAGCAAAGATGCGAGCGGCCCGCGCCTGCCCGGTGTCCTGTCCGAGCAGCTGCTGCTTTTTGAGACGGTGGCACCTGGCGTGGTCAAACACGCCGGCTGATCAGCGCACCGGGCTCCAGCGGCGCCAGGCTGCTGTGGCCGCGCTGGTCGTAAGCCACCACATCGGCGGGCGACGGAAAGCCGGCGCGGGCCACAGAAGCGAGCGCCTCTGGCGGCATCACCGGCCAAGGCAGCGCTGGCTGCTCCAGCAGCTGACGAGCCGCTGTCGCCTGGCTCTCGGCTGCGGCGTTGATGGCGGTTGCGTCCTCACGGCCGAGCACCTGGTCCACCACCGCCGCGCTGGCCTTCCACACATTGACCAGCAGCTCTTGGCGCTGCGCGCTGCGCTCGGCTTCGGCCACCTTTTCCGCAGCCCGCTGTTTCGTGTTTTGTTCGGCCTCCCGGCCTGCCTGTATGCCGCCTGCCTCGCCACGGTCGAGAGCGGTGCGGCCAGTGGTGCGCTGTCCGCCCTGATGCGCCACTGCCTCGGCGGCCTTGCGGGCGGCCTCACCTGCTTCGCTGCCACGCTCGGCTCGCGCGGTCGGCGCCCGCGGCTCTCGGTCCGCGCCCGGCTGACCGTGGCGAGCGCTCTCCTGCATCGGTCGAATGCCCGCCACAGCGGCCACAGGCGCGGCTGTGGTGCTGGTGGGCAACGACCAGGTAACCGGGTTCAGTTGGGTGATGTTGATCATGGGAAACCTCACTTTCGCGGACCCCGGATCAGCGCAGACAGGGGGCTCTTGTGTGGTTTCGGCCATTAAAGCGCCGACTTGAGGGGTTTTCCGGCCTTTGTTCGCGCGTTTGTGCCGCAGGCCGCAGACCGCTGGGTGGCGAACCTCGGGCGCTCAGCTGGTGAGCTCGCGCTCGTGCATCCAGGCCGCGTGTTGGGGCGCGCGTCGGGTCTTGGACCACTCCTGCAGCATGTCCCACTTCACCTGATCGAGTTTTTTCATCATCTCGGGCGAGCCGGTGTTGGTGGCCAGTTCCAGGCGGTGACCGTTGGGATCAAAGAAGTAAATGCTTTTGAAGATGGTGTGGTCGGTGATCCCGATAACCGGGATGCCCGCCGCCTCCAGCCGGGCTTTCGCGCTCTCCAGCACCGCCACCGAATCGACTTCAAGCGCGATGTGCTGCACCCACGCGGGCGTGTTCGGGTCGCGGCCCATCTCGGGCGAGTTGGGCAACTCGAAGAACGCCAGCACGTTGCCGCCACCGGCGTCCATGAACACATGCATGTACGGATCGGGCGCCTGGGTCGAGGGCACGTGGTCTTCGGCGATCGCCAGCACAAAGTCCATGTCGAGGTGCAAGCGGTACCACTCAACGGTTTCCTTGGCGTCGTGGCAGCGGTAGGCGACGTGGTGAATTTTCCGGATGTTCAGCATGAGAAGGCTCCTGTGACGGGAATAAAGACTAGACGCCTTGGCGCGCGAGCGCCAAGGCTTGTTTCAGAGCGGCGATGTCGCCCACCTGGTTGGCCAGCAGCAGGATCAGCTTGGCGTTGAGCAGCTGGCTCTGCTCGTCGCTGAGGTCGCGGTGGGTGTCGATCAGAGCTTCGTAGAAATCGTCGCCGGGGGTGAAATCGCGAAAGTAGCGCTGGCCGGGCTCGGCCAGGTTCGGCTGCAGTTGCAAGGGCATGGGGTGTTCCGGGTTCAGGCGGGGGCAGATTCGGTGAGGGATTGGGGGGCCAGGCGTTGGTCGGCAGATGCGGACACAACGGACAGCTCGTGGCCGGTGGCGCGGCGCAGGGCGGCTTGCAGGCGGTCCACGTCGAGTGCGCGCCAGCGCGCAGCCACGTGCTGGTCGGGCCGGATCAGGTAACCGCAGCCGGGGCGCGCATCAAGCCGCTGGGCCATCAGGCCGTCGCGGTCGTGCAGCGTGACCATGCCGGCGGGGGCGCCGGCGCCGGGTGCTGTGACCCAGATCACCTGCACCGGAACCGGCTGCGCGGCAAGCGCAGCGCTTTGCGCCTGCAGCGCGGCCTGGGCGCCATCAAGCGCATCGGCACGGTCGGCGAAGGCCAGCAGCACAAAGCGGTGCCCGAGCTGATCGAGCAGCCAGGCGTCTTGCCCGGCCACGCGCACTGGTGCGTCGTCCAGCGGCGCGCCAGGGACCATGTCGCCAGCAAAAGCGTCAACATCGGGCGTGTTGAGCGCCGAGTGCACCAGAAACGACGGCATGCTCAACCGCCCGGAATTCACCAGCTTGCGGGCAAATGGCTGGCTGCGCGCCAGCTCCAGCACGGCGTTGCGAAACAGCTTGCTGATCGCGCTCTTGGGCGTGATGAAGTCGGTGGAGCGGGTGGAGTTGCGGATGTTTTCCTCGGCCGCAAAAACGCGGTCGGCGTCATAGGTGTCCAGCAGCGCGGCAGGCGCTTGGCCTTTGATGACCAGCGCCAGCTTCCACACCAGATCGTCGGCGTCCTGAAAACCGGAGTTGGCGCCACGGGCACCAAACGGCGACACCTGGTGCGCCGCGTCCCCGGCAAACAGCAGGTGGCCGTGGCGAAACTGCTTCATGCGCCGGCACTGGAAGGTGTAAACGCTGGCCCACTCCAGCTCAAATTCGCGGTCGTCGCCCAGCATGGCTTTCACGCGCGGCAGGATGTTTTCGGGCCTCTTCTCTTCTTCCGGGTCGGCGTCCCAGCCGAGCTGGAAATCGATGCGCCAGACGTTGTCGCTCTGCTTGTGCAGCAGCACCGACTGGTTGGGATGAAACGGTGGGTCAAACCAGAACCAGCGCTCGGCCGGAAAGTCGGTCTTCATCACCACATCGGCGATCAAAAAGCGGTCTTTGAACACATGGCCTTCGATATCCAGCCCGAGCTGGCGGCGCACGTTGGAGCGCGCGCCATCGGCCACGATCAGCCAGTCGGCCTCAACCTCGAACGCACCGTCGGGTGTTTCCAGGCTGATGCGGGCGCCGCTGTCCAGCGGCGTCACGCCCGCCACCTTGTATTTCCAGCGCAGGTCCACGCCGAGTGCCTCAGCCCGGCGCACCAGCGCCTCTTCCAGGTGGTATTGCTGCAGGTTGATCATGCCCGGGCGCTTGTGGCCAGCGTCGGGCATCAGGTTGAAGCGGTACACCTCTTCTTCACGCAAAAAGGTGCGGCCCACGTTCCAGCTCACGCCTTTGTTGACCACACAGTCGCCCACACCAAGCCGGTCCAGTATTTCCAGCGAGCGCTTGGCGTAGCAGACCGCGCGCGAACCGACGGCGACGCTGTCGTCTTGGTCGAACACGATCACCTCCAGGCCCTGCAGCCGCGCGTCGATCGCGGCCGCCAGCCCCACCGGCCCAGCGCCGATGATGACCAGCGGGTGGCGCTGCGGCGCGTCGCCCATGAGATCGTGGGGCGCTCGGTAGGAAAAGGTGGGGTAGGCGTATGTGGCCATGCGACTCGCGGCTCCAGTGGGCTGAACACCGCCCGGTGGCGGTGTGAATGGGGATGACGGACGGGCCGGACAATGGCAGCCTGGCTTGGCGCTCACTGTAATCCATAATTTCACATGCGTAAATACGTTTCTCTAAACGTAATCTTTGATGCGGTGGCGTGGGGCCCAGAAGCCGCCGGTGCGATCTCAGGTCGGCGAAAAAAAGCCAGACCGGCGTTTGGTCTGGCTGGGTGCAATTGACGAAGGCTGTCTAGGACTGTTCGGGCTCTTCGGGCTCTTCGGGCCCAGGCAGCGGCTTGACCAGGGTCACCGGCACCGGCGAAATCTCCACCATTTCCTGCGACACCGAACCGAGCATCGCGGCACGCAGACCGGCGCCGTGGGTGGCCATGATCACCGCCTCGCAGGCGTGGCGCTCGATCACGTCCACCAGCATCTGGGCCGGGTCACCGGTCACCACCTCCTCGGCCACCTCCAGGTTCGCCGCTTGCAGCGCCTGCACCGCGGAGCGCATCAGGTCGCGGCCCGCCGCCTGGCTGACCTGCTCCAGCACGTTCGGGTCGTGCGCCACCACCAGCTCGTACAGATTGGCCGTGGCCTGCACATTGGCCACCACAAATCGCGCCTGCAGCCCGGCGGCGACCAGAAACAGCGCGTGGTGCACCGCGCGCAGGGCGTGTGCAGAACCGTCGACGGGAATGAGAATTTTCAGCATGCGTGTCCTTGGAGACGGGGAAACGAATGCACGAACCGCCTGCGGCCGTGCTCACAAATCATTGTGGCACCGGCTCAGCGCAGCCAACGCCAGATCACGACCGCATCAGCCGCTTGGACCTGGCCACCGACATCAAAATACCCAGCCCCACGCCCATGGTGATCATGGCGGTGCCACCGTAGCTCACAAACGGCAGCGGCACGCCCACCACCGGCAAGATGCCGCTGACCATGCCCATGTTGACAAAGGCATAGACAAAGATGTTGAGCGTGACCGCGCCGGCCAGCAGGCGGGTGAACAGCGTGGGCGCGTCCAGCGCAATCACCAGCCCGCGCATCACCAGGAACACGATCGCCGCCATCAGGCCGATCACGCCCACCAGGCCAAACTCTTCGGAGAAGGCGGCAAAGATGAAATCGGTGGTGCGCTCGGGGATGAATTCCAGGTGGGTCTGCGTGCCCTGCATGAAACCCTTGCCCCAGATGCCACCCGATCCGATCGCGATCATTCCCTGGATGATGTGAAAGCCCCGGCCCAGCGGGTCCTTGAACGGGTCCAGCAGGGTGCAGACGCGCTGGCGCTGGTACTCGCGCAGGATGTGCCAGTCCACATCGGGCGCGCACCAGCTTGGCTCCATCGCGATCAATACCACCACACCGAGGACGCCCAGCAGCACCGGCGGCACAATAATCTTCCAACTCAGCCCAGCAAAAAAGATCACAAACAGGCCCGAGGCCACCACCAGCAGCGTGGTGCCCAGGTCGGGCTGCTTGAGGATCAGCGCCACCGGCACCGCCAGCAGCAGCAGGGCGACCAAAAAGTCCAGCGCGCCAAGCCGCCCCTCGCGGCGCTGGAACCACCAGGCCAGCATCAGCGGCATGGCGATCTTCATCAGCTCGCTGGGCTGGATCACCAGGCCCACATCAAGCCAGCGCTGCGAGCCCTTCCTCTCGATGCCAAACAAAAATACCGCCAGCAACAACACCACCGCCACCGTGTAAGTCGGCACCGCAAGCGACATCAGCCGCTGCGGCGGCACCTGCGCCACCAGAAACATCACCCCGGCGGCCAGCAACATGTTGCGGCTGTGGTCGGAAAAACGGGTGCCGTGGTCAAAGCCGACCGAATACATGGTCACCAGCCCAATCCCCGCCAGCAACAAAATGGCCACGAGCAGCGGCCCATCAAAGCCCTGGAAGATGGGGGCAATGCGCCGCAGGAGGCTGGGTTTATTGAAGCTGACGGCCATGCGCGATTATCCTTGCTGGTTATGTCGCTCTTCGCCCGCTCCAGCACCACCCACCTGCTCTATCTCCACGGTTTTCGCTCTTCACCGCTGTCGATGAAGGCACAGAAAGTGGCAGCGCGGGTGCGGGCGCAGCACCCCGCCGTGGTCTGGTGGTGTCCCCAGCTGCCGCCATCACCAGCCGAGGCCATCGCCATGCTGCAACACGGAACCGCCGACTGGCCGCGCGCGACCATGGCGGTGGTCGGCTCGTCGCTCGGCGGTTTTTATGCGCGCTGGCTGGCGCTGCAAACCGGCTGCGCCCGCTCGGCGCTGCTGAATCCGGCGGTGTTTCCAGCGCGCGATCTGCAGCAGTACGTGGGCCAGCAAACCAGCTGGCACGATCCGGCAGCACAATTTGTGTTCGAAGCTGGTTATGTGGACCACCTGCGGGCCATGGAAGCCGACATTCAGCGCCTGGCGCTGCAGCAGCCAGCCGCGCCAGAGCGGCAGTTTTCCATCGTGGCGCAGGGCGACGAGGTGCTGGACTGGCGCGAAATGCTGGGCTTTTGCGCTGGTGGCCAAACCACCCTGCTGCCTGGGAGCGATCACGCGATCAGCGACTTCGATGACCACATCGACGCCCTGTTCGGGTATTTGTGGCCCCCAGGCTTTGCTGCCTCGCGGGTCGCTGCTTCCCAACCGGGCTGATCCCGCCTGGGGGCGGCCCAACAGCGGGATCGCTGCACCACCGCTGTTGCCAACGCACATTTCGCTTTTTGGACGCGTGGGACAATTCCGCTCATGCACATTCTGTTCGACGACGCCGGCAAACTGCTGACTGGCCGCCTTCTCTCCGAAGCCGAAAACTCCCTGCAGGTGGAGCTCGATTCGGGCAAGCGGGTCAAGGTGAAAGGCGCCAACGCTCTGCTGCGATTTGAAAAACCCGCCCCGTCCGAGCTGATGTCGGCTGCCACCACGCTGGCCGAGACCATGGAGCTGGAACTGGCCTACGAATTCGCGCCCGAAGACGAGTTCGGCTTTGCCGATCTGGCGCACGAGTATTTCAGCGACAAGGCCAGCACCACCGAACAGGTGGCGGCGCTCCTGTGCCTGCAAGGCGCGCCCCACTTCTTCCGCCGCGCCGGCAAGGGCCGCTACAAGAAAGCGCCGCCCGAGATCCTGGCGCAGGCGCTGGCCGCGATCGAGAAGAAGCAACAGGTGCAGGCGCAGATCGAGACCTGGACGGCGGAGCTGGTGGCGGGCGTTTGCCCGGCGCCAGTGAAAGAGCAGCTTTACAAAATTTTGTTTCGGCCCGACAAGAACACGCCTGAGTACAAGGCGGTGGTGGCGGCCGCGCACAGCAGCCACACCGCGCCGCTGGCGCTGCTGGAGCGCGCGGGCGCCATCACCAGCGCCTACCAGTTCCACTGGCAGCGCTTTCTGTTTGACCAGTTCCCCAAGGGCACGGGATTCCCCGCGCTGCAAGCGCCGGCGATCGCCGACGAATTGCCACTGGCACCGGTGCAGGCGTTCTCCATTGACGACTCGCACACCACCGAGATCGACGACGCACTCTCGCTGCAAGGCCTGGGCAGCGGCACGGTCACGCTGGGCGTTCACATCGCAGCGCCCGGCCTGGCGATCCTGCCCGAGAGCGCAATCGACAGCGTGGCGCGCCACCGCATGTCCACCGTCTACATGCCGGGCCACAAGGTCACCATGCTGCCCGACGAGGTGGTGCAGGCCTACACCCTGATGGCTGGGCGCGACTGCCCCGCCATCTCGCTGTACCTGACGCTGGACGAGGCCACGCTGGCTGTTACCGAGAGCCGCACCGCGCTGGAGCGGGTGCCGATCGCGCTGAACCTGCGCCACGACCAGCTTGATGCGGTGATCACCGAGGCCTGGCTGGCCGGTGAAGCGCCACCAGAGCCTGCTGCACCCGAAATCGCCGCCCTGCAACCGCAGCTGGCGTTTCTGCTGCGCCTGGCCAACCACCTCAAGGCGCAGCGCATGGTGGTGCGCGGCAAGCCTGAGACCATCAACCGGCCCGACTACAGCTTTCACCTGCGAGACGTGGCCGGTGACGAGCCCGATGGCAGCGAGACGGTGGTGATCACCACGCGCCAGCGCGGCGCGCCGCTGGACCTGATGGTGGCCGAGACCATGATTCTGGCCAACAGCACCTGGGGCCAGTGGCTGGCCGCCTGTGGCGTACCCGGCATCTACCGCAGCCAGGCCAGTCTGGCACCGGGCGTGAAGGTGCGCATGGGCACCAGGGCGCAACCGCACGCGGGCCTGGGCGTGCCCGCCTACGCCTGGAGCACCTCGCCGCTGCGCCGCTATGTGGACCTGGTCAACCAGTGGCAGATCATTGCCTGCGCGCGCCATGGCAAGACCGCCGCGCTGGCGGCACCGTTCAAACCCAAAGACACCACCTTGTTTGCGGTGGTCAGCAGCTTCGATGCCGCCTACGCCGCCTACAACGGCTTCCAGAACGGCATGGAGCGCTACTGGACGCTCAAACACCTGCAGCAAGCTGGCATCACCGAACTCACCGCCACCCTGTTCAAGGAGAACCTGGTGCGCGCCGACACGCTGCCGCTGGTGCTGCCGGTGCTCGGCACCGAGGGCCTGCCACGCGGTGCGCATGTGCGGGTGCGCTTGGGCGAGATCAACGACATGACGCTGGAGGTCTCAGGCACGGTGATCGAGCGCCTGGACGGGCCGGTGGACAGCGCTGACAGCGAGAGCGAAGGCGAGGACGACGACAGCCTGGCAAGCCCGCTGGCGCTGGCGCTGGCGATCAACCTCGATGACAACAGCACCGAGCCGCCAGCGCCAGCGCCCGACCAGCCCGATACCAACGGCTGAAAGCGCCCACCGCAGCAAGGACAATGCCCCCGTGAAGCCCCTCCTTGCCTACCTGAAGACGCTTGGCACGCTGCAGATGGCGCTCGGTGTGTCGCTCGCGCTTCACGCCGCGCTGCTCGCGGTGCGCTTCGTGAACCCCGATGGCTTCAACCGCGCGTTTCAAGACACGCCGCTGGAGGTGATTCTGGTCAACGCAGAAGGCGGCGAGCGGCCCGACAAAGCGATGGCCATAGCCCAGGCGTCCCTGGCCGGCGGCGGCGAAGCAGACAAAGGCCGCGCCACCTCACCGCTGCCGCTCAGCGCGGTGGTGCAGATCGGCGACACCACAAACGAGGACGAGCGGCAGATCGGCGCCCTCAAAGAACAGCAAAGCCTGCTGCTTGCGCAGGTGCGCAAGCAACTTGCCAACATGCCTGCGCCCGAAGCAGAAGCGGTTGACCTGGGCCCGCCGTCGGCGGAGCGCCAGGTGCAGCGCCAAGCGCTGGTGGATATGCTGGCCGAGATCGAAAAGCGCATCAATGAAGAAAGCGCTCGACCGAAAAAACGCGACATCAGCCCAGCCACGCAAGAAGCGGCCTACGCGATTTACCAAGACGCGCTGCGGCGCCGAATTGAGAAACGCGGCACCAGCAACTTTCCCACGGCCAGTGGGCGCAAGCTCTACGGCGAGCTCACCATGGTCATCACGGTGAACTTCACTGGCGAGGTGCTGCAAACCGAGGTGGTGCAATCTTCTGGCCAGCCGGTGCTGGACCGGCGGGCACAGGCCATCGTCAGCGGCATGAACCACGGCCGCTTCAGCGATGCAATGCGCCGCCAAGCCGACCAGATCGTGGTGGTCTCGCGCTTTCGCTTCACCCGCGACGCCACTCTGCAAACGCAGCTGTCCAACCCATGAGAGCACTCGGCCGCTGGCTGTTGTGGATGCTGTTTGCAGCGGTGGCCTTGCAGGTTTTCTTTGTGGGCCGCATCGCCCTGATGGCGGTGCTCGATCCGCAAAGCACCGCCTTCATGCGCTCAGAGGCCTGGCGCATCGCCAAGCAAAGTGGCGCCAGCAACAAACCTGTGCGCTGGTCAGCGCAGTGGGTGCCCTACGACCAGATCAGCCCCCACCTCAAGCGCGCGGTGATGGCCTCGGAAGACGCCGGCTTCATCGACCACGGTGGGGTCGACTGGGATGCCATTCGGTCGGCCTGGCAGAAAAATGAGCAGCGCCAGGCGCAGGCCGACAAGCGCGCGGAGCAGATTGAGCGCCGCCTAGCCAACAAGCCCGAGACCGCCGAGGCGGCGGTGAAGGCAATCAAGCGGCCCAAAATCATCGGCGGCTCCACCATCACCCAGCAGCTGGCCAAGAACCTGCTGCTTTCGGGCGAGCGCAACCTGCTGCGCAAAGGCCAGGAGCTGACACTTTCTCTCACGCTGGAGACCCTGCTCTCCAAACAGCGCATCCTGGAGATCTACCTCAACAGCGTCGAATGGGGCGATGGCATCTTTGGCGCCGAGGCCGCTGCCCAACGCTATTTCAACAAGCCGGCGGCGACACTAAGCCCCAGCGAGGCTGCGCGTCTGGCGGTGATGCTGCCCAGCCCCAAATTTTTCGAGACGCGCCAGGGCTCGGCCTATCTGGCGCGCCGCACCAGCACCATCGTGGCGCGCATGGGCGCGGTGCAGACTCCATGACCCTGCGCGCCAAGGCCATGGGCCTGTTTTTGCTCGCGCTGGTGCGCCTGCTCACCGGCGCGCAGGCCCGCTGGTTCGGCTGCCCGCCGAAAGCCGAGCAGCGCATTTACTTTGCCAACCACCAGAGCCACGCCGATCTGGTGCTGATATGGGCGGCGCTGCCGAAGGAATTGCGTAGCATCACCCGCCCAATAGCGGCCAAGGATTACTGGACAGCGTCGGCATTCAAACGCTGGATCACCACCGCTGTTTTCAACGCGGTGTATGTGGAGCGTGACAAAAAAGGCGACGCAGACCCGCTGCAACCGCTGATTGACGCGCTGGAGAGCGGCGACTCGCTGATTTTGTTTCCCGAAGGCACGCGCGGCTTCGCAGAAGATCCGCAGCTGTTCAAGTCGGGTCTTTACAACCTCGCCCAGCGCTTTCCCGGCGCGGTGCTGGTGCCGGCCTGGATCAACAATGTGCAGCGCGTGATGCCCAAGGGCGAGGTGTTGCCGGTGCCAGTGCTTTGCTCGGTGACCTTTGGAGCGCCTATCGCGCTGGGCAAAAACGAGCTGCGCGCCGATTTTTTGTTGCGCGCGCGAGAGGCGGTGATGGCGCTGCGGGAGGTCTGAGGTGAACAGTTGCCTGCCCAATGGCTTGTCTTTGCAGCTGCCCCGGCTGTCTTTCACGCCAAAAGCTCCATGCCTTCTTTCCTGAGCAAGCTCACCCCAGAGCAGCAGGTTGGCCTGCTGTTCGTGTTGCTGTTTGGCCTGCTGGCCGTGGCCACTGTGGCCGGCATCTTGTTCTCGCTCCGGGAGAGCAAAAGCAGCGCCACCGAGCCCAGCGCGCAGGTTCAGCAGCTGGAGGGTTTGCAGGCCTTTCTGCGCACCGCCTGGCCGATGGCGCTGCTGTTTTGGGTTGGCTGGGCAGCGGGCGATGGCGTGGCAACGGTGCTGTTCGGCTTTGTGTCATTTCTGATCTTGCGCGAATTCATCAGCCTGTCACCCACGCGCCGCAGCGACCACCGCAGCTTGCTGCTGGCGTTCTTTGTCGTGTTGCCGCTGCAATACACGCTGGTCTGGACGCACCAGTTCGATCTCTTCACCGTTTTCATCCCGGTGTATGTGTTTCTCGCCATCGCAGGGTTTGGCGCACTGTCTGGTGACACCGAGCGCTTCCTGGAGCGCAACGCCAAGTTGCAGTGGGGCATCATGGTTTGCGTCTATGGGGTGAGCCATGTGCCCGCCCTGCTCATGCTCGACTTTCCCGGCTTCAAAGGAAAAACAGCGTTTCTGGTGTTCTTTCTGGTGCTGGTGGTGCAGGCCTGCATGCTGGTGCAACACCTGAGCGCCACGCGTTGGCGGGCCACCGCCGACGCCACACCCAACCACCAATTTCGCTGGCGCAGCTGGGGCGCCGGTCTGTTCGCAGGCAGCCTGGTGGGGGTGCTGCTGGCTGGCCTTACGCCATTCAATTTGCTCACCGCGCTGGTGATGGCGCTGGTGGCCTGCGTTGCCGGCACACTGGGCCACCTGGTCATGAAAGCCATCAAGCGCGACCGCGGCGTGATCCACTGGGGCGCTGATGGCCGCTCGGTCACCGGTGCCAGCGGCCTGCTGGACCGGGTCGACGCCTTGTGTTTTGCTGCACCGGTTTTTTTCCACTCGGTGCGCTGGTCTTTCAACCTGTGAGCCACGCAACATGAGAATTCTCGGCATCGATCCAGGCCTGCAATGCACCGGCTTCGGCGTCATCGACACCGAAGGCCCCGAGATGCACTACGTGGCCAGCGGCACGATCCAGACCAGCCCGAAAGACGGTGCGCTGCTGCCCGCGCGCTTGCGGATTTTGTTTGATGGCATCAACGAGGTGGTGGCGCGCTACCAGCCTGAGGTGTCGGCCTGCGAAATCGTGTTCGTCAACGTCAACCCCCAGGCCACATTGCTGCTGGGCCAGGCGCGCGGCGCTTGCCTGACCGCGCTGGTGTCCAACAACCTGGCGGTGGCGGAATACACCGCGTTGCAGCTCAAGAAAGCTGTTGTCGGCCACGGCAAGGCGGACAAAACGCAGGTGCAGGAAATGGTGAAGCGCCTGCTGCGCCTACCCGGCCTGCCGGGCAAAGACGCCGCCGACGCGCTGGGCCTGTGCATTACCCACGCGCAGGTGAGCCGCACCGTGGCGGCGATCAACAAGGTGTCGGCGTTGCAGGCGCGCACGCACGCGTCTTACAAGGGCGGGCGCAATTACTAGACCGCCTTGCAGGCCGCAGCCCCCCGATGGGACCGGTTTGGCTGGGAGCAGCCCGACGCCAGACCGTTTGCACACGTTCCGCTGTTGGGCCAGCGGATGGAACGGTGAGTCCCAGCGCTACAGCAGGCGCTCCAGAATCAGCACGCCAAAGAACCCCAGTGCGGCGATCACTGTCCACTTCAAAATGTTGAGGCCCCAGCGTTTGTAGTGCGGTTTGCTGGTAAAAATGTACAGCGCAAAGAACACGCCAGCGGCGAACAGCAAGAAGAAGATAGCGAAGCGAAACAGCGGCATGGCGGTGGGTATTCAGCGCCTCACCAGGCGGGCGCGAGCTGCGCGAAGCCTGGCGGCGCTTGGTTGTCTTGATCGAAGCTCACAAGTTCAAAGGCCTCGGGCTGGGCCAGCAGCGCACGCAGCAGCTGGTTGTTCATGGCGTGGCCGCTGCGAAACGCGCTGTAGGCGGCCAGCAGCGGCTTGCCAATGATGTAGAGATCGCCCATGGCGTCCAGAATCTTGTGTTTGACGAACTCGTCCTGGTAGCGCAGGCCGTCGGCGTTGAGCACCTTCACATCGTCCATCACGATCGCGTTGTCCAGCCCGCCACCCAAGGCCAGGCCATGCGCGCGCATCATTTCCACGTCTTTTGTGAAGCCAAAGGTGCGGGCGCGTGCGATCTCTCTTGCGTAAGTGCCGCTGCCGAAGTCGAAAGTGACCCGCTGGCCGGTGGCGTTCACCGCCGGGTGGTCAAACTCGATTTCAAACGCGAGCTTGTAGCCGTGGTGCGGGACGAGTCGCGCCCATTTCAAGCTGGAGCCGGCCCCTTCGCGCACCTCCACTGGCTGCACCACCCGGATAAAACGCTTGAGCGCCTTCTGCAGCACGATGCCGGCGCTTTGCAGCAGGTAAACAAACGAGGCCGAGGAACCGTCAAGGATGGGCACTTCCTCAGCCGTGATGTCGACATACAGGTTGTCGATCCCAAGGCCAGCGCAGGCGCTCATCAGATGCTCGATGGTGTGCACCTTGACGCCGCCGTTGGAGATGGTCGAGGCGAGCCGGGTGTCGGTCACCGCCTTGGCGGTCACCGCAATCTCTACCGGCACCGGCAAATCGACCCGACGAAACACGATCCCGGTGTCGGGTGCCGCCGGCCGCAGCGTGAGCTCCACCCGCTGGCCACTGTGCAGACCAACGCCCACCGCCTTGGTCAGGGATTTGAGGGTGCGTTGGGCAAGCATGGTGAATTATCTCCCCGCGCCGGCTTCGCCCTCTTCCCCCAGGGGGCAATGCTGGTGGCCTGGCGAAGCCAGTTCCGAGGTGCCCCCTGGGGCTGAGCGGCCCGCGGACCGCAGAGCGTGCGCAGATCGCGCGCCGCCGGCGCGCTTCAAGCGGTCCGTAGGCCGCTTGATCCCAGGACGCCGTCGGGCCGGCTTTGCCGGACCACCAGCGTCGCCCCCTGAAGGGCTGAGGGCTGCGGCTCCAAGCCTGCTTGCGCAGGCTTGGACAGCCCGAAGAGGCGGCGCCTCTGGCGCTGTCGCGGCCTGCAAGGCACGGCGAAGCCGGCGCCGAGGGGGGACTCTGTCAATCGGCTTGGCGGCGCAGGAAGGCGGGTATCTCGAAATCCTCCATGCCGCCCGAAGACAGAGCGTCTACTTTGGCGGCGGCATTGGCCCGGCTGCTGCCCCAGACGCGGGGCACATTCACGGCCTGGTTGCTGTAGTCGGTCGAGCCATGGGTATCGTGCGTGCGGTTGCCGGCGTTGGGCACTTGGAACGGCAGGTTGTCGGTGCCGGTGCGCAGCACCTGAAGCGGTGGTGCGGTGCGGCGCGCACCCTGGCGCGACAGGCCAGTGGCAACCACGGTGACGCGCATCTCGTCGCCCAGGCTGTCGTCGTAGGCGGCGCCGTAGATCACATGCGCTTCCGGCGAAGCGTAGGCGCGGATGGTGTTCATCGCCAGGCGCGACTCGGACAGCTTGAGCGAGCCTTTGGCTGCGGTCACCAGCACCAGCACGCCCTTGGCGCCTGAAAGGTCGATGCCTTCCAACAGCGGACAGGCGACGGCCTGCTCGGCGGCGATGCGGGCGCGGTCTGGGCCAGAGGCGGCGGCCGTGCCCATCATGGCCTTGCCGGGCTCGCCCATCACGGTGCGCACGTCTTCGAAGTCGACGTTGACGTTGCCGTACTCGTTGATGATTTCAGCAATGCCACCGACCGCGTTTTTCAACACGTCGTTGGCGTGGGCAAAGGCCTCTTCTTGCGTGACGTCGTCACCCAGCACTTCCAGCAACTTGTCGTTGAGCACGACGATCAGCGAGTCGACATTGGCTTCGAGTTCGGCCAGGCCGACCTCGGCGTTCTGCAAGCGCTTGCCGCCTTCGAAATCGAACGGTTTGGTCACCACGCCCACCGTGAGAATTCCCATTTCCTTCGCCACGCGGGCGATCACGGGCGCCGCGCCCGTGCCGGTGCCGCCACCCATGCCGGCGGTGATGAACAGCATGTGGGCGCCAGCAATCGCGCTGCGGATTTCGTCGATCGCGGTTTCGGCCGCCTCGCGGCCTTTCTCGGGCTTGCTGCCCGCACCCAGGCCGCTGACACCGAGCTGGATGATTTTGTGCGCTGCGCTTCGGGTCAGCGCCTGGGCGTCGGTGTTGGCGCAGATGAATTCCACGCCCTGCACCGAGCGCCGGATCATGTGGTCCACCGCATTGCCGCCGCCACCGCCGACGCCGATCACCTTGATCTGTGTGCCCTGGTTGAACTCTTCCACCTCAATCATTTCGATGCCCATGTCTTCTCTCCTGTTGTGCCTGCTGTCGCAGGCCGTTGATTCAAAAAACTTCAAAACCACAAAAATCT
>Ga0105055_10004480_pt1 | contig 20365 bp, 19 predicted proteins | sample BON03_FD_78090 | JGI IMG/M metagenome (GOLD analysis project Ga0105055, IMG submission 78090) | Freshwater microbial communities from Lake Bonney liftoff mats and glacier meltwater in Antarctica - BON-03 | ecosystem: Environmental > Aquatic > Freshwater > Ice > Glacier meltwater | place: Lake...
CAAGCGCATGCCGCGGCAATTGGTGATGCCCACCAAAATCGTTTCTGGATGGATGCCATGATGCACGGTACTTATCCGCAAATATTAATTGATACCTATGGCGATGAACTAACGTCAGTTATTAAAGATGGCGATATGAAAGCTGCCATGGTTCACAATGATTTTATTGGAATTAATTACTACTTTGATAACCGCATTAGGCCAGCACTTGGTAAAGCCCCCGAATGGCACTCAATTTCTGGCTTATTTGATTTAGATATCGATGAAACACCACGTGGTCCACTCACCGATATGGGTTGGCCGCTTAGCCCACAAGGTCTAGAACAATTATTAGTTCGCTGGCATAAAGAACATGGTGACAAATTGCCTACGCTCTACGTAACTGAAAATGGCGCGGCATACGATGAAGCACCCAATGCAACTGGTCAGGTCCAAGATCAACGCCGAATCGATTACTTACGGACACATTTACAAGCAGTTTCAAATGCGATCTCGCAAGGTTCACCCGTTAATGGTTACTACCAATGGTCGTTAATGGATAACTTTGAGTGGGCACTTGGTTACGACAAGCGCTTTGGCATTGTCCACGTTGATTTTGATACCCAAAAGCGAACCATTAAAGATTCGGGCTTTTGGTATCGCGATCAAATTAAAAACAATGGTTCAACGATTTAAAAGTATTAACTTTTAAATTATTTAACTGAACCAGCAAGCAGGCCGCGAACAAAGTAGCGTTGCAACGAGAAGAAGACGATTAGCGGAACTGCAATAGTAATAAAGGCTCCGGCTGAAAGCTGCGTGTAGCCCGAACCGTACTGACCAACAAGTGAAGATAGCTTGCTGTTAATTGGCGCTACTTCTTCAGTACCCGATGCAAATGTCAGCGCAATTAGTAAGTCATTCCAGACCCACAAGAACTGGAAGATCGCTATTGCTGCGATTCCCGGAATTGATAGTGGCAAAACAATTCGGCGGAAAACAGTGAAGTGGCTGGCACCATCAACGTGTGCGGCTTCCATCAAGTCGCGCGGCAATGATGCAATAAAGTTGTGTAATAAGTAAATTGCTAATGGAAGTGCAAACATTGTGTGCGGTAACCAGATACCAGCGAAATCTCCGGCGATACCTAAGGCTGGGAAAATCTGGACAGTGCCAATATGAGCGCCACCAGTAAACAAAAGCAGAAGCGGAACTAAAGACATCTGTAACGGCACGATTTGAAGGGCAAAGATAGAGAAAAATAGGAAATCACTGCCGCGGAAGCGAATCCAGGCAAGTGCGTAGGCGGCCATAGTTGCAATAACTATCGGGAAGATTGTGGCTGGCAAGGTGATAACGATTGAGTTAATAAAGTAAGGAAGGATTCCAGTGCTCAATGACTCGGTACCGTTTCCAAAAAATACATTTTTATAATTATCAAATGTAAAATCTGGCTTAAATAATGTAACCCACCATGCTTCATTGAGAATTTTTTCATCTGTCTTTAGTGAAGTAACAAATAGTCCCAATGTAGGAACTGTCCACGCGATAGTGGTTACCCATACGACGATGCCAGCTATTTTGCTAGAAAATAATTTACGTCCTGAACTATGTTCGGCGACTGCTGCTTTAGCCATTAGTGGGAACGCTCCTTCTTTAATGAGCGAATGTTGTAAACAAGCACTGGGGTTACTAATAAGAAGAGAACTATCGCCAGCGCAGAGCCCTTGCCCTGATCAAATTGAACGAAGGTCTGGGAATACATTTCGTTAGCCAACACGTTGGTACCAAAGTTTCCGCCGGTCATGGTTCGAACGATGTCGAAGATCTTTAGAGCACCGACCACGCCAGTTGCCAACACAACGATGAAGGTTCCTTTAACCATTGGGAACGTGATGTTGCGGAACAAGCCCCAGCCCTTTGCGCCATCCAAGGCGGACGCTTCCATAATGTCAGCCGGCACTCCCTTGATTGCAGCCGACAAAATCACCATGCCAAAGCCCATCTGAGTCCAAACATAAATAACCATTAATAGAAAAGAGTTGAGTGGCTTGGTCAGCATCCAGTCTGAGGGAGTAAAGCCAAGGAAATCCACGATTGAACTGAGTAAACCGATTTGAATCTCATTTGGTTCGCGGTACTCGTATACAAATTTAAAGATAATTGAAGCGCCAACGAAAGAGATCGCCATGGGCATAAAAAGCAGTGATTTTGGAATGGATTCACGCTTGGTTCGATCTAACATAATTGCTAGTAACAGTGCTAACGCTGCCGTGAAAAGTGGAACAACCAGGATCCACAAAATTGTGTTAATCATAATTACTTTGATATTTGGATCTTCCAGCATCCAACGGTAATTATCTAGACCAATAAATGCATTTGAATCTGGATTCATAAAGCTGAAGAGAATTGTTCGAACACCTGGAATTACTAATCCTGCAAGAAGTAAAAGAAGTGCTGGTCCAAGAAAAATTGTTAAGGCGATTGGACGAGCTTTTTTACCATTTGCACGACCTGCAATTGCAAATAAAACTGCGAGAACTGCGAAGAATGCGAAGATGACCGAGAGAACGGAGCCAAACTTAGGCGCATTAGCCGAAATAAAATCTGACATTTTTCCTCTCTTGGTTTTGCGATTTGATTTTGTAAGTGTATTTCTATTATGAAAATAAAGATATGGGGAGCCAACCGAAGTTGACTCCCCATCTTTACTTTTGGTAAATGCTAGTTAGCTTTCGCTGATTAGCTCTTTGGCCATGAAGCATCGATTGCCTTTGTAACATCAGCAATTGACTTTCCTTCGCCGAACCATGCAGTGAATTCACGCCACATTGATCCTGCACCTACTGCTGCTGGCATTAAGTCAGAAGCGTCGAATGCAAATGTTGACTTTGGATTCGCTAGGTATGTTGCAGACAACTTGTCTACTGCATTCTTGTAAGCAGCTAGTGGAACACCGCTGTTAGCAGAGATCCAGTTATCAAGCTGTACACGTGAAGTAGCAAATGTTGCTGATGATAGGTAAGCCTGTACTGACTGTACTTCTGGACGTGATGCGAAAGCTGCTGTGAACTCTCCGCCACCAACTACAGGAACAGTTACCTTTGAGTTAAATGCTGGTAGGTAGAATGCAAATGCATCACCTGTTGGCGAGATTGTTGCGCCTGATTCAGCAATGATATTTCCGTAGAAAGATGCTTGCTGAAGCATCATGCAACCACCAGTAGGAATTCCCTTACCTGCGTCTTGGAATGTTGTTGTTGCAATTCCCTTGACGTTGCCAACCCACTTTGGATTCTGCATCCAACCAGCAACCTTCTCCATTGATGCCACGATGCGTGGATCTGAGAACTTAACTGTGTGGTTTACCCAACCGTTGTAAACAGCTGAACCGTGATCGCGAAGAACGGTTTGTTCTACCCAGTCAGTTGCTGGCCAACCTGTTGCTCCACCAGAACCTATACCACCGCAGAATGCTGTCTTTCCATCTGCTGCCATCTTGTCTGCAAGTGCTGTTACCTGTGCCCATGTTGATGGAACTGTGTAACCAGCTGCCTTAAATTGCTTTGGTGAGTACCAAACAAGTGACTTCATGTTTGATCCAAATGGCGCCGCATAGAACTTACCCTTTACGGTTCCGTAATCTTTCCATGACTTTGACCAGTACTTGTTAACGTTTGCAACTACTTTCTTTGGCGCAAGCTTTACTTTGCCTGTTTCAACAAGCTTTGCAAGTAGACCTGGCTGTGGGATAAACGCTAGATCTGGTGCGTTGTTACCCTTAACACGAACAGGTAGCAATGCTTCGAACTGGTTTGATCCTTCGATTTTAATATCAATTCCAGTGCACTTTTCGAAATCATTCCATGCGGTCTGCAGCGTAGTTAGCTCTGGTTCTAGAATTGATGTAAAGATTGTTACTTTCTTACCCTTCATCATCTTGTAGCCAGCAAATGGATCACAGTTAACTGCAGCTGATGCTGAAGTTGTTGTGACCAATGAAGCGACAAGTGAAAGAGCAGCTGCGCCAGCTAGCGCGACTAAGCCTTTTCTTTTCATTTTCATCCTTAAGGGGTCAGCGGTCGAGGCTCCCTATGAAGCCCACGTCCCGTGGTGGCTTAAGTGTTATGCGTATGGCGTGCGGTAGCAATGAAAGAGGTCTGCAAAAGGTATGTATAAGTACAACAATTTGATAACTAGTCGTTTTGCCAAGCGTGAAAAATCCTGGTTTCGCCTGGTTCCGGGAAGGAGGCCAGGGTTATGGACCGGGTCCCATCGGCAGTAAAAAGTTCCACTGAAGAGCGATCTACAACAACTTTAAGTTGTACCCGATTATCAGCTGGTTCAAAGGGTGCATGGAATTCATTAATGAAGATAGTTTTCTTATCTGCGTCATAGCCAACTTTTACAAAGCCAGTTAAGCCCACTACGCCAGTTGTTGGTACCTGCTCATCGATTACGTACGTTGGTTGGCAGATTGATTGCTGCGTTAAAACTATTTCACCATTTACCTGTACTAAACCAAGTTCCCTTGGAATTGTCATTGCACCCGTCCATGAAGTCGCTGGGTGTACAAAATCTTTAGCCCATCGGCTCATCCAGCCAATCAGAATTCTTTTGCCGTGTGGTTCATTATTGAAAGTTACGCCAGCATAATTATCGGGACCAAAATCTAACCATCGTGGTTTTTCAGTTGTATAGCGCGGAGTAAATTTTTCGCCATCAAAATCACCAATAAAATATTGAGTGCTTGAACCGTTATTAATTCCACCCGGATTAACCGAAATTATTAAAACCCAAACTTCTTCGTCATCAAGTTTCAGTGGAAATAAATGCGGGTAAAAATCGCTACTATTTCATCACCAATACTTACCGCACTTCCGGAAAAAATCACACCATCTTCATCTTCGGCAATTGCAACCGGCAACTCTTTCCAGTTCAGTAGATCTTTAGATATTGCGTGTCCCCAGGACATGTGACCCCACTCGCGACCAAAAGGGTTGTGTTGAAAAAACAAGTGATATTCACCTTTATGCCAGACCAAACCATTGGGATCATTCATCCAATTTTTTGCTGGCGTAAAGTGAAATTGCGGACGGTATTGCTCGTCTAGTGACACGCGCTGATCTTAGGCTAATCTGCCCACATGGAATTTTTTGATCCCAGTATGGTTCTAGCGAATTTAGGTTTGCTTGGGGTCTTTGGCATGATCTTTGCCGAAATTGGTCTACTGGTTGGACTGGTTTTACCGGGCGGTGACACCATGCTTTTCCTAGCTGGGTTGGCTGCGTCAAATGCCGGTGCAGCAGTTTTGGGTGACGCCCAGATTTCGGCGCCGTTATTATTTTTATTTGCGCCAGTGTTTGCAATCGCTGGCGGAGAGTTTGCCTACTGGACTGGCCATAAATATGGAAGAAAGTTTTTTGATCGGCCAAACGGGCGTTACTTCAATCAGAAAAATGTTGTAACAACAGAAAAATGGTTAGCAAAATACGGAGTGGGGAAAGCTTTAGTTTTATCTCGTTTCGTGCCAGTTGTTCGAACATTGATTAGCCCGGTGTGCGGAGTCATTGGCGTCAATAAGAAGAAATTTAGAATCTGGAACGCAGTCAGTGGAATCGCCTGGACTCAATCAGTAATGGGCTTGGGTTTTGTTTTGGGTGGAGTCTTCGACGTTGCGATCGAGAAATACCTTTTATTAATTATCTTAGTAATTATCGCGATAAGTCTTATTCCAATTGCGATTGAACTCTTTAAAGAGTGGCAATCAAAACGTTTTAAGAATTAAAGCCCTAAATCCGCTAACTGGTAGGCCGCAAGATATTGATAACCTGCTTCGGTAACTTTTGGTTCGGCGCCGCGTTCTACAATTACCGCAACTCCAACAACAATTGCGCCAGCTTCAATCAATGCTTCAACGGCGGCTAAAACCGACCCACCGGTGGTGGATGTATCTTCAACGGCTAACACGCGTTTTCCTTTTACATCTGGGCCTTCAATTCGGCGTTGTAGGCCGTGTGCTTTTTCAGCTTTGCGCACAACAAATGAATCAATTTTGCGCCCTTGCGCAGCGGCCACGTGCATCATCGCGGTTGCAACTGGATCTGCGCCAAGAGTTAAACCACCCACGGCATCGAATTCAAGATCTTTCGTTAAATCCAGCATCACTTGTCCAACTAACGGCGCTGCAACTGAATCCAAAGTAACGCGGCGAAGATCAACGTAATAATCAGCTTCTTTGCCACTGGAAAGAATTACTTTCCCGTGGACAACGGCCTTTTCCAAAATCTGTTCTCTGAGCATTTGCTTTGAATTCATAAGCGAACCTTACCGCGCAGCCAATTTGTGGATACCTTTGCCCAATGAATGCGCAACGGCTAGAAACTTCTCGGCTCTTTCAGCGCTTCGGTTTTGGACCACGCCCCGGCGAATATGCGCAAGCCCTAATAGATGGCATCGATGTAACTAGAAATAAGTTGCTGACAGTTCCAGCGACCGATCTAGGTGCAGTCGCGGTTATCGAACCGGTCATCACCGATTTAGGTAAACGACCAGCGCCCAATACAAAAGAAGTTGTGCCCTTTGCCATTGAATCCCGTTATCAAAGCAAGCAAATGGGTACGTGGTGGCTCGATCTGATGGCGCAAAGCGATCATGGCTTAACCGAACGCATGACCTGGTTCTGGCACGGGCATTGGGCGACTTCACTTAATAAATTAAATTATGCAATGCCTATGTTTGTGCAAAATAAAACATTGCGTCAACACGCGCTCGGTAATTTTAATACGATGACAAAGGCCATGATCAACGATGGTGCGTTGCAGTTTTGGCTAGATGGAAACGAGAGCACGGTGAAAGCTCCCAACGAAAACCTGGGTCGCGAATTAATGGAGTTATTTGTTTTAGGTATAAATCGTTACACTGAAGATGACGTGAAAAGTATTTCCAAAGTACTTACTGGTTATCAAGTTGATCGCAGCACTGGTGTTGTACGTATCAATCAAAATCGTCGAGATAAAAGTGCGGTAACGCTTTTAGGAACCACGGCGGTTTTTACTGGCGATTCACTCGCTGATTTCTTAGTTGCCCGCGATGACAACGCCCAATTTATTTCAGAGCGATTGTGGTATCGCTTTATTTCAAGTACCGAAGATATGCCGGCAAATTTTTCGGCTAAAGCAGCTTTTTCTAATCGCGATATAAGTTCTGCAGTTAAAGCAATGGCAAGCGATGCCGCAATGCGCGATGAAAAAAATGCTTTAGTTAAATCGCCAGTGGAATGGTTTATTGGTGCTTGTCGTGCGCTAGAACTCACTCCTTCGCAGTTAAAGACTCCTAACCAACTAGGAAATTACTTAAAGCAGCTTGGCCAAGAGCCATTTTTGCCGCCTAATGTTGGCGGTTGGCCGGCAGCCGAGGCCTGGTTATCCTCGGCCACAGCCCAATATCGAATCGCTTTTGCGGCCTGGTTAGTAAAGCAAAGTAATTTAACGGCGCTGACTTCAATTCCTGTTTCAGCAAGAGTATTAAAAACTGCCGATTGGTTAGGTATTGCTCAGTGGTCACCGCGTACCCAAGCCGCGCTTCGCAGTTCAGTCAGTGATCCAGCGCAGTTTGCATTGTTGGCATTGTGTAGCCCCGAATACATCGTGAGTGCATAGGAGCCGTCATGGATACAGTCACACGTCGCAAATTTTTAACAATGACATCTGGTGCAATTGCAGTTGGTGCAGCGGCGCCATTACTCAGTATTGGTGAGATTGCCCAAGCTGCCATCGATCGTCCACTTCCAGCTAATACGCCAATCCTTGTTATCGTGACTTTGTATGGTGGTAATGATGGACTTAACACTGTTATTCCTTTTACTGATCCAATTTATTTTGCATCTCGTCCCGATATTTCTTACCAGGCCGAAACTTTGTTGCCACTAGATGCAGAACTTGCTTTAAACCCAGCGATGAAAGGTTTAAAAGCATTGTGGGATCAAAAGAAGGTAGCAATCATCCGTGGCGTTGGTTATCCAAATCCAGATCGTTCTCATTTTTCTTCCATGGCTAAATGGCAAACGGCATCACCAGCAAAACATATAAATACTGGTTGGCTCGGTCGTTGGGTAGATACGCAAAGTGAAGATCCCATGCTGGCTATTTCACTGGGTTCAGTTTTGCCACCATTACTAGCTGGTGCCAAACTCTCGGGTTCAGCCCTTCCTATTGGTGGTTTAGTAATTCCAAAGGGAAATTTAGCGGCGCAATGCACGCAATTGTCTAAAGCTGCCAAACAAGATTCAAAGTTAATGGCAGCGGCGGCAACATCAATGCGCAACTTATTTAATATCTCTGGTTCGGTGCAACCCGTGCTGAAAGCTCCAGCGCCAGTTGCACCCGATCTACCCACTACAAATGGTGGAAACGCTGGCGGAGATAGCAATTTGGCCCAGCAGTTAGATGTAGTTTCAAAGTTAATCGCTGCTGGATCACCGACAAAAGTTTGGTCGGTCTCTTTAGGTGGATTTGATACCCATGCCAATGAAGCTAACGCACAATCAGAGCTATTGGGTGTTGTTTCCGATTCATTGTCACGTTTTATTGGGCAGTTAAAAGCAACGACCAGATCAAATGATGTAACAATTATGGTTTATAGCGAATTTGGTCGTCGAGTTGTTGGCAATGGTTCCCAAGGCACCGATCACGGAACATCGGGGCCTATGTTTTTAATTGGTAATTCAGTCAAGGGTGGTTTTTATGGCGAACAACCATCACTATCAAATCTAATTAAAGGTGATTTAGCGGTAACAACTGATTTCCGCGATGTCTATGCCACAGTCATTGAAAAGGTTTTGAAATCTCCAGTCGATCCAACGTTAGGGAAATGGACTGGCCGCGTTAACTGTATGAACTAATTCTCTTTCTTGTAAATAATAACTTCACTTTTGCGGCGAGCAACTAATCCTTTAGGTGGGTTTTCTTTTAGAAGTGCATCCATTTCAATGCGCAGCTGGGCAACTTCAACGGCCATGTTGGCTACCGCTGACTCTAATTCGATAATTCGTTTGATGCCGGCGTGATTAATTCCTTCACCAACTAATTTTTGTACCGCACGTAGCAAAGCAATATCGCGCAGTGAATATCGACGATTGCGACCTTCGGTACGTGAGGGTGAAACTAAACCTAATTTGTCGTACTGGCGCAATGTCTGCGGATGCATACCCGAAATTTCAGCGGCGACCGAGATGACATAGACGCCGGCATCGTCATCGGGTGCTTTTTTTTCTTCGTTGTTCATATCTTTGCCTTATTAACAAAATCGGCACGAACATCTTCGCTAGCTGTTTCTTCGGCAAACTTCTTTAACGCCTCTAACGCTTTACCGTCAACGCGTTGTGGCACCTGCACTTCAACAGTGACTAATAAGTCGCCTGTGGTACTGCCTTTTGTGATCCCACGTCCCTTTACTCGCAAGGTTCGTCCATTAGTCGTACCTGGTGCGATACGAACCGTTACATCATCGCCAGTAATAGTTGGCACTTTTATATCTGCGCCAATAGCTGCTTCTACAAAAGTAACGGGCAAAGTAATTGTTAAGTTTTCACCTTTACGAGAAAAAATAGGGTGTGGTTTAACGTGTAATAAAATAAATAAATCACCCGGACCAGCTTCACCTGCTGCGCCTTTACCTTTTACCCGAATCTTTGCGCCATCGTTAACACCTGTTGGAACCCTTGCTGAAATATTTTGAGCTTGTCCACGATCAGTAGATAAACGCAGATCTAAGGTCGTACCAAAGACTGATTCACGAAAAGAAATCGTTGCTTCAGTTTGCAAATCTTGTCCTTTACGCGGACCACGACGGCCACCACCAAATAGATTTGCAAAGATATCTTGTGGATTTCCGCCACCAAACATGTCACTAAAATCTCCGCCTTGACCACCAGTTGGTGCACGAAATCCGCCACGTTCAAATAAAGATCGCGCTTCATCGTATTCGGCGCGCTTTTTAGCATCAGACAAGATTTCATAAGCTTCCGAAACTGCTTTAAATTTTTCTTCTTTTGCAGCATCACCGTGTTGTGTATCTGGATGTAAATCTTTAACTAAGGCGCGGTATTTACTTTTGATAGCTGCTTGATCATCGTTTTTCGAGGCGCCAAGGGTTTTATAAAAATCCTTTTCGTAAAGATCCTTGGCGGCCATGTGAAATTACGCTCCTGCTGGATCTGTGACAGCTACTCGGGCTGGACGAAGTACGCGTTCTTTGTACTTGTAACCCTTTTGCAAGATCTTAGTTGCAGTTGGCTGCGTTACATCGGCGGATTCATCGTGCATCAGCGCTTCATGAATCTGTGGATCAAAGGCTTCGCCTTCAGTTCCGTACTTCTCAAGGCCAATGCGGGTAACAACGGAATTAAGCTGCTCGGCTACGGCTTTAAAGCCACCAGTTAGCTCATCATGTTGTTCGGCGCGATCAATGTCATCAAGTAGCGATAAAAGTTCGGTAAGAACAGCGCCAACTGCACTTTCATGTGCAACGGCGCGATCGCGTTCTACTCGCTTTCGGTAATTTGCATACTCGGCCTGTAGGCGTTGCAAATCCGATGTCAGTGTTGCAACCGGGTCAATTTCTTGACCCGGTTCAACAACTTCTTCTACAACAACTTCTTCTACAACAACTTCTTCAGTTGTATTTTCTGACATTACTTCTGCTCTTCTTCTATTACTTCAGCATCTTCTACACCGTCATCAGCTTGTGCTGATTCGCCTTCGCCTTCAGCTGCGGCACCGGCTGCATACAATGCAGTTCCCAGCGCTTGGCTAACGGTGGCAACTTTTTCAGTTGCAGATTTGATCATCTCGTAATTAGAACCACCTAAAGCAGTTTTTAACTCTTCAAGTGCTGCTTGCGTTTCAGTTTTCTTTTCAAGTGCATCACCTTGTGACAATTTTTCTTCATTGTCTTTAATAAACTTCTCGGTTGAGTACAACAGTGAATCTCCGGCGTTACGGATCTCTGCCTCTTCCTTGCGCTGACGATCTTCTTCGGCGTGTGATTCAGCATCGGCCATCATGCGCTCGATCTCATCTTTAGAAAGAGCTGACCCACCGGTAATTGTCATGGACTGTTCTTTACCTGTTCCAAGATCCTTGGCAGATACGTGAACAATTCCGTTGGCATCGATATCGAAGGTAACTTCGATTTGTGGAATTCCACGTGGTGCAGGTGGCAGACCAGTTAATTCGAACATGCCTAGCTTCTTGTTGTAAGCAGCCATTTCACGTTCGCCTTGGTATGCCTGAATCTGTACCGCTGGTTGATTGTCATCGGCAGTTGTAAATACTTCGCTGCGCTTTGTTGGAATCGTTGTGTTTCGCTCGATTAGACGTGTCATTACGCCACCCTTGGTTTCGATACCAAGTGACAGTGGAGTTACATCTAGCAGCAAAATATCCTTCACTTCACCCTTTAAAACACCGGCTTGAAGCGATGCGCCAACGGCTACAACTTCATCAGGGTTTACGCCCTTGTTAGGTTCTTTTCCGCCAGTTAACTCTTTTACAAGTTCAACAACTGCTGGCATACGAGTTGATCCACCAACAAGTACGACAGAGTGAATCTTTGCAATTGGGATTCCAGCATCTTTTAGAACTGCTTGAAAAGGCTTGCGGCAACGCTCAAGTAGCGATGCTGATAATTGCTGGAACTGTGCGCGAGTAATCGTTTCATCCATAAACAATGGATTCTTCTCGGCATCAACGGTGATGTATGGCAAGTTAACTGAAGCAGATTGTGATGATGATAGTTCGATCTTTGCTTTTTCAGCAGCTTCCCGAACACGTTGCATCGCCATCTTGTCTTTAGTTAAGTCGATTCCATTTTTTGCACCAAATGTTTGAACTAAGAAATCAACAACAGCTTGATCCCAGTCATCTCCACCTAAGTTGTTATCGCCGTTGGTTGCTTTAACTTCAACAACACCATCGCCGATTTCCAAAAGTGAAACGTCAAATGTTCCACCACCTAAGTCGAAGACAAGAATTGTTTGTTCTTGATCTGCTTTATCTAAACCGTATGCGAGCGCTGCCGCAGTTGGCTCGTTGATGATGCGCAAAACATTGAGGCCAGCAATCTCGCCAGCTTCTTTAGTTGCTTGGCGCTGGGCATCGTTGAAATATGCCGGAACAGTAATTACTGCATCGGTAACGGTCTCACCTAAATAAGCCTCCGCATCGCGCTTTAACTTTTGCAATACACGAGCTGAAATTTCCTGGGCTGTGTACTTCTTGCCATCGATATCGATGGCCCAATTAGTACCCATGTGTCGCTTAACGGAACGGATTGTGCGTTCAACGTTTGTTACTGATTGGCGCTTTGCAACTTCACCAACAAGGACCTCACCATTTTTAGCAAAGGCGACGATCGATGGGGTAGTGCGTGCACCTTCGGCGTTAGCGATAACCGTTGGCTCGCCACCTTCAAGGACAGATACGCAGCTGTTAGTTGTTCCGAGGTCGATTCCGACTGCTCTAGCCATATTTATTGCTCCTTTTTCTCTCGTTCTTAACGCCACTCGAGCCTGATTTAGGGTCGAGGATTGCTTGAACCTGAGTCGATCATACTTAAAAGGTTGAGTCGTCGCGACTCAGGTTTGTATTAGGTTGAACACTTCTTAAAACGGGTTTATTCCTTAGCCCTTATACCCTTACCCCATGAACTTGTTACTGACTGGCCTTTCTTTTGGCACCACCATATTTGCGTTAGCGCTAGTAGCCGTTCGCACCCGAACACTGATAGCGCTGTATAAAAAAGGTCAGCCCGATCCAACTCGGCGAAACGATAAGGCCCTGCGTTTACGCATGGCAGCTGGTGAAATCTTTGGTCACACCAAGATGCTCAACTTTTCAGTTGTCGGAGTTGCGCACTGGTTTGTTATGGTCGGCTTCTTCGCACTTTTTGGAACTTTAGTAACTGCATACGGCCACTTGATCAATCCAAAATTCGCATTGCCAGTGATTGGGCATTTTTGGGTTTATGAATATCTGGTTGAGCTCATTACCTGGGCAACAGGAATATCAATTGTTGCACTCATTGGTATTCGCCAAGTAACACGGCTGGGCAATAAGCGCTCACGTTTTGCCGGGTCACAATCATGGAAAGCTAATTATGTTGAAGGCACAATTCTATTAATTGTTTTTTGTATCATTGCTTTGCGTGGTCTTGAAGGTGCGCTCTCTGATGAAACTTCTTGGAACCGTCATTACATAACAACTTGGTTTATCGCCGACATGTTTAAGTCAATGTCACTTACGCAGATAACTTCCTGGATTCAAATTGTTGCTGCGATCAAGATTATTGGATCAATGACCTGGTTTATTGTCTTAGCAAGTGATTTTAAAATTGGTTTAACGTGGCACCGTTTCTTGGCACCATTTAATATTTTTTATCGTCGTAATGCCGATGGTGCATCTTCACTTGGCGCACTTCCTCCAATGTTGTCACACGGTGAAGAAATTAACTTTGAAGATCCAAAAGAGGATGATGTCTTTGGTCTGGGTACTCGCGCCGACATAACCTGGAAGGGTTTGTTGGATATGACATCGTGTACCGAATGTGGCCGTTGCCAATCACAATGCCCAGCTTGGCACACTGATAAACCACTGTCACCAAAGCTTTTAATCATGGCTATGCGCGATCACGCCTTTGCAAAAACCGTAGAAAATGAAGCCTTGGTTGGCGATTTATCACCTATCTCATTAGATGTTTTGTGGTCTTGTACAACATGTGGTGCTTGCGTTAATGAATGCCCAGTTGATATCGAACATATCGATCACATCGTTAACATGCGCCGATTCCAAGTTCTAGTTGAATCTGAATTTCCTACTGAACTCGGTGGAACATTTAGAAACCTTGAAAAAACTGGTAACCCATGGGGTGCAAATCGCACTGACCGGGAAGCCTGGATTGCAGAATGTGATTTCCCAGTAAATGTTGTTGAAGGCCAATTACCCGATGATGTCGAATATTTATTTTGGGTTGGTTGCGCCGGCGCCTACGAAGAACGGGCCAAGAAAACTACCAAGGCCGTTGCTGAACTTTTATACATGGCTGGTGTTAGCTTCGCTGTTTTGGGTAAGAAAGAAACCTGCACCGGAGATCCAGCACGGCGTGCCGGAAATGAATTTTTATATCAAATCCTTGCCCGGGAAAACATTGAGACTTTTAATGTCACATTTGGCGATCGACCAAAGGGTAAGAAAAAAATTGTTGTTACCTGCCCGCATTGCTTCACAACAATTGGCCGAGATTACGGACAACAAGGTTTTGAATTAGAGATGGTGCACCACACTCAGTTGCTCAATCAATTAATTCGCGAGAAAAAATTGATTCCGATCAAGATGTCGCACACTGCCATGACTTTCCATGATCCTTGCTACTTAGGCCGTCACAATGAAATTTACCAACCACCACGTGAAGTTCTAGAAGCTACCGGTATCGAAATTATTGAAATGCCGCGAAACAAAGAGCGTTCATTTTGTTGCGGCGCAGGTGGTGGACGTATGTGGATGGAAGAAAAGATTGGCTCGCGCATCAACATCAACCGCGTTGAAGAAGCGATTGCAACTGGTGCAACTGAACTTGCCGTCGCCTGTCCTTTCTGTCGCGTTATGACAAGTGATGGAATGAATGCAAAAGAGTCGGCCGTTGAAGTTCTAGATGTAGCTCAGGTTTTGCTCCGCTCGGTAAAGGAAAACTAAGCCTGCGCTAGGCACATTCTCAGCAAATTATCAGTTTGTGAGAGCATTGTGTGCCCATGACAACCACATTAGATAAGACCATGCAGCGCATACTCGTCGTTGATGATGAAGCAAGCATCAGCGAGCTAATTTCTACCAGCCTACGTTTTGTGGGCTTTGATGTTCGCACCGCGGCCAATGGCGCCGAAGCATTGCGTGTAGCTGAAGAGTTTAAACCACATGCAATGGTTTTAGATGTGATGTTGCCAGATCTCGATGGTTTTGAGGTCTGTAAAAAAATTCGTAATGAAGGTGTTGATACCGGAGTTCTCTTCCTAACTGCAAAAGATGGCATGGATGACAAAGTTAAGGGTTTAACTCTTGGTGGCGATGATTACATGACTAAGCCATTTTCGCTGGAAGAGCTCGTTGCACGGTTGCGCGCACTTTTGCGTCGTACAGGTGTAGATCAGATCGCACTCGATGATGAGAAAATGCGCTTTGCCGATCTTGAACTCGATGAGGCGACACATGAAGTTTGTCGCGCCGGGACGCGACTAGATCTTTCCCCAACTGAGTTTGCGCTGCTTCGTTATTTAATTATTAACGCCGATCGCGTTGTTTCAAAAGCTCAGATCCTTGATCACGTATGGCAATACGATTTCCGTGGCGACATGGGAATTGTTGAAACCTACATTTCATACTTGCGTAAAAAAGTTGATGCTTTTGAACCACCACTAATTCATACCGTCCGTGGTGTTGGCTATCGCCTTCGGATGCCGCCTACGTAAATATGGAATCGCCCGTTGCTAATTGGAGTTTACAAAATCGTTTAACGGCGGGCGTTCTCATTCTTTCAGCCATTGGTTTCATCGGTGCTGGTCTTGGTTCACAAGCGCTGCTGCGCGATTATTTAATCAATCAAGTTGATGAACAACTGCTCAGTGTTGTTGGCGGAACGGCGCAGCGTTTAGACCAGGCAGGTATTGCAAGTGATGACAACAATGATGATCGCCGCCAATCTGCCCGAAACATCACTCCACTCAATCGTGTTCCAACATCAATTTCCGTAACCGTTCTAGATCCATTTGGAAATCTCATTGGTGGGCTAGGTGGAGACCTCAACGCCAATAAAATCACTGATTACGTGCTCCACTTATTACCTAGTCAGGTGGCAGCTTTTGGTGAGAAACCTTTCACACTTGAGGCAAAGGGATCTGACTTTCGGGTGGCAACAACGGTTTTACCATCGTCACTTGGTTCAGTAATCGTTGCTCAATCATTAGAAGATTTTGATAAGACCACACGCAGAATTGGCGCAGTCTTTCTACTTATTGGCGGACTCGTTCTTTTGTTTATTGGTATCGCATCTCGTAAAGTTGTAAAAATCGGAATGAAACCGTTAAAGAAAATTGAAAATACCGCGGAAAAAATCGCTGCCGGAGATTTATCTGCTCGTTTAGAAAACTTTGAACCTGATACTGAAGTTGGTCGATTAAGTACTTCGCTAAACACAATGCTTTCACGTATTGAAGAGTCATTTGCGGCGCGCACTAAAAGTGAAGACAAGTTACGACGCTTTGTTGCCGATGCCAGTCATGAACTTCGCACACCACTAACGGCCATTCGCGGCTTTGCCGAACTCCATCGTCAAGGCGCAGTTCCAGAGGGTGAAAAAACTAAGGAACTTATTGCTCGAATTGAAAAAGAATCTAAGCGCATGGGTTTCTTAGTAGAAGATTTATTAATGTTGGCCCGCATGGATCAATCCCGTGAATTAAATATCTCGCAAGTAAATCTATCGGCGCTCGTTAAAGAAGCGGTTACATCGGCCCAGGCTGCTGGACCTGATCACCCAATTACAACTGATATCACTGAAAATATAAGTAGCTCGGTTGATTCAGATAAAATTTATCAAGTCGTCACCAACTTGCTGGCTAATGCACGTGCACATACACCAGCTGGCACTGCGATAAAAGTTTCAGTGTTTTCAAACAGCGATGGCGTTAACGTCAGCGTCGCCGATAACGGCCCCGGCCTGGCTATGGAAGATCAGGTGCGAATCTTTGAACGTTTCTATCGCGTCGATTCTTCGCGCCAACGAAATGGCCAAGAAGGAAGCGGTTTAGGTTTATCAATCGTGGATGCGGTTATGAGCGCCCACGGTGGGACGGTATCGGTGGCCTCACAGCCGGGCGAAGGTGCCACTTTTACGCTGCACTTTCCCAATATTTAAGTAAATCTCTTAGTTTAAAGACTCCATCGATCGCAAAACTGCAATTCGTTCTTGAATCGGTGGGTGGGTTGAAAACATCTTTGATACTGATTTGGAATCAAGTGGTGACTCGATCCAGATATGAGCAACGGCCGTTGAACGTTGCTGCACCACGGTTGAATCAGCGGCTAGTACTTCCAACGCCGAACGTAGGCCAGCTGGATTTCGGGTAAAGGAGACCGCTGTTGCATCGGCTAGTGATTCACGTTTGCGCGAAATCGCAGATTTCAACATCACTGCCGCAAGCGGGGCCAATATCAAAATAAAGAGCGAAACAATAAGTGCAAGTGGATTAGCGTTGTTGTTGTTTTCTCGGCGGCCACCAAAAAACATCATTCGGGCCAACATGTCAGAAACAATGGCAATTGCACCAGCTGTGGTTGCAGCTACGGCGCTGACCAAAGTATCGCGATTGGCAACATGTGCCATCTCGTGGGCGATCACACCTTGCAACTGTTCGCGATCCATCGCATCTAAAATTCCAGTTGTAAATGCAATTAAGGCATGTTCTGGATTTCGCCCCGTTGCAAAAGCATTTGGCGCACTGTCGATTACTATCGCAACCTTTGGCATAGGCATTCCAGATGCGATGATTACTTCCTGAATTAAACCAAAGAGTTTTGGATTATCAGACTCTTGAATTAATTTTGCACCCGTCATCGTTAATACTAATTTGTCGGATCCGTAGTAAGAGCCCCACACTGAAATCAATGAGATACCAACTGCAATTGGCACAATGGCAGCGGAAGAGCCACCAAAGTAAGTGAGCGCGGCATAGACAACACACCACATTAAAATCGCCATACCAATAAGCAGGCCAATTGTTTTGCGGCGATTAGCCGCTTGCATCGTTCTAAAGTTCATTAGAACTTAACGTTAGGGGCGATGCGATCTTGCGGATCTTCAACTTCATAAAACTCGCGCTCCCCAACCTTTGCAAAACCGGCAAAAAAGCTGCTGGGGATAGTCCTTACCGCAGTATTGAGTTCGCGCACATTGTCGTTGTAGAACTGACGAGAAAATGCAACTTTGTTTTCAGTGGTAGCCAGCTCTTCTTGCAATGATAAAAAGTTTGTCGACGCTTTCAAATCTGGATATGCCTCGGCGACGGCAAGTAATCCACGCAATGCTTGGGTCAACATTCCATCGGCGGCAGCAGTATCGGCAACACCAGTTGCTGAAGTAGCTTTTGCGCGAGCAGTTACCACTGCATCGAATGTTGATTGTTCGTGCTTTGCATATCCCTTAACGGTTTCAACCAAGTTTGGAATTAAATCTGCGCGACGCTTGAGTTGCACTTCAATCTGGGCAAATGCTTCATCGACTGTGATGTTTAAACGAATCAAGCGGTTGTACTGCGAGATTAAAAAGACAGCGATAAGGGCAACAGCTCCAAGAATAATGATTGTTCTCATGCCTTATTAAACCGCGATTTCACGGATTTCATTCCCTGACAGGTGAGTTTCTAATCGACCTTTGATTTGTGGAAATTTAAAAATGAACGGCTGGCAGTTGGTCCACGCTGGCCTTGATAGCGCGATCCATATTTTTCGCTGCCGTATGAGTGCTCAGCTGGAGATGAGAGTTTGATGAGACAGAGCTGGCCAATCTTCATTCCTGGAAAAAGTTTGACGGGCAGGTTTGCCACGTTGGAAAGTTCCAGCGTGATGTGACCGCTAAAACCAGGATCGATGAAACCAGCGGTGCTGTGCGTTAGTAATCCCAAGCGACCAAGTGATGATTTACCTTCAAGCCGGCCGGCAATGTCATCTGGCAAAGTAATAATTTCGTAGGTGCTGGCTAAAACAAATTCACCTGGGTGTAATATAAATGGTTCATCGCCTTCGGCGATAACTTCACGCGTTAGGTCGGCCTGTTCAATCGAAGGATCGATCACGGAGTACTTGTGGTTTTCAAAGACACGGAAAAACTTGTCTAGCCGCACATCAACTGAAGATGGCTGGATCATGGCTTCATGGAATGGCTCGCAGGCCACTCGGCCAGCGGCTATTTCGGCGCGGATATCGCGATCACTGAGTAGCACGTGGGCGAGCCTATCTGAAGCCCACACGGATTTGGCTCAAACAGGGTTGCAGAAGTTACTGGTGGGTAGCACAATTTACTCATGAGCCATTACATAGCAAATCTACGCGATATTGAATTCTGCCTATTTGACCTATTGGGTCGCGAAAAAGTTATGGGCGTTGCTCCATACACAGAAGTAGATCGCGATACATCGGTTGGGATGTTAGAAGAGATGAAGCGTTTGTGTGAAAATGATTTAGCTGCATCTTTTGTAGAAGGCGATCGTGTTGGCGCGATTTTAGATAAGGCAACTGGAAACGTTACGTTGCCAGAAAGTTTTAAGAAATCTTATAAGGCCTACATCGATGGTGAATGGTGGCGCCTTGATGCACCAGTTGCACTTGGCGGAATGAAAGTTCCACCATCTGTTCGTTGGGCAATGGCGGAGATGGTTTTGGGTTCAAACCCAGCGATTCATATTTACGCATCGGGTTATGCATTTGCCCAAGTCGCTCATGTTCTTGGAACAGATGAGCAAAAGAAGATTGCCAAGCACATGGTTGAAAAGCACTGGGGCGCAACAATGCAGTTAACCGAACCAGATGCAGGTTCTGATGTTGGCGCCGGTCGTTCCAAGGCGGTTGAACAAGCTGATGGAACTTGGCACATCACCGGCACAAAGCGTTACATCACATCGGGAGATGCTGATTTCTACGACAACGTTGTGCACTTTGTTCTTGCACGTCGCGAAGGTGGCGGACCCGGAACCAAAGGTCTCTCGCTCTTTTTAATTCCAAAGTTTATGTTTGATTTTGAAACTGGCGAAATGGGCAAGCGCAATGGCGTTTATGTAACTGGCCTAGAAGACAAGATGGGCTTAAATGTTTCGGCAACGTGTGAAGTTAACTTGGGTGAAAAAGAGCCAGCAGTTGGTTATTTATTAGGCGATGTTCACCAAGGCATTGCGCAGATGTTTAAGATTATTGAGTTTGCCCGCATGATGGTGGGAACAAAAGCGATTGCAACGTTATCTGCTGGTTACCAACAAGCTTTGTTGTATGCCAAACAACGCGTGCAGGGCGGTGACATGAAGGTAATGAATGACAAGGCTTCACCGCGCGTCACCATTATTAAGCACCCCGATGTACGCCGTTCATTGATGGTCCAAAAGTCCTATAGCGAAGGCATGCGCGCGCTAGTTCTTTACACCGCTTCTATTCAAGATGAGATTGAACTTGCTACTGAATCTGGAAACAAAGAACGTGCCGAAGATATGGAAAAACTAAACGATCTGCTTCTTCCAATCGTTAAGGGTTATGGCTCTGAAAAGTCATGGACACTTTTGGGTACTGAATCA
>Ga0105055_10004482_pt1 | contig 20362 bp, 18 predicted proteins | sample BON03_FD_78090 | JGI IMG/M metagenome (GOLD analysis project Ga0105055, IMG submission 78090) | Freshwater microbial communities from Lake Bonney liftoff mats and glacier meltwater in Antarctica - BON-03 | ecosystem: Environmental > Aquatic > Freshwater > Ice > Glacier meltwater | place: Lake...
AGTGGCGAGGTCGAGGTCCGCTGCGATGTGTGTGACCTAGTAAGTGGCCTAGTAAGTGACCTAGTAAGTGAGGTCGAGGTCCGACGACGTGTAACTGGTGTCGTCCTCACTGTCGCCGTAGGGGGGCGATGTGTAATCGATAGGCCCTTCATCAAAATCAGTAACATCGTGTATGATTGCAGTAAATCCGAAAAGTTCTGCGTATGAGCGCCAGTACGTATTATTTACAGGGAAAACATCTAACTTAAGATGGTCGCTGGTGTCGTGCCCCAATACCCTAAGTAATTCCTCGATGCGCCAGAGCATTGCTAACATGTTGTACGCTCTGACATCCCACTCAAACCCACGGCCTATGACACCATGGCGCATGATACGCGAAATGAACCTGGCTTCACGCTCAAGACACTCTGGAAGTACGCGTTCCGATGGCCGGTGCCAGTTAAGCTTACTGCGCAGTACTTTTCTTTTTGCGTAAAGAGACTTAATGTAGCACCGCACTTTCAGATGCCCCAGAGTTGTCTGTACTAGGTCATGTATTTCGTGGCTGGTTACCGAGAACGCCTGCAATGTTTTTGGCGACATGTGCATGGCGACCAGTCCAAGGATGTCGAGTGAGAGTGTGGGCATGGTTGAGTTTCTATGTGCCCCGATAAAAGTTCGCACGTCGGTCGAACTACTCCCTCGCGATGGCCGCGTTGTCGAGGTCCGCGGCGAGGTCGAACTATCCAGCATTGTAGTCTATGTTGTCGCCGGTTACGTAGACTGGATCGTAGTAGTATCCCAAGTCTGGCTGTTCGTAATCGTCATTGTCATCGTCGTAATCATCATTGTCGTCTCCGCAGTCTTCATTCCAAAATTGCATGAACGATGGTGCGTCATCATCAACCACATCTTCCTGTACAGCCTTAGTCTTGGCCACCCGCGCCGGGAACTTGTAAGGCTTGCTCTGCTGCACTGCTGGCCCATTGTAAGGCCGGATCATTGCCACCAATTTGCGTGTGCACGCATTTTCAGCTTTGATTCTCAGGTGTTTTATGGCGAATGCTGCCAATTCACTCCGGTGCTCTATCTTGTGCCGCATTCGGATGTAGTAATCGAAATTCTTGTTCAGAATCCACACCGCGTCCGAATCTTGAGCTGCTACGAACCCAACAACCCATGCCTTTTCCATCTCGTACACGTGTTCGTACGTGTGCCCAGATACATTTTCAGAACTCGAGACAATCAGCTTCCCTCCAAGACGTTTCAACTTTTTCTGGAATTTTTGCTCGTACCGCCCCTTTACCTTGGCATTAATTTCAGACACGCTGATGTGCGCGTCGCCCTCGCCCTCGTAAACCCTGGGTGTAACGATGCCAGTAGCAATGTCGGTGACCCCCTTGGTGTACTGGTTGCGCACGTTCTTCACGACGAATGTTTTGTTTATGGTGCAGAATGGTGCTTCCACGCGCCCAATTGCTGATGGCGCCGAACCCTGGACAACAACCGGACCAGCTGCCTTCAATGCCTCGTTTTCCGCATACAGGGCCTCGGCCTTCTCAGCTGAACCAATTGCGCGGATTGTTCCGGTCGCACACTCGAGCCGCTGCTTCCCGCTCCTGAACTGCATCTGTGTCTGGCGCAGTGGTGTGCTGAGCGGTGTGCCATCCTCGTCCACATCGACGCGTGCCAGCTGCCGCATATCCTCGAAGGACACGACAGTCCCGTACTGCCCCTTCTGTGAGAATCCCTTGACCTTGGTGATTTTGAACTTCTTGCCGTCGTGCTCCGTGCCCAAGTCAGGGATGGTCAGCTCCAGTCCGTAGACCTTGTTTCCGGAAATGGCCCAGCTGCTAAAGGGCACGTGCGGGCTTCCGATTTTCGCCGACCACAACTTCAAGATCCGCTTGGACTCCGCACTCCCGAGCTCGTCCTTGAGCAGGTCGTCCGCCTCGTTTTTGAGCGACCCAAGCTCCTCCCCCGTAACGTCCCAGATGTACTCGGCCATGAGTTCGGGGTGGCGGGACATGTCGCAATTCGTGATGATGCTGTCGGTGTCGCAGTAGGACACGGTGTAGAGCTCGCCGTCTGGGCCGCGCGTCGCCTCAATGTCCGAGATTAGATTCCAGAGCCGTGTGCGCGCATAGCTGGTAATTGCGGCGCCAATCATGACGTTGGTCTCCTTGACGTCCATGGTGTGCTCAAAACGGAGAAGGTCGTAATCACCAATGACATCCATGGACACAAGCCTATCATCCTCAAGATACTCGTGCGCGGGGCTTTTGGATTTGTGGAAGACGCCGACGCCATTGCGATTGCACCATCGGAGTGCCCAGAACCCGTAACCGCTGTTTACAATAACCTTGGCCGACGCGACCAGGGCACTCATCCCCGCTTTTTTGTAATCAGCCTTGTCCTGGAACGAGTCCTGGAAAAAGTCCTTGAGATATGGCGCACGGTCGCTCCACATTCCGCTAACAAATTCGTACTCGTATACTGCGCCACCCGGGTGCGACTGGGCCGCCTTGATTTCCTCGGACCAGATGGTCAATGGCGTCCACTCATCGTAATACGGGAACAGCAGACGCCCCGAGTCGATAATTGGGTGCAGCGGCTTAATGTCCTTCCGCAGCGTCCGCACACGCACCTCGACCATCCCAAAGAAGCTGTCCAGGAGAACCCCATCGACAACAAATCTGCGTGCCATCTCCTCTGCGTCACAGAGGGCAGGCGCGCCCAGTGGGAGATCCTTGCGCCCCTCGGCCGGGAAATGGCTGGTAAAATCATAGTACCGCATGTCTGTGTCTCCGTGCCCTCGCTTGAAAACCTCCACGCGCCCGCCAAAATAACCACGGCGCACATACTCGTCGTGCTCCTTCCCAAGCGTGTGGATTGGCACCGTGCATTTCACCCTCCCGGAATTTGAGTCATAATCCACCTGGGCACCCTTCATTTTGGACAAGTAATTCTTGAAGCAAACCCGCTTGGACAGCGACGCACCCGTAAGACAGTCGGCAGGTGCGATACCCTTCTCCTTAAGAACTTGCTCGTTGAACATCTCCATCACCTCGAACAGACCCAGGACGTCATACTCCAGATATTTGTCGAGGACGCCGGAATCCACATAGCCGCGCCACGTCTTGGCATTGATGAGGTCATGGTCGACGGAGCCAGTGAGTTTCCCGTGGTCCACCTTCAGCTGCTTGGTGAGCATGTCGAGAGATCCGGTAAGCATGCGCATGGAATCCTGGAAACTCATCACGAACGGGCGGACAGTCTCTCTACCCGACTTGTTCTCATTTTTGAATTCAGCGGCGTCCGCGTCGCCCTTTTTGATGAACTCGTCCAGCTCCTCCTGGTCAGCCAGCCCAATCGCAATCCACTTGCGCCACTGCCGCCGTTCCGCAATGTGCTTGGCGCGCATCTCCTTGGCCTGCTCCTTCCAGCCGTTGCGCCCCTTTTTGTAATCCTCGTAAACAACAGTGCGGATCTTCTTCCCTGAGCCAATGTTCCGAAGCCGGGTGCTTTCGATTCGGAGCTGCATCAGGCCATTGAGTTCCACCATCCCCGCGATTTTAAGCGCTGTCTGCTCGACCATCTCCTTAATCAAGAACATCGAGTCGAACCGCCCGCCATTGTGCGCGTACCACACCTTGGGCGGATTGTCCATTGCGGCGAGCTTCTCCAGAAAAACCTTGATACAGTCCTCGCCCCACAACTTGTCGTAAGTCATGTCGCCTGCTTCGTTCCGGAATGCCCATCCGATTCCGTACGGCACAAAGTTCCCATTCTCGTCCGGGTAAGCCTCAAGATCGTACGCTGCGATGCGCCGGGTCGGGTTGCGGCCATTGTCGATAGTCACCGAAATTGGACCCGTCTCTTTTTTGCTGTCTCGATACTTGGCCACAACCGCGTCTTCACCCTCGACAATGTCGGTGAGGAGTGCCTGGGAGACCTCTGCCTTGCTCAACGCCGCATTGTGCAGTTCAGACATATTGAAGCCCGCCGCAGGAATCAACTTCTTTTGTATGCATGCGTACGCGTGTCCGGCACACGCCACCACGTTCAAGGTCCGCGTCTTCTTTGTGTTCTTCTTTGTGGTCTTGTAGGTTTCTATCACTTGGTATAGGGCGTTGCGCACATTGATGACGACATTCTTGTACGTCGCCAGCGTCTGCCATTCAACCGCAGACACGACCAGGGACCCCTGCATCTCTGCTCTTCTCTTGAGATCCGCCCCTGCTTCGATTTGTGCGTCCGCGTCGGAAAGCAGCTTTGGGTATTTTGACCACCCGTCGACAATTGCAATTGCCTGCCACCCGCAATTGATTTTGGATACGGGATTCACCAGAAACCAATTATTATGGGCCATTGGGGCCCGAACACCGTCAGCTCCGCGCACCCGCACATTGCTGCCGCTGATGGTGAGGGCTGAGATTGTGACAGTCGAGATAACGTCGTATCCAAGGTATTGGTCCATGTAGGCTACATATTCACGGATTGCCGCCAAAACAAGGGCTTTACCGTTGGAGCGTGGACTGACGCGAAGGTGCGCTACTGAGAATATCTTGAATTCGTTACCCCCATTGCGAGGTCGGTTACCCACTTCATTCGTGTTGAATATTATGGAGAGTTTAGGAATAGGCTTGGATGCACTTCTATAGACATTAATTGTGTTGCTGACTGCTGCCATGAGGAATGCCTCCATAACCTTGATTGTCTGGTCCTGCGGAGCCTCGTATGTGCGGGTGTTCACGACACCGGTATCTCTTATAAGCCGTGTGTTTTCTATAACTGGATTGGACCCAAGTTCCCGAGCCCGTGCAATCCCACCCAAGCCCTGCTGACGGATGTTATTGTTTTTCCTCTTGATTTTGCGCTGTGCAAGAGGGTGACGGATGTATTCGCGGATTTTAGTTTGACGCGACATTGTGTGTTGTGTTGCGGTGCTTACCTAGGTCACCCAGAAAAAGATATTGGTTACGATCGTGTTCACTTGTGGGTTGACTCGTCGGACGAACGAGTACTTGCCTTTCTATGTATTTTGATTTTCTGACCAACTTTAGAGGTTACTTTCGAGGTTACTTTGAGGGCACCAAGCGTAGTCACACGCCTTGTCCAGCGACGACACGCGTCCTGGTGTTTTTGCGATTTTCTCAATTGTGAATTTCCTGTACCTGTCTGACTTTACAGCTCGACCGACGACGGTGTTGTTGACCATGTGCCTAAGCGTGTCTGGTGAAAGGTTGTGGTCTCGGGCCATTGCGGCAATCGTTGCGTACTCCTTTACAATTGAGCCACCCTCGAGTTCGGGATCCGGCCAGCTGACGCGCCAATGGGGTTTCTTGAACCAGACACGGGGAGTAGTAGCAGTATCAGTGGTGATGGAGGTGTCTGACATTGTTGCTTTATATGTAGTTAGGAAATGTTGTGTCAGTTGACGAGTCAGGCAGCGTCACTGGATGAGCCAGACTGTGCCATAGTAGACATGGAATCGGCATCTTGAACAAGAGAATTGTCGACGAGCATGGAATAGTCCAGCCACCGATTCGTGCACTCTTTGCATTCTGGGTCGACACAGTTACATAGAGGCTCGCGGCTAATCATGGCATCCCGTACACCTGCTGCAAAGGACCACAGGACAGTGGCCTGATTGGCGTTTAGACTCCGGAAGCTCACGAGCCTCTCTGTGGTATCGTGCAACTCACTGCGTGCCTGTGGTCCGTGACTGTGGTGGTCCATTCGTGCCCGCATAAAGTTAGCCAGTCCAGCACACGCCAACGCAAAGTCTGAAGCCTTTCGGCGCTTCTCGGCCTGCTGTTTGTGGTAAGTCTCGAAACTGATGGGCGTCGAGGAAGACATGGTGCGGTGTGGTGTGTTGTTTACTAGACCTCCCAGAATTCTTTAGGTCGACGTCGTTCAACAACTTCGCGTTCACGCTCTGCCTCGCGGTCAAGCAGAAACGCAAGGGCATTTTCAATCCGCGACGTGGACATTGCTGCGAGCTGGCCAGTGTTGAACGCGTCCTGCGTACTCCGCACCCTCTGCTGAACCGGGGCATGCCTGCTGTCGTCGAACAAGTGCATACCGCTATTCCGCTGCTCGAACGCAGATACCATGTGACGCGGGGGTTCATTTGGGGCTCGGTCATTGGAAAACTGGCTGAATGGGGCATGCGTTGGAACCTCAGTAGCTTCGTGGGGTTCTGGCACCTCATCCACAGACTCTGATTCTATAGGCTCCTCGGTAACTTCTGGGACCGTCACCGTCGTCATTGACTCTGCCCGAGCAGTCCGACTGGCCGCCTGTCTAGTGTGGTTACCGCACATGGTACGCCCCAGCTTGCGGACAAATTTCGCACATTCGGTTCCGGCTCTTGGCCCCGAGACGTAAACATGGTTGCAGTATGTTGCCGACATGCGTGCTTTATAGATGCATCCGAAATTCAGTCATGATGCATGCACGTTCCGATCACTCTGCGGCCAGTCCAAGGACGACATTGTCGAGAGCACTGTCACGAAAGGCTAGGATGCGCTTATCCGGAGATTGTGACAGCGCCGCCTTCTCATCAATCATGAGGTACTGCCCAGGCTTTGGTCGTCCAGTTGCAATCTTGTAAGCCTCGAAGACTTCGCGCCACTGGATTGGGAACAGCTGCCGCGCAACCTGTGTGACCTCGCTGGCGCCAACGCGAAAGAGGACCCAGTAGTTTGTCTGCAATCGTGTAGTACGTGACTTTGCTGTGAAGGCTTGCTGAGTCAATGATATTAGCGATGCGTTCCTGTGGCGCCCAGAGATGGCCAGCTCCTTAATCATCTGCAATGTGAGCTTATCAGAAGTGGCTGCTGCAATGTCGTCATTTACGACGGCCGTCTGGATACCGGCTTTTGAGTTGGCGTCAAGAATCTCATTTAGCTTGTTTAGTCCATCTGGGCCAATGCCATCGCCCACATCTACCGGGATAAACGTGAGCTGCTTGCCCATCTTCTTTTTGAGTTCCTTGAGCACTTTTTGTTCTATCGAAAATGTCGGCGCCATCCACACGACTGCATCGTAGTTGGCCCACATGTGCCGCGTCTTTCCATTCAGTTTTCCAACGACGTGGGGGCGGTCAATCATGTTGACGAGGAAGAATGTTTTGCCAGACTCGGATGCGCCAACGAGAACAGATCTGGCAGGATGTTGGAACGCTAGAACGTCTGCATTAGTGTGCTTTGGTGCAACTGACACGCCCTTTCCAGACAGCACCTTTGCTGGCTTTACTGCCTCTGATGCCTCGCGTTCCTTGGGCTCTCGTTTCGGAGGTGCGACGCGTCCATCAGCCATCAGAGGAGGTGGTATAAATCGGAATGGTGGATTGGCTTCTGCAGTAAAGAGTCCGCCATTTGCCTCGGGCACCAGGGAGGGTCGCGCCATGTTTTATTAGTCGTCTCATATAAAAGCGATGCCCGTTGTCTCGGTCGATGCATCAGGTCGTGTGACTGTCGGTGCCACACAAACAGCAAAAAAGGCTGATAAGAAACCAGCCCGTGCCGCCGCAAAGAAGGCTGCCAGTAAGCTCCCTAAGCGGGCACAACGTCGTGCAAACAATCCTATTGACCTGTCGTCTATAGGGGCCCGCATTGTCCGACCTCCAACTGGGAAGCCGCACCCATCAGAGAATCTTTCCGGCCCAGCGCTGGTTACTGAGCGTGTTGACGGTCCTGAGGTTGTGCCGACTGCATCTGAAGCAGCCCTGTCGTTTGTAAAGGCCGCTGGTCTCAGTTCTATTCGGGTAGGCAAGCGTGTGGCAAAGGGGGCTCTGCGCTCGGTAGCATCTGGTGTCACGGACGCAGCCACAGGGGCAATAATCGAGTTTCTTACGGGTAAGCTCGGTAAGCGTGGCGGTAATTCAGCAGCAGTGGCAGCTGCAATCCACAAATATGCCCGCGGTGACTTTGGCATTCGGTCTACAGTGTCTGCCGCGCTCGGCGGTTCCAATGCACAGCGTATAAAGGTTACCAAGGAGGAAGCAAAGGCTACCAAGATGGCTGCCAAGGAGGAAGCAAAGGCTACCAAGATGGCTGCCAAGGAGGCAGCAAAGGCTACCAAGATGGCTGCCAAGGAGGCAGCAAAGGCTACCAAGATGGCTGGCAAGAAACAGGTTCGTTCTGCACTAGAGGGCAAGTCCGAGGACGAGATTACGCGCATCCTTGGGGCTGCTCAGGCATTAATGTCCAAGACGCTCGTTACCGAGAAGCCAAGGATCATCGCAAAGACTGGACTCACTGGCGGCGGTGTTGATCGCCTCGTCAAGTCAGCGACTGCGTTTAACCCGCGTGCCTATGCAAGGGCTATTGAAGGCAAGTCATTCAACAAGCACATTAAGCCGACGTTCAGGTTCATACGCCCGGAGATGCCTAACCTCCAGAGCGTCAGCGAACTCCAGAACGCGTACAACATCACGCAGGACCTCGACCAGCAGGGTGAGACGGATCCGGCAGCCATTCAGGCCGAGCTTGAACGTCGTCAAGTCATTAAAAAAAGTCGTGGTATTCCGGGTATTCCTGGTGGTATTCCGGGTATTCCTGGTGGTCGTGGCGCTCCTGGTGGTCGTGGCGCTCCTGGTATTCCTGTTGCCCCCGCTGACGGTGATGCACCCGATGCACCCATTCCGCCTGTTCCTGCTGGACCCGGGTTCTTTGACCACATTGCCACGGGCGGGCGGGTCATTGACACGGGCGGGCGGGTCATTGGCGCCATTGGCACCGCTGCAGGTATTGGCATGCAGATTGCTCAGGTCACTGGATTCCTCCCAGCTGAACCAGGAGTTGCATTCCCGGGCGCTGATCTATTCGCAGCAGCCGTTGGAGCCGTTCCAGCCGCGCTAGTACTTCCTCCTGCAGCGCCACCCGTTCCTGTTGCGCCAGTACTTCCTCCTGCAGCGCCACCCGTTCCTGCAATGCCGCGCACAATTATGGTTCCTTTTGCCGACGGTGGTGGCGGTGTTGGCGGGCCTGGGTCACTTGCTGCGGCGACGGCGGCTGCTTCACTTGACGACATTATTAGCGGCCGCGTGGCCCCGTCGGCTGGTATTGTTGCCACACTTGGTGATCACATTAACACTCTAAACCGTCAGGCCACTGAGATGGAGCGCGCATTACACACCAGACAGCTTCGAATTGCATCAGGTGTCGAGGACCTTGCTGGAGCCAACGTGCGCATTGTCAACACACAGGGTGTAATTCGGGCCCTTGATGCTCGGCTCAGGGCTAGTCAAGCTGTTGAAAGGGATACTCTCGCAGCCCTCGAGCGTGCACGTATTGGTGCTGGAACGCGCGCGATTGCGCCACCTCCTACGATTCTTCCCCACGCGCGCGCACGTGAGATTGCACAGCCTCCTACGATTCTTGCACATCCCGCTACTGATGCGGCTGTCGATGCTGCAGCACGCATTGGCGAACATGCGCTCAATCAGGTTGACGCAGCCATTGCAGCCAACGCACTCGTCATCGACGAAGCCCTCTCAAATTCACGTGATTCCCAATTCTTTAACTCATCCAGCACGTCTACTGACTTTGGATCTGCACTCAGCTCTGAACTCGAGGACACTGCCAGCAGCTCCGGAAGCTTCGACTTTGGTGAGTTCAGGAGACTAAAGAAACTGCGGTCACTGGCTTCTCGTGGAAAGCGCCCCCTTACACCAGGTGCGGGTGCTGGAACGGCATCGATTGCGTCCATCCTGCCAGGTGCTGCGGGCCCGGCATCCACGCTTCCACCGTCTGGGCGCTCGGTTGGTGACGTGGTTCCGTTGCCGCCCCCTAGCCGACGTCGCCGACTTATCCTCCCGCCCATTACAACATACACGACGCCTCTGTACGCCCTAGATCAGGAAGAATCGCTAGTTGTTGACGCTCTGGCGGAACATCGTGGTCCCGGTCTGCCACTCCAGATTAGAGACGTAGCCAAGTACATTGCGGCCAAGAGCAATACCGAGCTTACCCTGTTGAATGCTGAGCTTGTGGTACTCGCGGCACTTAAGCAGGCCCTGCTTTTCACAAATGCACGTGATGCACAACTCAGTGCGGGTGTACGGGATTCCATTTTGCAGGGTAAGACACCACCGCATCTGATTACGACGATGGATGCCCTTAACATCATGTCCAAACGACGTGGTGGCATGCACGGCTCGGGGCTGTTCCTGTCTCAGGGTGCGTCTGACGCCATCTACGACCAAGTTACATCCAAAGTGCGTGACGCGCATCGACGCATCGTCAGTGGTCGTGGAATCCAGTCTGAGCACCAGCCGACAGCCATTGAAACTCCGGCAGCAAACAGCTGGGGCAACGCAGGCGACATTAACTCGACCATCGCAGGTTCGCACTTTGGTCTGCGCCAGACGCATGACACGCCAATGTCAAGCCGCGAAATTGCCGACATGCCGGGCGCTCTGCAGTCTCATGGGATCTTTGGAAACCTCCTGCGTCCCTCTGCCTACGACGACCAGACTACGCGGCAGCCAAGGGCACAGACTGTAACAAACGACATTCTCAGCAGCGTGTTCCTCCCCGGTGCCAACACAAAGACGATTCCGGTCGACTACGCGCTGGATCTTGGTCAGGCATTCTGGTGGGGCGATGCATTCTCTGGTCCGCAGACTTTGCAGGTGGCACCTTAAATTTCTCAAGTAAGGTAAAGAAGCATGGACGACCGTGTATCCGGACAGCGCTCATCTCAGCGTTCGACCCAGATTGTCGTTGCTACAAGCGCAGAGCCGTCCGCCCAGGTTGTTGGTAACGCAGACCGTCGTTATGGATTCCTGCACCGCATCAACCAGCTAAACCTACCGCAGCAGGAGGAATGGAGCGTCGGCCTCGCCCGCGTCTCGTTCTACTCGCCGGCCAACGCGCAGGTGTTCATTTCGTGCAACGTTGTTGCGCCAAGCCGCGTCGGGTCTCAGGTTGTCACGGAGCTGTTCCATATTCCTCTCACACAGACTACGGCCGGCCTGTTCCAGCTCGAGGTGACTAACATCCTGTTCCGGCCAGTGAGCACGTCGACAATCACGTTCCTTCAGATTCAGCTGACGGACCAGCAGGGAAACCCGATTCCTCCGCCGCCGGTGCCCGCCACGGATCCAGATACATACGTGACTCTGTTCTTCCGGCGTGGCGACGTTCTGTAATGACGTTCTGTAATAATTTACCACACCCATATAAACGAACGAGCGAACACAATGGCCGCTGCTGTTATCCCAATACTCTCTGGTCTCGCGCGGGCTGCCCCACTTCTCGCCTCAATTCCGGCCCTAGGTAGCGCTGTAAAGTCCCTGTTCGGTGGATCCGCCTTTGCAGGTCGCGGTTTCGTAGGGCGTGGCTTCGTAGGGCGAGGCGTCTTTCGCGGTCGGGGCGTCGGTCTTTCACACGGTATGCGAGGTAGGGCCACTGGTAAGCTGGGTCGCCTCCACCGTAATTCGCGTACTCGTTCTGGTGCTCTTGATGGGGGCGGGTTTGTGAGCTCCGTATTTGGCGGCCTACGCACGGTCGGACGTGCGGGCATGCGGGCTGCCAAGTTTATTATCCCAATTGCATCCACACTACTTGCGATTCCTGAGGTTCGCGAGGCTGCTACCGGAGCGGCTGTTGCGGCTGGTGGATTCGCTGGACGACGCGCGGCTGCTGTTGCCAATGCTTTCGCAGGACGGGACGCGGCTGCTGCGGCTGCTGGTGGTGCCCTTGGACGTGAGTCGGCTGACGCGGTCATGGCGGCCCGGGGTGTTGCCCGTGGAGTACGGCAGGCGTTTGGTGGTTCAGGGTTGAGGAATAGCGGACGTCGGCAGGCGGGCTCCATTGTAGCCAGTGGGCGCAGGTAAGACTTTGTGTAAGACTTTGTTACTAACACAACATGCACATTTGCTGCCAGGTTTCTTTTTATATGCTGTATGTATAAAGCGCAATGGCTGACTCCGGCCGCACCACTGTTGTCGATGACCGCGTCCACCCATTTTCCCTGCAGGCCATGTCCGCCGGTATCGAGCGAACCGAAATGACCCAGCACCTCAGCGTCGGTGGCATCGTCTCTAACCCTGAGTTTGTCGTCCAGTCGGGTTCAGGCATGATTTCACTCTCGGAGAGTTACTTTGAGATGCGCCTCAAGGCTGTCCGTGCCTCTGACAGCACCACGCCACTCCTCACTGGTGGACCCCGTTTCCGCCCCGAGTGCCTGCTCCCTGAGCTGCTTTGGTCCGACGTTGACATCTACCTCAACAGCACTAACCTCTCAGACGATAATGGTGGCGTTTATCCCTGGAAAGCGATGATGCGCATGCTCCTGACTGAGGGCGAGGGTTCTGGTGACACGCAGGGTGGCGCTGTCCTTTCGGGTGCTCAGCCGACCCCGTACAACAACACCATCCCAATTTACCCTCCTCAGAATGTTAACCAGAACATCGGTGGTATTTCGTCTGACACCACATCCATGCGCCAGTTCCGGTTTCTGGTGGAGTCCCGCGGTTACACCAAGTTCTTTGTGCTTGGCAACAAGGTGTCGGATTCGGAGCACGAGAACCCGGTCACGAACGGGTCCAGCTTTGCGCTGTACGCCAAGATGATTACGACTGTCGGCGACGGTGCTGGTGGTGGTGTCGGCGAGATGTCCGTGTGCTGGCAGCCTCAGGAGGGCTTCTGGCAGCAGCCCAACTACATCCCCGCTAGCTCTGACCTGCGCGTCACGCTCCAGCACGGCCCAGTTGATCTGCCATTCCGTTCAATCTCTCTGACCTCGCCTACTCCGGCTGCTGAACGCGGTCTCATCGACTATGCCAGTTCCAGCATCAGCCTATGGGTCCGTCGCTACCACCTCACGCCCGCGCTTCGTGAGCAGATCTCGGCGCGGCTCACCCAGGGCCCGATGCACTATCCGTTTACCCGGGCTCGCATGGCACGCGTTCAGCTCTCTACAGGCCAGCTAAGCGTCTCGGAGTCAGCCCTCCTTCAGGGTCAGCGCCCAGGCATCGTCGGAGTCGCGTTCCTGCCCAGCGCGTACACGACCAAGGCTGTGATGCAGGGTCGCTCGCCGTTCATGTTCTCCGGTGCTGACCGCATGTTCTTTGGCAATTCCTCGGCTGCTAACGTCGGCATTTCCAGCATCTACGTCCAGTGGAACGAGCGCCAGATTCCCCAGCGTCCCTACACGGTGACTGACCGCAACGTCGGAAGCTGTCGTATGTACGAGGAGTACAAGCGTCTCTGTGGCGATGCGGGACCGTGCCTCACGCAGGACCAGTACAACAACCAGTACACCGTTGCGTACTTTGACATCTCCAGGGATGGCACCGGCGATGAGTACGCCCCCGGGGCAGCTGACGGAACCGGTTCGCTCACAATCGTTGCCGACCTCTTCCCCAAGGGCGTGGCTGAGCCCATCACCATGTTCGTGTGCGCGTTTGGTGCGTCCCACGCGTCCGTCGATGCTGCTGGTAACGTCCGACGCCTCATGTTCTAAATGGCCGAATACTAACCAATGTAATCTAGTAAAAATCTAGGTACCATTAAATGCCGGGCACGTCGCAGGTCCAGCTCAACGCAGCGAACAAACATGTCCCTGGATTCCTTGGGGCTTTTGCCGCTGACGAACTCCCTGACGACCCGATCGGAATGGGTGGCCAAAACGCGAGCCTGATTGTCAACTACTCGGATGCCGATAGCCCGTCCGGCGGAACTCACTGGGTCGCAATGCGGTTTAAACCCGGTGTAAACGCACTTTATTTTGACTCTTACGGGAAACATCCAGACAACTTTGACAACCGTTTGAATACTAGAACAGGCTTCGCTGCCTACCTGAAGAAACACAGCGCAACGGGCGGGTACTCTTACAACAGCATTGATCTCCAATGCTACGGCGGGCCAAACGGAGGCAGTGACGTCTGTGGAGAATGGTCAAGTGCGTTTGTGCGCATCGGGGAACTTCCGAAACGTCTGGCGAACAACAACGAGTGGGATTCCATCATTAGTGGGCGCACAGGCCCCGGAGCACCGTTCGACAATACAGCTACTACAGGTTGTGCGCGCCGTGACGCCGCAGTATTCAAGGAGATAGGAATCAGAAAACATGAACCGCGTGGGTTCGGCCTGTAATCTTGTACTCTTGGTTTTTGTACTGCCTATAGAAAGAACGAATGTCGCTACCGACGCCGAACTATCCGAACGCGAATCCGCGCCCTCGACTTCAGGCGGTTCAATTGGTCACTCTTCCGACTCTTGGGGATGTTGTCGACACTATTGCCCCAGCTCATGGCGAAGTGCTCAAGTACGACTCTGGTCTCGCGCAATGGGTCTCGGCCGTGGATTCGTCTTCTGGGGTATTCGAGGACTCGGTATTCCGTGTGCATGACGATGCCGACGCGACAAAGCTGTTGTCCTTCCAGCTGGGCTCTGTAACTACCGGTCAGACACGCGAGCTCACCGTGCAGGATTCTGACGGCACTATTGCGACTCTCGAGGCGGACCAGACTTTTGCGCAGTCCTCGCACGTTGCCCCTAAAATCTGGAATCCACTAAACACATTCCGCACATCGCTGCGAATAGGAAACATCACAGCCGACTCGGACGTCACCCTCGGAATTGTGGGGCCAACAGAGGTGGTTTCCATGCAGAATCGGCAGGAGACGCTCACCAACAAAACACTTGGCACTAACGTACGGCTTTTGGACAGCGACGGCACGAATTTGTACTTTTTCAGCCCAGGCAATCTCACCACGAATGTGAATGTCAATTTCCCGCCACTTGCTGCCAACGACACGCTTGTCATGGAGGACCACGCGGCAACACTTATAAACAAGACCCTAGACGATGCCACCAATGTCGTGCGTTCTACTTCCCTTGCCACGACTACAGCTCCGGTGGTTGTTTCTGGGGCTGTGGCTCCATCGGCTGGACAGGTTCTCACGGCATCATCGGCAACTGCAGCGGCATGGTCGTCCGTGGCTGCGGCTCCAGTTACAATGAGCACTCTCAACATTAACGCCGTCGCGTGTCAGCAGGGAAACATTGTCATTGCGAGTGGCTTGGCGGCTGGACAGAGCATTGATTCTGTGACCCTCAACACGGGCTTCCTCGTCCTTCTTACCGAGCAGACTGTGGCTACGGAGAATGGTCTCTACATTGCACCTGCCTCGGGTGCGGCATCCCGTGCACCACAGCTTCCGACCGCAGCCGACGCGTCCAAGCTCCGGTTCAATGCAACTGGCGGTCAGCACTGTCGGGGGCTGTGGATGTGCCGCAACGACTCGGTGTCTGCAGTTGTGGATACGCACAACCTCGGCTATGTAAACACAAGCAAGCTGGACTATGGCGACGACGAACTGATTGTCACAAACGCCGCCGATACCTCCAAGCAGGTCCAGTTCAGTGCGGCATCAGTTGGGGCTGGCACCACGCGTACAATGACTATACCAAACGCTTCTGGTACCATTAGCCTCGTTGGACACACGCACGTTCTGGCTGACGTTACTGACGCCCTTACTGTGGCTGCTACATTCACCAACAAGGCATTTTCCACAGGCACCTCGATTAGAGATAGCGACAACTCGCACGCTTACAATCTTACTCCAGGCAACCTCACAGGCAACGTACAGCTCAATCTCCCGGCCATTACGGGTTCGGCGGATACTATCGTGGTCACGACGTTCGGACAGACGCTTAGTAACAAGAACATTACCGACACTGGCTCCGTGATTCGGGGGACAGAGCTCGCCACGACTGGGGCCTCGGTACAACTTGCGGCTGGTGCTCCTCCGTCTGCTGGGCAGGTCCTCACGGCGTCTACAGCTACGGCAGCATCGTGGGCCACACCGACATCCTTCCTCTCTAGGCAGTGGTTTTCAGATTTCGTCCGGGATACGACGAACATTAACGAATTAGAGTACTTTCCAGCTAACGACGCGCTGTCCCCGGCTAACATGGGCTGTTGGGTCATGCCACGCGCAGCCACGCTCACTGGAGTCACGCTAGTCATTCTGGACAGTGCCGCGGAGGCCATTACTGCGGGAACCATGACACTGTCCATAGGCACGCGCTCTCTGGCCGACGTCTACACGAACATTGGAACGCTAGGCACGCTCACGTCTATCCTCAATGCCAATGGGCAGCTCGTCGTTACAGGACTCGCACACGTCTTTGCCACTGGTGATCGCGTTGTTCTCCGACTCCAGACTGACGCCAGTTTCGCGTGGTCCGGTGGCACAAACGCCGATGTCCGCGTCGTCGCCGAATTTTCCTCGTAGGTGTAAAGCAGGATGTCGTTCGTACAGGGAAAGCACGGCCAACTTCTCGTCGTCTCTGGCACGCCAGCTGCCGGTACCATGCTAACCGCAGACGGGTTCGTGGACTCGGCACAGTACATGGAGGCTGTTTCGGCATACACAGTCATCCCAGGAAGCTCCGTAACTGTGGGCACAACGTACGAGGCCATGAGCATTGGTGCGCTTACAATTTCCGGTGCTGGCTTCGAGGATAATGGCGCGGTGCTGAACAACGAGGTCCAGTACACTGGCGTGCCCTCTGGAGGCAACCAGTACGAGTTCAAGGCTTCCATTAAGCTGGCCGCTACGGCAGCCAAGCAGCTCCAGATTGCGTGGTTCGTAAATGGCGTGGAGGCAGCGTGCGCGGACGCAGAGATGGCGACTACAATCTCCAACAAGACGGAAGTGGTGTTTGGCTGTGGGGCTCTGGCCGTCAATGACGTGGTTTCGCTCAAGTACAAGTCCGCAGATGGGGCCGTCGTGACTGTGGACAGGTGCCGCATGATGATTACACAAATGCGCTAGTCTTGGGGTAGTTCATCCGAGTGTACGCGCGCACCACACTTAAACCAACAAGAATGACGATAATAACAAGTGCAAACACAACGGCCATTCTTTTCTTTTCATAGGTAAAGCAAATAGGCAAAGCAATAATGTCTGGACCATCTGTGCCTCCACCTCGTCCACCTCGTCCACCACCTGCCGAGGATCCGGGGCCGTCTGAAACTGTCGTTGGCCCTGGTCAGATTATTTGGCCTGTCTTTGGTGGCGGTATTGAGGGACAATCATCTGGCGTTCAGGCTGTACACCTATCTAGGCGCAAGTACACGCAGGCACAGGCTGATGAAGCACTTGCCGGAATGGGGTTCACGGACGGCGTACATACCATGTCAAAAACGCAGCACATGTATGCCCTAGACGATCCGAGCAAGTTCGACAGCACAACGACGCGTAAACTCCCCAATGGCGTCAGTCTTATTCTTGGTCACCAGGGTGCCGGTACTCTAAAAAACAAAAGTACAAGTAAACAAGCAACACAAGCAATGGCTCACATTGGTGACCGGCCTCTCGTTGTTTCGTTCCTCGGACAGGGGCGTGGCAAGCTTACTGACGCTGACGTTAAGCGGATTATGGCCGCCGCCCCGTCTATGCATGTCCTTTCGCAGGGCAGCCGCAGTGAGTCCAAGGGCATGATGGCCGGCGTCTCCCCCGCTACTACTAAGGCACTCCACGCTGCTGCGCGTATGGCACTGAACAAGGGGGCTCTGTCTGGTGGCGACATTGCCAAGGCAAACAAGTACATTGCCACGCGTTCGCATGCGGCTCGCAAAAAGCTACTGAGTGGCGCTGGCTTTTGGGACTGGGCGAAGCGTATCGGCTCGTTTGCGCTCAAAGCACTGCCTATAATTGCCAAGGTTGCCCCGATCATTGCCGGTGCTCTGGCCTAAAATGTTGGTCGCCCAAATCCAACTCGTCCGACGAACTATTTTTTTAGGAGCACATGTAAACAACACACTACCACCACTACCAAACATGACCACTTACACTCAGACTCAGAATACTCTCGACAATCTCATTCGTGAGGGTCAGCGCCCATCCTTTATTCGGCGTTTTGCTGAGCAGAATGGAAAGGTTGCAGACTCTTTTGCCTTCAAAAACCCCAATGACCGCGACGGCAAGTACTACATTGAGCGTCTTGCGGGTATGCGCGACAAGCCGAAGAACGTCCAGTATCTTCTGGGTTTTGCACTGCGCGTCGCCAAGTTTTACGGGGTTCGTGACCCGGCTGTGTTCATTCCGCGATTCGTCAATGACAGCGCAGAGCACAAGCAGGAGGAGAAGTTTCAGGCCGACGAGGACAACTGGGGTACATTCTTCGACACGGCTGTTCTGGAGAAGCCGCACAAAAACGAAGTGACTGAAACTTCAAGCATAGAGTGCCCGTACGACTACGGCACCGAGGAAGAGTCTGATTGGCGCAGTGAGCGGAGCCCAATGATTTACGTGTCCTAAATTCGCAAGACTAAATTCGCAAAACTAATTACAGCACACAAACACACACATCGGGGCCAAAAACCCCACTTTACCCACATGCAATTTCGATCGTTATTAGGTCATCCAACCAGAGTATATAATGTGGCGTAATGTAAACCCGCACTAACGCACATGTCACTTGTCTACCCTGATGAAATTCAGCATGCCATTGCCGGCGCCCACGATGTCTGGGCTGCGTTAGGTCACGGTCACACGGAGAGCGTCTACCAGGAGGCTCTTCTCGTCTACATGCGCGATAACCGGTGCCGTTGCAGCTCGGAGCAGAGCGTACAAATCATGTACCGGGATATCGTCGTAGGCACGGCTAGGGCTGACATTGTCGGAATGTACTCGGTCATTGAACTCAAAGTGGCGCCCACTCTAACCGACGAGCACCGACAGCAGCTTGACAAGTACATGAAGCACATTCCGAAGCCCTGGGGCCTCCTTGTCAACTTTAGCAAGCGGCTTGGCGGTGGAGTGGACTATGTTGTCGTGGAGCCGCCTGTGCAGCCAATGTGATTTGTCCGACGAGCAAACTTTTACAGGGCACATGAAAACACCACCATGCCAACCCTCAACCTCGACATCCTAGGTCTCGTTGCGAGCAGACTCGATTTGCAAACTCTGTGGGCCATGTCCGTAAGTTCCAAAGACGGGCACTACTGTGCGGCTCCAATCGTCGCAAAACACAAGAAACAAACCATCGAACGGTGCAGCTCGGCTAGGTCTGAATTGCGCGTCAACGCCTCTTACGTTACCCGGGATACAAAGGGTGTTTCCGCTAGACTACAGGATATTGCACAGGTATGCATGGTACACAGGGCGCATACATTCAGTGTGACCGGTTGGACAGCATACCTTGGTTGGTCTAAAGGGGCCCTGGCATCGGTTTTGAAGATTGCCAGCTACGAGCGACGGCTTAGGCAGATTGGTGTGGACATAATCGACCCGCTAGACGCGGCTTTCGTCGTCAGATTGGAGGACCCACTAGTAGATTATGGTAAAATCCCTAGAACTTTCACTGGCGGAGAATGGGTGGATACTCATAACCCTGACCCAAACTACTAGGTCAAATCCAACAGTCATCGGTTGGTCAGACCAACACTTTTTTTCTTGCCCTATTTCAAACCCGCCACTACACAACATGTCAACCCTCACTCTTGACATTATCAAACACGTCGCCGACCGCGCCAGTCCGACTACATTGCATTCACTGGCTCAAACGAGCAAAGACGTGAACAGCTACATACTTGGTACTCTGGCTGTGGCAAAGAAGGCTTTCATAAAATATCAGCTTGTCCGGAGGCTGAAGCAGCGGCGCACAGTCCTGCTCGAAATCAACTCTTTGAATCCTCTTGAGATTGAGCCTAATAACATCCAGCGCAAGATCGACAGAATGTTGGTAATTCACGACAGTTATGGCTACCTGTTTTGGTTGCGCATAGGCGTCCGCTACAAGGAGCTGTACGAAATTGAACATCAACTCCGCAATCTTGGTGCAACGCTGCGTCACTCCCTGGTCTGTGATCCGCAAATCAACGAGCTGCCAGATGTAGTTCCATACGATGAGTATCTAGAGTTTGGCCCCGGTATGGATCTTCACGACGACTACGTGGATTACTAGGTCAAGCCCGTCACACACACACATCGCAGCGGACCTCGACCTCGCCACTAAGCAGATCTCACAAGATCTCACAAGACCTCGACATCACTCATACACCGAGGCGGACCTCGACCTCACTCATACACCGAGGCGGACCTCGACCTCACTCACTAGGGCTCATGACATGCACACCACCACCATCATCTCAAAATCATCCGTGGTCACGCGGGGTCTTATACAACGCCAACAGTCATGCGCAATTGCATGAATCTCGGATTTCTAAAATCACCCCGGATCCCCACCCATCCGTGACAACATGGGGATACAACAACACCCAACAGTCGTGCGCGATTGTATGAATCGCTTATGTTCGCTCGCACCCCAGGAGGGGCACCCACGCTGGAGCCGAACCCCCGAAACCCTCCCCGCTAAAGCGGTCGGGTTTCGGGGGTTCGGCTCCAGCG
>Ga0105055_10004489_pt1 | contig 20332 bp, 20 predicted proteins | sample BON03_FD_78090 | JGI IMG/M metagenome (GOLD analysis project Ga0105055, IMG submission 78090) | Freshwater microbial communities from Lake Bonney liftoff mats and glacier meltwater in Antarctica - BON-03 | ecosystem: Environmental > Aquatic > Freshwater > Ice > Glacier meltwater | place: Lake...
CAGTTTCAATGATAAAAGAATCACCAAAAGTATTAACATGTGAAATACCACTTATTCCACTTATTCCACTAATTCTGAAAGTAGTATCAATTGTAAAATCAGCATTGAATCTAATCATACCATTGAAAGCAGTGGTACCGAAACTTACTTCGTGAGAAATTATTCCGTAGACGTATTTTCTCCCATACTTATCTTCTACATAATCCATTGCCAAAGGAGTAGTAGCCAACCCCAGGAAAGGAAAATTCACCGGGAAATAAGTAAAGGGTTGTGCCGACCCTTGCCGACACAACCCTAAAACTAAAAGGAATAATATTCTAAGGAACATTAATGTTTGATTACAAGCTTTCCAGTTTGAGCAGGATTGCTATCAGTCAAGATACGGTAAATATAAATACCATCTTCCCACTGTCTTACATCCACAATTCTCAATTTGGTGGTTATGGATTCAGTATGTTTTACTTTTCCAGTGATATCGTAAACCACCAATTTGCTATTTGCATTTATTGGGGATTCAATTGTAAAACTGGCAAATTCCGAAGCCGGATTAGGAAAAACACGAGCAACTAAACCTGTAGATTTAGATTGTTCAATAGGTGCAGGCTTAGCCATCCTTGTTTCTGGTTCTGATATGGAAGGGCAAGCAGAATAGAAAAAGCAGAGAATGTTGTTCGCCAAGTGCTTCGCTTCACCGGTATATGACGCAGCGGCTTCGACCAAAATATTCAAATCAGTCGAGTCTAAATTTGCAATATTTTTACCGGAAGTGTGGTATGAACTTCTGAGATTCAAATAATTCACAAAAGAAGAATATTCTGACGTGTGATATTCGTCATCGACAATATAGGATTCCATAGATGCTAGCACCGCAGAAGCTAAGCTAAAATCATTCCTTGAAATATAACTTTTAACAACACCATACCGATTAGCTAAACTTATTCCGGAATGCAAGATGGCAAACGTGATGCTTTTTTGAGTTCATTCAGTGTTTTTCCAAATCCAAATTCAGGTTTAATTAAAATAAGAGATACATTGAAAGACAAAATTGTTACAGTATTATTGAGTGTTATGAAGGGCAGATTATTAAAACAATTTTCGTTTGAAGATTCTAGCGTAGCTGTCAAAATTGAATTGAATAATTACGATGAAGAAACTTATCTCTTGTCCATTTTGAAAGAAAACGGGATTGTTGAGTATAAAAAAGTTGTTGTAATCAAGCAATAAAAGCTAGGCATCTTTTTTAATATTGTTAAAAGTATCTTTTAATTTTACTACTTTGATCGTAAGATATAGTTAAATGAGCGTTAAATCTTTTGTATAATCCATGTGTCTTGGTTGATGTGATTAATGCTCTCAGTTCCAATAATGTGGTTTAAGACACTAAATTGAGTACTTACTAATTCATATATTGCACGAGGTGGATGGAATGCGCCATAAACTCTGTGTCCTTCTGGACCAGAAGCTCTAATGGTGAGTTTGTTATTTTTATATTCTTTTAGTTCATAATTAGTTAGCCTTTTCTGAAATACATCCCCATGCGTCGTAAAAAGGAAAATACCACCTGGACGCAGTATTCTTGCAATTTCGGCTAGCCAAGCTGTGTGTCCAGCTTCAGATAAGTGAGTAAAAATGGAAATTCCGAAAGCAAAATCTACGGTATTCCCATCCAGAGAAATGGGCGGGTTGATCTGATTTCGTTTAATATCAAAAGCTGTAAAATGAACATTGATCCATTTAACGGTAGATGGATTGTAATCACAACCAGAAATTTTTGCATTAGGAAAATATTCTGGGAGATGTCTTAATATTCTTCCAGGCCCACATCCCCAGTCAAAAATGCTATTCACTTTGTTAGGTGATATCCATGGGTTTACCATTTCACTTAGCCATTTTGCAGTTGCTTTTCCATCGTTATAATAACTCTCATAGTCCAAACCATAAGCCTCATACATTAAATAGTCTGGCGGCATTACAAAATTTGGATGAGTTTTTTGAAATGCAATATTTTGTTTTCGCATTCTTAATTGGGTATATAAATATTTTACTTTGGTCAATAGGACAAGGAAACCTAAAGAACCTAGAAGTTTTTTTACAGCATTTTTCATTATCTGGAATCGTAAATTTATTTTTTTGAGCTAGTTATGGAGCATTACTTCTGCGATATTACTTTTTTTAAAGAATGTATAATAACTGTATTTTGAATTCTGTTCGTTTCCAGTCGTGGATGAGATCTAAACCACTTCCCACTTCATCCCTATCGAAATAGCGCAATCGCGCGAAACGCAGGCCAACATCCCAACTTTTGCCGAGTTTGTATTGGGATAACACCATCCAACGTTGGCCTTCGCCAGACAAAACGGGCATTGAGCTCGCAAATCTCAAATCTCTTTCTGATACGTACAATCGGGTATCGTAAGTATCGGTATCGAAGAGGATCATTTGCGCGGCAATACTGAGTTTTTTGTTTTCGGCTTGCCAACGGATACTCTGCCAAAAGCCGTAACCCCTGGTGGGGGTGGGGGACAATTGTTGACTTTGCTGATAGCCCAAAACTATATCACATTGTGGATGGGGTAGGAAGCGATACATCAACCGCAGTTGCCAGCGTTTATTGGGATCTACAAAAGGGCCTTCTTGCGAGCGGTTACGTTCGGTTTCGAAGGTGCGCAAACGCAACGACCACTGCGCCTGTTTGCGTTGCTGGTAAAACACCCATACTTGTTTATCGTTGCCAGCCGATGGGCGATCGATTTGATAACGTAACCATGGCCAGCTGTAGTGATCTATTAAAGCCTGAATACGCCACTTACGCACGGGTTCCCACCAAAAGCCAGCCAATTTCCCGCTTTCACCTTGCACCAGCGCTCGGGCGCTCAACGATTGGGCATAAGGCGACTGATAAGCCACGCCATAGTGCCGCAAGCTCCCTTGTATACCAAAAGTTTTATGCAACGGCCACAGCCACCCCACCAACCAGGCCCGGTCGAGCTGGGCATCCAAGGCCATTTCTCCATAAAAGGAAAGATTACGCCACTGACCTCGCCACCACAGGCTGTTGAGCCATTGTTTTTGTCCACTGAATTGATATAATTGATCAGGTCGGTTGCTGGGTAAGAAGGGGTATTCCCAGTGATGAAAAACACTACTCCAGCCCACTACTAATTTTTTATGTTGCCATTGGATGGCTTGGGCAGCTGTAAACTCGCCCAGTTGTCGCCACTTTTTCAATTCCGTTGCGGTCCGAAACAGGCCAGCGGCATATAAGCGCTGCGTGCCTTCCGCGTCTTCATCTTGGAGTTGCTCGCCTAAACTGGCATGCTGACGTGTATACGACAACATCAGCTGATACTCTACTTTCGGGTGGATGGAGAATTGCAGGCCAACTCCCCGAAAACGCTGCCACTCGGCAGCCGAAGCCGCGGGCCGAAGCCCCGAACTTAAAGGAATGGCCAACAAAGGATCGCTGCTTTTTCCGGCGTAAAAACCGGTGTTGATAGTCAAACCGTAGCCCGCGCCATAGCGCATATCACCGATCATCCAGCGACTTTTCCCCGGCCCTTTTCCAGAAAGTGCGAAACTAAGCTGCCAGGGGATTTCTCCGGGGTCTCGTTCCAAAACCACGGCGAATTGTAGTGGATGTCCATCGTAGCGATATCGAAATAATTGTTGCCAAGGTGAACCGGCGTAAAAACTACGGCCGTCGACTTGTCGGCTCAGCGAATAACCTTCCTGGTTTTCTAGTATATGCCGGGTTCGCCAAAGGAGTTGGTGTTTCCCTTCTTTTTCCGCGACTAATTTTAGTTTGAAGTTGGGCTCCATTCTAATTAAAACCCGCCAAATACGGAGCTGTTCTACTGCTAGCCCGTCGATACATTGGAATTCTTCAAAATCGAGCAAGGGTCCATACTGCTGCTCGTGTTTTTCGATGGCCAATAGTAAGCTTTCGGTCATGCCGGGCAATTGTAGGCGCTCTAGTCGACTAGCTTGGTGCCAACGGATTTTGCCATGCTGTTCCCAAGAGGTTTCTTCAAGCAAAAGCTGCCCGTCCTCTACAACAGCTTCATTGGCTTGCGTTTCGGGCAACCAGTCTGTTTCGGGTAATTGAGCAGCACTACTCAGTCCGCCCAACATCAAAATGAAAAAGAGGGCAAATCGAAACATAGGTCTAGCCAATAAGCGGTGCCGAGTAAGGGATGAATTTGGGCGGTAAGACTGGTTTTGAGTTGACTGAGCTGATAGTTTATTCCAAATGCCAAATGGGAGGATGCGCTTTGGTAGCCTGCCAACAAACTAAAGTGGGGAAGGGGCTGGTAAAATACGCCACTGTTGATACTTGGCTTATCGCCTGGACTGAGTTGTGTGCCGAAACACAGCTGCAACTGCGGCAATAGTTGGTGGGCAAATCCTGCCTGCCACCTGGGCAATAGCGGCGATCGTTGCCAGTTTTCATCACCGAGGGGAGATTGATGATAGGCCACGAGCAATTGCCATTGTTTGTGCAATGGGTAGGCGCCACTTATGCCATAACCGAGTCGGTCGCGACTACGTTCCGCTATACGCTGCCGTTCATGTTGGAGCTGAATGCCGAGCTGCCATCCTGAAAAATCTCGGCCAAAACCGAGTAGGTGCCGACTCTCTCGTAAACCTGCAAAACTTTGTTGTTCTAAACCAAAGGCCAAGCCACCACCCGGAACAGCAGCGCTTATTGCGAGCATACGTTCACCTGCTCCTGGTGTATTCCAACGGTACCAGCTACCGGCAGCCGCACTTAAACCGCTTTGTCGGCCGAGTTGGTCGGGCTGCTGCCACAACAGCCAAGGGTCGTTTGCTGCGGGCGACATCAACCCCAAAACGGTATTGGCCTGTCCTTGCCCGGTAGCCCAGTAGGGTGCCAGAAGCCAAATAATCAAAATACGGGTGAAATACGGAAGCATGAGGCTAAGTAAAACATCCGCAGGCTGTTAGTCGGTAGTAAGCGTTTATAATTCGGTCATAATGGCGCTATATTTGAAAATATACTGACAAAACGGCTGAAATTGAGGTGTAAAAAAGGCCTGCTTGGCTGAGCAACTGTATTGGTATAGCCTTTGCGTAAAGCAGAACATCCACGCGATAATAAAAAGGAGACCTAATTATGACACACGTAAAAATCAACAAAGCCGAAGATTTATCCAGCTACATCGACCGTTTATTCCAAAGCGATCCTTTCCTGCAGGGTGACTTTTTTACTAGCAACAAACCCCTTCATTTGAGCATGCCGGCTGTGAACATCGCCGAAAATACCGATGCTTATGTGGTAGCGTTGGCAGTACCCGGCCGGAAAAAAGAAGACTTTAGTCTTGCGCTAAATGCCCAAACGCTGACCATTAAAGGCGCGGCTAAAACCGAAAACGACGAAAAAGATACGCATGGTCGTTTTACGCGCCGTGAATTTGGTTATCAGGCTTTTAGTCGGTCGTTCCAGCTTCCTCAAACCGTCGACCCGCAGCGCATTGATGCACAATACGAAGCCGGTATTTTACAAATCACCTTGGCTAAAAAAGAAGAAGCCAAAGACAAAGGGCCACGTACCATCGCTATTCGATAAGTAAACGCCGCAAAGAATAAAAGCCGCTTCCTTTGGGAAGCGGCTTTTGTAGTTTTAGCGTAGCATATTGCCGAAGGCAAAGGAAAGGGAACGATAGCGTTGGAATTTGAAAAAAGCGCTAAGTTTGTGTTGGATTAGCCCATTCCCATGCACAAAATATTTCGCCACCATTTTCGCTTTCACCCGCTGTTTCATTTGTTGATATTTCCATTAGCCTTGGCCTTTTTTGTGGTGTGCCTTTACCTCTCGGTTATCTATTATAACGAGGGATACGGTATTGAGCTGGTTTATTTCGGACTTTTAAGTGTCTTAATTCTGCTTATTGGCTTACAATCGCGTCAGGTTCCCTTCCGCAATACCAAAAGTATTATCCGGTTGGAGATGCGCTTACGTTATCTCGAATTGAGTGGAAAATCCTTCCGCAAGTTGGAGCATGATTTAAATATGGCGCAAATTGCCGCCCTACGATTGGCCAGCGATGACGAATTATTGGCTTTAGTGGAAGAAGCGGTAAGCAAAAAGTTGAGTGCCCGCGAGATTCGAGAACGCATTAAGCACTAAAATTTTCTGGGTTAACCGGACAAGGCAGTAGTGTAAATTCAAGAGAAGCTAAGGGCACTTACCACCGCATAATAGCCGATGCCCAGGTAAATCCGGAACCGAAGGCGGCGAAGAGCACCACATCCCCTTTTTTAATTTTGCCCTCGCTCCAAGCTTCACTTAGTGCGATAGGAATAGAGGCAGCGGTGGTATTTCCATAACGCATGATGTTGTTGTAAACCTTCTCGGGCGCCAGGCCCATACTTTGTTGTATAAACTGACTGATGCGCAAATTGGCTTGGTGGGGAATAAGCAGGTCGATGTCTTCGGTTTTGAGGTTGTTGGTGGCCAAGGCCTCTTTGATCACTTCCGAAAAACGAACTACAGCATGTTTGAAGACGAAATTCCCGTTCATATAGGGATAATAATCAATTTCTTCGGGGTCGTTGCGTTGGATGATATTGGGTATCCAGTCGCGGGTATTGGGTGCGATCAACGACAATTCTTTGGCATGCCGCCCTTCACTGTGTAGGTGTGTCGACAAAATACCACGGTCTTTTTCATCTGTAGCTGAAAGCACCACTGCGCCAGCTCCATCTCCAAAAATAACGCTGACATTGCGGCCACGGGTCGTCATGTCTAAGCCTCCGCTGTGGAGTTCAGAGCCGATTACCAGCACATGTTTGTACATTCCGGTTTTGATGAATTGGTCGGCTACCGATAACCCATATACAAAACCTGAACATTGGTTGCGGATATCTATAGCACCGATTTCACGTTTGAGACCGAGTTGTTCTTGTACCTGTACACCAGGACCTGGGAAGTAATAATCGGGGCTAAGGGTGGCAAAAACGATAAAGTCGATGTCGTCGGGGGTGAGACCAGCACGCGCAATGGCAATGCGGGCAGCTTGGGTTCCCATGGTGGAAGTGGTGTCGTCGCTGCCGGCAACTACATGCCGGCGTTGGTTGATGCCAGTGCGTTCAACTATCCAGGCATCGTTGGTTTCCATGCGTGCGGCAAGCATATCGTTGGTTACCACATTTTCGGGCACATAATGACCCACGCCGCTGATAACAGATCTTTTCAACATAAAAGCTTAGTTTGTGCGACAATATACGGACTAAAAATAAGCACCGATGCCACTTGGGGAATTGTTGTGAATGTAATCTGCTAGCTTATCTTTGTATTTATTGTCGAAAAAATTATAAATTTCTCACCTATGGCCGCTGTTTCGCTCATCACCTTCGATTACCTCAAAGAAATTTCAGGGGGGGACACCGATTTCCAAAAGGAGATAGTACAGACGTTTTTAGAGGAGATGGCCAATGAAATTTCCCTGTTGCAAGCCGCAACGGCCAGTCAAAGTTGGTCGCAGGTAGGTAGTTTAGCACATAAAATCAAAGCGCCAATAAATATGTTGTGTACTGAACCGTTAAAGTTGCGAATACTTTTTATAGAAAAAAGCGCTAAAAAAGGAGAAGAACTCCATGTATTGACTGAAGAAGTACGTTTGTTGATTGCCGATTTGGAGGCTGCAATGACTGAATTAAAGTCTTTTTAACGTCATACCTCTGTCCTAATAAAAACGGCTGATTCTTATTAGAATCAGCCGTTGGTGTTTTAGGCAGTTGTTTTGTGTCTGCAAACTAGGTAAATAAAGCAATTTGCGGAGGTGGAAACGGCCTACAAATTACTCTAGAAAGAAAACAGGGAATTGTTACCTTTTAGTTCGGCTCGCTAAAACCTTCAGCCCATCAAAGAAAACCCAGCTCTAGCTTGGCTTCTTCGCTCATTAAATCCTGATTCCAGGGTGGGTCGAAGGTGAGTTCTACTTTGACGGTCTTAACGCCTGGAATTCCTCTTAATTTGGCCTCAACCTCACCAGGTAAGGTGCCTGCTACTGGGCAAGAGGGAGAGGTTAAGGTCATCATTACCGTTAAATCGCCACTGGCTGTGACTTTAATCTCGTAAATCAGGCCTAGTTCGTATACATCGACCGGAATTTCTGGGTCGTAAATGGTTTTGAGCACGCTTATGGCATCGTTCTGAATCTCTACAAAGCTCCGTTCGGTGGTTTGTTCCATTAGCTGGCGAGTTGATTTTGGGTGTGAAATACCAAGGCGAAATTGCGCAGCTGTTTGAGCATACTGGCGAGTCCGTTGGAGCGGTTGGGTGACAGGTGTTCATGTAAACCGATGCGTTCCAGCAAATCGAGTTTTTCGTGTAATATGTCTTCAGGTTTTTGATTGTGGTATACTTTCACCAACAGGGCTACCATACCTTTCGAGATGAAGGCATCGGAATCGGCAGCAAACTGCACACGCCCGTTTTCCATGGCAGCAGTGAGCCATACCTTGCTTTGACAGCCGCGAATGAGGTTTTCTTCGGTTTTAACGGCTGCAGGAAGCGGTTGGAGTTCCTTTCCTAAATCTATCAAAAAGGCATATTTATCTTCCCAGTCTTCCAAAAAGCTGAAATCCTGAACGAGTGAATCTTGTATTGTGGGTATAGTAGACATTAACTAAGCAGGGGTTGAATTTTCCGGAGCGCTTGAATAAAAATATCTATTTCGGCCTCCGTATTATAAAAGGCGAATGAAGCCCGACAGGTTCCCGGAACTTCAAAAATATCCATTAACGGTTGAGCGCAATGGTGACCTGTACGAATAGCGATGCCCATTTGGTCGAGTAAAACGCCTACATCATAAGGATGTGCGCTTCCCAGCATAAAGGACAGTACCGAGCGTTTATCGGCAGCTTCGCCAATAATTCTGATGCCGGGTATGGTCAAAAGTTGTTCGGTTGCATATCGCAGCAGGGCTTGCTCTTTGGCTTCGATATTTTCGAGTCCAATTTCTTGCAGGTAGTCTATAGCAGCACCAAAAGCGATGCCATCGGCGATATTGGGGGTGCCGGCCTCGAACTTCAGCGGTAGCACATTGTAAGTGGTTTTCGCAAAAGTAACACGGTCTATCATATCGCCTCCTCCTTGATATGGCGGCATGGCGTCGAGTAAAGCGCGTTTTCCGTAAAGAATGCCAATACCAGTGGGGCCAAGCATCTTGTGGGCGGAGAAGACGAGGAAGTCTACATCCAAGGCTTGTACATCGATCTGCGTATGTGGTGCGGCCTGTGCAGCGTCCAATAAAACCGGAATGTTTCGGGCATGGGCAGCAGCGATGATTTCCTCCACCGGATTCACCGTGCCGAGGGCATTGCTTATCCAACTCATGGCCACCAATCGGGTTTTGGAACCAAGCAAACGGTGAAACTCATCCATAAGCAACTCACCTTGGGCGTTGATGGGTACAACCACCACATGCGCGCCCTTGGCTGCTGCCAACATTTGCCACGGCACCAAATTGGCATGGTGCTCCAAAGCGGAAATCAGAATTTCGTCTCCTGCAGCAATGTTGTGGTTGCCCCAACTGCTGGCGACCAAGTTGATGGAATCGGTAGCGCCTTTGGTAAAAATCACCTCAGCTGCCTCATTGGCATGAAGGAGATGCTGCACCTTTAAACGGACCGCCTCGTAGGCATTCGTGGCCAATTGGCTCAGATGATGCACGCCGCGGTGAATATTGCTGTTGTAATGGGTATAGTAGTCTACCAAAGTATCGATGACCACTTGCGGTTTTTGCGAAGTAGCGGCATTATCGAAATACACGAGTGGTTTGCCATGCACACTTTCGGTGAGTATGGGGAAGTCGGCGCGTATTTTCTGCCAGTCGATGTTGGTAGCTATTTTCATTAAAATTTGATTTGAAGTTTGTGGAGCTCAATCATGAGTTGCTCCAGTAAATCATCACGCAAAGCAGGAATGCGAACTTGTTCTATCACTTCTCCAACAAAAGCGGTGAGTAGTATGGTACGCGCCTTGTCTTCGGCTATGCCGCGGGCTTTGAGGTAAAAAAGCTCGTCTTGGTTCAACTGACCAACGGTGGCGCCATGGGAACATTTAACATCATCCGCAAAAATTTCGAGCTCTGGTTTGGTATTGATGGTACCGGAATCGGTAAGCAGAATATTCGCGTTGCTTTGGTAGGCATTGGTTTTCTGCGCATCGGGTCGAACGAGGATTTTGCCGTTGAATACACCTTTACCCTCTCCACCGATAATGCCTTTGTAGAGCTCATTACTGTAGCAGTGGGGCATGGCGTGGTCAACCAAGGTGTGGTTGTCGATGAGGTTGTCGCGGTCGAGCAGATAGAGACCGTAAAAGTTCGTCTCGCAGTTCTGCCCGCTGTGCGCCGCCTGCAGGTTGTTGCGGACAATGCCGCCGCTCCAAGTGATGGTGGCGTTGTAATATTGACTATCCCTTTCCTGTTGCACCCGGGTGGTGCCGTTGTGCCACGCATCGCCATAACGGGTTTGTAGTTTGTAGTGCTGCACATGTGCATTGGCACCTACCGCTATTTCTAGCACATCGTTGTCAAATACAGGCGAAAGACTAATGTATTTCTCGATGACGGTCAACTGACTGCCTGCTTCGGCGATGATGAGGTTGCGGGTATTGGTCCAAGAGCGTTCATGGGTACCTATAGAGAGGTGGTAAACAACCACTGTCTTGTCCCAGATTTCATTCTTCGCGGCATAGATTACAAAACCATCGTGTGCCAGCAGTGTATTGAGTGCAGTGAAACCTTCGTCGTGCAGCTTTGCATATTGACCGGCATGGGCATGTACGGGTTCTGGAATTTGCATCAGTGCCGTAGATAAACTTCCTGCAAACTGATTGCCAGTGTGCCATTCCTGCGAAATAGCAGGGGCAAAGCGGCCATTTACAAAAACCAGCTCCACCGCATCCATACCAGCAATGCGGTAAGGAGACAGGTCGATGGTAGACAAATCAATTATCGGTGCACCTGCCAGTGGGTCGAGTTTTTCAACGTCCGACAAATCGGTGTATTTCCAGTCTTCGTGGCTTGGGTTTGGCACGCCCAAAGCTGAAAAAGCAGCGGCAGCTTCCAAACGTTGTGCGGCATGGGGTGCATCTGCCAAGTGGGCGATGTGGGTAGTTAGCCGGTCGGCGAGACTATTTTCGAGCAGTTTTTCCATCTTATACCCCAGCGTTCACTTCGGCTTTGATCCAGTCGTAGCCTTTTTCTTCAAGTTCAAGAGCCAACTCTTTGGTGCCAGATTTTACAATCTGCCCATTGTACAATACGTGTACAAAATCGGGTATGATGTAATCAAGTAAACGTTGGTAGTGGGTGATGATCAAAAAAGCATTGTCTTCGTTGCGGAGTTTATTCACCCCTCCCGCCACAATACGCAGGGCATCGATATCGAGACCTGAATCGGTTTCATCGAGTATGGCTAGGCTGGGCTCGAGCATAGCCAGTTGGAAAATTTCATTCCGTTTTTTTTCACCGCCCGAAAAACCTTGGTTCACCGAACGTTTCATGAGACTTTCGCCCATTTCGACCAACTCAGCTTTATTACGCATCATTTTTAAAAAAGAGGAAGCATCCATTTCGGGCAATTCACGGTATTTGCGTTGCTCGTTGATACAAGTCCGCATGAAGTTGGTGATACTTACACCTGGTATCTCCACAGGATATTGAAACGCTAGAAAAATGCCTTCCCAGGCCCGCACTTCAGGGGCAAGTTCCAGGAGGTCTTTGCCCTTATACAGCACTTCACCGCTCACTTCATAACCTTCTTTACCAGCTATAACGCTCGATAAAGTCGATTTACCAGATCCATTCGGGCCCATGATGGCATGTACTTCCCCTGGTTTCACTTCTAAGTTGATACCCTTAAGTATTTCCTTGCCAGCGATAGACGCTTTTAAGTTGTTTATCTGCAACATTGTATGTGATTCTTTATACTAATGAGATGTTCTTAATTCAAAATTTCAAATTCAAAATTTTGAGTTTATCCGACTGATCCTTCGAGTGAAATCGCCAACAATTTTTTGGCTTCTACAGCAAATTCCATAGGCAGTTGGTCGAGGACTTCTTTGGCATAACCGTTCACGATAAGTGCGACTGCATCTTCCTGACTAATGCCGCGTTGATTGCAGTAGAAGAGAATGTCTTCACCTATTTTGGAAGTGGTGGCTTCGTGTTCGACCGTTGCGCTTTTGTTGTTGATTTCGAAATAAGGGAAAGTATGTGCGCCGCATTTATCACCCATCAACAATGAATCGCACTGCGAGTAGTTGCGGGCGGCTTCGGCGCTTTTACGCACTTTCACCAATCCACGGTAGGAGTTCTGACTTTTCCCGGCGCTGATACCTTTGCTCACGATACGACTTTTGGTGTTTTTGCCGATGTGAATCATTTTGGTGCCGGTATCGGCTTGCTGCAAATTGTTGGTGAGTGCTACAGAGTAAAATTCACCTATGCTGTTATCGCCTTTGAGGATAACACTGGGGTATTTCCATGTGATCGCAGAGCCGGTTTCGACCTGCGTCCAGCTGATTTTGGCATTATTCCCGCTGCAAACACCTCTTTTGGTCACGAAGTTATAGATACCGCCTTTACCCTCTTTATCCCCTGGATACCAGTTTTGGACAGTCGAATATTTGATTTCCGCATCGGCCATGGCAACAAGTTCCACTACAGCTGCATGCAATTGGTTTTCGTCGCGTTTGGGTGCGGTGCAGCCTTCGAGATAACTCACATATGCACCATCTTCTGCTACAATCAAGGTGCGTTCAAACTGACCGGTACCTTGGGCATTGATGCGGAAATAGGTGCTGAGCTCCATCGGGCAACGTACGCCTTTTGGGATAAAAACGAAAGAACCATCGCTGAAAACAGCGCTATTGAGGGCGGCGAAATAGTTATCTGTAAAAGGGACCACCGAGCCGAGGTATTTTTTTACCAAATCGGGATGACTGTGTACTGCTTCGCTGATAGAACTGAATATTACGCCTTTTTCGGCGAGTTTTTCTTTGTATGTGGTAATCACTGAAACCGAATCAAGCACGGCATCTACTGCCACTCCGGCCAACATGAGCTGTTCTTCAAGGGGTATGCCCAGTTTGTCGTAGGTAGCTTTGATTTCAGGGTCGAGCTCATCTAGGCTGTTCAGTTTACTGCCTTCTTTGGGAGAGGCGTAGTAGCTGATGGCTTGATAGTCGATGGGCGGGAATTTTACGTTCTGCCAGCTGGGCTTGGTCATTTTGAGCCAATGCTGATACGCTTTCAAACGCCAAGCCAATAACCACTCGGGTTCTTCCTTTTTCGCCGAAATAAATCGTATGGTGTCTTCGCTTAGCCCTTTTTCGATAATATCCTGTTCAATATCACTGACAAAGCCATATTTATACTCTTCGTCGGTAATCTGACTGAGGATGTCTTGCTCGTTATTACTCATTTTGGGTGTAATCTGTATTTAGACTTATTCTGAATTAGAGAACAAATATAGGTGAAAAAAGGTTTGCCTGTCTGAGATTAAGGCTAGTTCCTAACCGATAATTTGCTTTTCCTGAGGTGCAAATGTGGCACTTTGCTCTCATAGGCTTATTATTGGGGCTGCCTCTTCCAGATTTAGGTCGAGTGTTCAGCTTTATAAAGGTGCAGCTGTGCTGTTCACCTCAAATTATTCCAGGTGTAAATTACGGCTTAGCGTAAGGCATGCTGGCCAAAAATTTGGGTAGATAATAATGGTCTAAACCGGCTACTGCGAGAAGTTGGGCTTGGTCGGGGCGCAGACTTCCATCCGCTTCAAGTAATTCGGGTTTGAGCCAGATTTCTATCACTTCGCCAATGATCAAACAGGTGCCATTACTTTTAATGGCGACTTCTTCGCGGAATTGAAGTCCGTAGCGCAACGGCGATTCGGCTACGTAAGGCGCACTAAGAGCGGCACTGTAGGTAGCTGCAATACCGCAAGCCTCAAATTCCGACTGACCAGCCGGGTAACGTGCACTTGTTTGATGAGCGGCTTGAAGCAGCTTTTGGGGAACGGTATTCAGTGTATACTGACCAGTTACGCGAATATTGCTGAGGGTGTGGCGGTCAACGCTATCTGGCCGAAAAACCAGTCCAATAAGCGGTGGATTGGCACCAATGTGGGTGGCCGAATTGAAGATGGCCAGATTATTTAAGCCCGCAGTATTTTGGGTAGCCACCAGCATGGCCATGCGAAAACCGCTTAAACCGTTGATTAAGTTGGTTCTGTACTGCTTTTCGGCAGCTGCAATTGTTTCGTTTGTAATATGTAGCATTTAAGTGAGGGGTAGTTTTTTGAGCGCATAACCATAGGTGGCTAAGGCACGGTCGCGGGCAATTTTGTGGTCAACAATTGGCTTGGCATAGGACAAACTATCAAATTCAGGTACCCAACGGCGAATGTACTCGGCTCGGGCATCGAATTTTTTAGTCTGTTCTTGGGGACTAAACACCCTAAAATAAGGCGCGGCATCACAACCACTTCCTGCGGCCCATTGCCAACCACCGTTGTTCGATGCGAGGTCGAAATCGAGTAAATAGCGCGCAAACCAAGCTTCTCCCCAGCGCCAGTCGATGAGCAGGTGTTTGGTCAAAAAACTCGCCACTATCATTCTTACCCGGTTGTGCATGAAGCCAGTCGCCAATAATTCGCGCACGCCAGCATCTACAATAGGATAACCTGTTTGACCTTGACACCATTTTTCAAATTCAGCCGCATTGTTGCGCCATGTAATGTGATTATAAGCCGGTTTAAAGGCCGATTTTGCAGCGTGTGGGAAATGCCACAAAATCATTTGGTAAAAATCTCGCCAGATAAGCTCGTTTAAAAAGGTCTCATTGAGCTGTTGTGCCCGGATAGCCAGCGCTCGGATAGAAATGGTGCCAAAACGGAGATGTACACCCAGTCGAGAGGTAGCTGGTAGGGCGGGGAAGTTTCGTTTTTCTTGATAGTCTCTTATCAAACTATCACGGACTTCCTTGCTCGGAAAATCAAATTGAACGGCCTTGAAACCCATTTGTTCCAAGGGGATTATGGCTTGAGGCTCGCTTGGTCTTAGTTTGTGGAGCAGGCTTTCGCTGGGTCGAGATTGTAAGGCTTCATTTTGTAAGTGGGCCTTCCATTTGCGGCTGTATGGAGTGAAAATGGTGTAAGGTTTGCCATCATCCTTGAGCACTTCGTGTGCTTCGTGCACTACATGGTCTTTAAAGTGCTGAAAAGGAATGTTTTTCATCTTGAGCTGGGCAATTATTTCACTGTCGCGTTGCCGGGCGTAGGGTTCATAGTCGCGGTTGGCAAAAACGCCTTTGAGCTGTTCATCTGCTCCTAACACCTCCCAGATTTTCGCTGGGTGACCATAGTATGTCGCCAAGCTGCCGCCGTTGGACTGTGCGACTTTGGCAATTTCATTTAATGCCTGGTGAATAAAACTGAGCCGGCGGTCATTTTTGTCTTCGAGCTGATCGAGTATTTGGCGATCGAATATAAAAACCAACTGTACAGGATAGCCCGATTCCAAGGCGCGATAAAGCGCCGAATTGTCAAATAGGCGTAAATCGCGCCGAAGCCAGTGTATGACAAAAGGGGTAGCGGTCATGATGGAGAAACAATGGTCGGGGTGATATGTTCGCCTAAAATGCAAAAAATTTAAGCAAGCCTGTACTGTATCTTTTCAGGTTGACCCTTACAAAATAAGCGCCTTAGCCCGCTAAAGTTCTAACAATCGAATGATGTTCAGTCGCACCTTCGCAAAGCGAGCCCGCGCGAAACGCCACAAGAGCACATTGCAGCCATTCCCTAACGAAGGGCCGTCGGCTTCCTCTTTGTTGCGCTTAAAAAGAGGAGGATTGCCGTTGACTCCTGAGGCGCATTAACCTTAAATTAAACTTACATCCTTTGCTTGCGTATAGGTGGGGTTTTACTAACTTAACCTACACAATGGGATGTTAAATTGTTGTGATTGCTATTGGAATACAAGAAATGTTTTTTAGCTTGAAATCATAAACAAAAAGTACAGTTATGAGAACATTTTAAAAAGTGGGCTTAACACACACATACACAATTTTTTTGTCGATTGCTGCTAATGGCATTTATGTTGGTTGTAACGACCTCCCAGGAATACATACAGGACTGCAAGAAATACTGACTGCTGTAATTCAACCGCACAATGAAATATTGACTGGTGTAGTCCCGAACACCCCACCGTGCTTCCCTACAAGTTTTTATGATGTGGTAGCCTCCGTGGATTTATTCGACTACCTCGTGACAGGTGAAGTTTGGAATCAATCAACGAATCAATCTATAGTGTCTTCAGCAAGCGAAGGGACCAATTTATGTTTTGCATTTTATCAAGCTTCGACATTTGAAATTATTATTAAAAAGGCGGCTTCTCCAGGCGCTCCCTTTATCCGTAAATCAAATTCAGAAGCTCAGGAGCTGTCATCGGTTTCTACTACATGGTTGGTTAATACTTTCCCTAATCCATCCTCAGGAACAATTAGCATAAGCAGTACACAAAAAATCGGGTACATCCGCATTTCTGATGTTTTGGGTAGAACCGTACAAGAACTTCATCCTGATACTATTCAAGAACTGCATAAAATTGAAATTTCGACTGCTGGCTTATATCATGTTTTGATTTTAAGCGAGACTGGTGAAGTGAAGATGCAAAACGTATTAATTAGAAAGTGAGACAGCTACTCCTCCTATTATTTATTTTTTCAAGTTTCACCCTGGCACAAGGTCAGGGTGAAGCCAATAATATTTTAACCAACGATTTGGGGTTTTTACAGCTAGTAAGTGGAAATATACAAGCTGTAAATTTTACGGGAGTGGTCCACAATGGGCCTCCTTCTGAGGCCTTAGTTGCTTCGGACTGTGAGGGTAATTTATTATTTTATTTTTCTCAACGTCATTTAAAAAACCGGCTGCATAACATCATGGAAAACGGAGATACGATTAATCGGGGCCATAAAATCGGGCCTCACGCTCCTTACATGAATTATGCAACAATTCGAATGCCAGGCAACGATTCATTGTATTATGTATTCTCAGCATTAAATCATTTTGCACCACTTGGGCAAAAAGCGAATAGCAGCGTAGAATATGGAATAGTAAATATGCTTGCGAATGGAGGACTGGGCAGGGTTGAATCTAAATATAATTTACTGGTCGACTCTACTTCGGGTGGATTTACGTTGATTCGACATGCCAATAAGCGGTGGTACTGGTTATTAAATTATAACTGGCATGATGAAAGTATACATGCCTATTTAATTACAGAATTGGGTATTTTTTGGCAGAGCAGTCAGTTCTTTGCTTTACCAATAGTGGGAATTCCCGCTTGGTCCGGTCAGCGGAATAGGTTTTTCCCTTCGCCAAGAGGTGATCGATTGGTTTTAATTACAAATTTCGGAAATAACGCCTTCCATGTTTTTGATTTTGACACGAGGACTGGGGTACTTTCTAACCAGCTTACTTTGTTCTGCAACCGATTAATTAATAGCTCAGATTTTATCACATCGGCGGAATTTTCTAACAATTCGAATAAGTTATATGTCAAAATATACTATCCTTATAACATATTCAGTTGGCCAAGGCCAGGGGTAACCCAGCTCAAATTGGAGCACTGGCACCCAGATTCGGTGTATAATAGTGCAGTAACTTTTACTGGACTGAATCACGACTTTTTTCTGGTGATGCCATCCCCTGATGGTAAAATTTATTTGCGTGTTTCTAATGGTAATGGGGTCTATCATTTAGGTTGCATTGAGCAACCTGACCTCGATTATCCAGCCTGTCAGGTAAGAGACACTGTTCTTTTTCATCAACCTTATTTTGCTGGAGGTCCAAGCTATCACCACCCCTTCTCCCGTTTCCCCGGTCACTTTTACCTACCTGATCGTTACGGCATCAGCGTCGAGAATTTTTGCTATGGGGATACGACGATTTTAGATTTAAACGATTACGATAATTTGCGCTCTATCAACTGGAATTTTGGGGACGGTTTGGCGGTAGTAAATACCTCGAACGATACCACGCCCAAACATGTATTTAGTCGCCCCGGCACCTACACCGTTACGGCCTATGCCGAATACTGCAACCGCCTGGATACGCTTACCAAAACCATTACCATTTTGGGTGAACCTGCGCCGAGTGGCATTACAGATACTGCCTTTTGTCAGGGCGGAGCCCTCGGTTTACAGCTTAACGATACCTTAGGTCAAAGGTACCTTTGGAGCGATAACGATACCAGCCGCAACAAAAGCATTACTACGGGCGGTTGGCACTGGCTCGAGACCAGCAATGTGTGTTTTACGCGCAGAGATAGTTTTTACGTAAACATCCACACCCCACCTGTCCACGGCCTGCCTAGCGATACGAGCTTCTGTGCTGGTGCCGTAATTACCCTATCACCCGCCCCCGGTAATTACAGTTGGGTATGGAATGATGGTGATATGCTGCCCAAAAACATCAGCACACCGGGCAGCTATTTGCTTATTATGGACAACAGCTGCGGTAGTTTTCCTTTTGCCATACAAGTGGCCGAACGTGAGCCACCCCTAGTTGCTATCCCGGCCGATACCCTCATTTGTGAAGGCCGCGTACTGCGTGTTGAACTCCCCGAACTGCTCCGCACCAGCTACCAATGGCAGGATGGTAGCGGCGAACGCATCCGATTATTGAGCGATACCGGCTGGTACGAAGTAACGGCTACCAACGAATGTGGCAGCAACAGCCGTGGCTTCCAGCTGAGCACCGACGATTGCAGCTGCAATATCTACATCCCGAATGCCTTCAGTCCGAATGGTGATGGTTTAAACGATCGTTTTGAATTGCAGAGTAGATGTAGAATCAGTCAGTACGAACTGGCCATCTACAACCGCTGGGGAGAGCAGCTTTTCAAAAGCAGCGCGATTACGCAAAGTTGGGACGGTTATTACCAAGGTGAATTGTTGCCTGTGGGCGAATATGTGTATCACCTGTATTATTACCGCGAAGGCCTAGGCCCGAGACAAACGAAGGGTTCGTTCCGGCTGCTCCGTTAGTGTGTTTTTAGGTTAGCTGGTCGGCGCTCCCCGCGCAACAAGAACGGCTGTTATTTACTGATAGGCGTCTGCTAAACGGTCAACCGTTTCTGCGAAGCACCAGTAGAATCTTAGCGCTTTATAGTGACAAACAATCGAATCTTCTTTGGTAGCAGATTGTTGCCCGAACAAACGAGAGCCCTTTGGCTACTAATTTTGAATGTTGAATTTAAAATTTACCTCACCCGTTTCCAGAACTGTTTGCGGTACATCCTGCCATAGGCTACTTCAACCCATAATTCATCTGCTTTGGGGATACTAATATTGCAGTTATAAACGCGGCCATTTTCGAGGTCGAGGTATTCGCCATTAACAAATCGGTTGCCCAAGGGTGCTAATTTTTCAACGATAATGATGCCGAGCATTGGGGCGTTTTTGCGTTTGTCGCCTTTGGGGCAGAGGTCGCACTTTTTCATATTTGCGAAGCGCGAACCGGCCGGATAACCTTTGAGATTGGCTTGTAATTCGCCTTTTACCATTTTCACTTCAACAAGCATCCAAGGTTTGCCGTCGCGTGGGTCAGGGATAAGCCAAGTGCCTTCGGGATTAAATTTAGGGCCTTGGGCAAGTGCTTCAGGCACACTGTGTACCATCGTTATGCCGCCAACAAGCAGTAAGCCAACCGTTAGGAGGAAAGTGGAAGTTAATTTTTTCATTTTGCTTTTTTTATGCGCGCAATGTCTTCGAGTGGTACTTCGTTGTGCTCTTTTACATGCGCAACCCAACCTTCGAGATGTGGAAAAAGTATTTCAAATATTGCTGCGGTAGCCAAGGCATCGCCTAAGGCGCGGTGGCGGTTTTCGATGGCGATGCCTAAGCCTTCGGCCAAACGACCAAGAGAGTAGGAGGGCTGTTCAGGTATAAATTTCCGACTTTTTTTGAGTGTGCAGAGTTTGGGGGCATCCAAATCATAGCCAGCAGCTTTGAGTTCGTGCTTTAGGAAATTGTAGTCGAAGTTTACATCGTGCCCAACTATCACACAGCCGGCAATTTCACGCCAGATTTCATGTGCAATTTCATGGAATAAGGGAGCTTCTGCAACCAGTTCTTCAGTAATACCAGTGAGTTGTACCACAAAGGGCGGAATGGGCACCTCTGGTCTCACTAAACTACTCCAAGTGGAGAGCACTTGCCTGCCGTCGTGTTTCACGATGGCGAGCTCCATAATCCTATCGGCGGGAAATTTGCTGCCGGTAGCTTCTATATCAATG
>Ga0105055_10004492_pt1 | contig 20327 bp, 15 predicted proteins | sample BON03_FD_78090 | JGI IMG/M metagenome (GOLD analysis project Ga0105055, IMG submission 78090) | Freshwater microbial communities from Lake Bonney liftoff mats and glacier meltwater in Antarctica - BON-03 | ecosystem: Environmental > Aquatic > Freshwater > Ice > Glacier meltwater | place: Lake...
AACTAAAAGCTGGCGCCATGGTCACCATCACCAAGGTGCGCCTATCACCCGATTTGTCGGTGGCGCGCTTTTACTTAAGTGTATTTGGCCTCCCTGCTGAAGTAGTATTGGCCCGTTTTCTCGAAGCCGAAAAGGAAATCCGACTCCGTATTGGCAACCGTGTCCGCAACCATTTGCGAATCGTGCCTCACCTCGCTTTTCATATCGACGATTCTCTGGATTATATTGAACGCATCGATGACCTGCTCAAAGGAGATCAAAACTGAGCCGAAGGCGTGTTATGCAGCACAGCGAACTTAGACAAAGACTTTCACTCATCTTCCGTAACCGGCCTTATTTGCGGTCGGTGTTTTATGTGTTGATTGACGTGCTCATCGTCAGCTTTTGGCATATCCGCCGGGGGATATTGAATTTTTCACGCAGCTCCCAGGGCCCCATACATGTATTGGATGCCGGTACAGGTTTAGGACAATACACCTATTATCTCGCACGTAATTTTCCTGAATGGAACATTTACGCCGTGGATGTATCCGCCAACGAAATTTGTGAATGCAACCGTTTTTTTCACGACCTCAACTATAGCCGGGTGCTTTTCCGTACCGAAAATCTCGAGGAAGTAGACCGGGCCGAGGTCTACGACCTCATATTGGCGGTAAATGTGATTGAATATATCCAAGACGACCGCGCCGTGCTGCGTAATTTGTTTCATGCCCTCAAACCAGGGGGTATGCTCATGGTGAGTGTACAATCAGATAAAAGCAAGCAGGTACAGCCCAATTTTACCAACAAACTACTCCAAAACCAGGAGTTGCGACACCGGTACAATAATCTCGAGCTCAAAAAGCTGCTCAAAGAAATAGGCTACCGCAACATTAAAGCGCATTATGCCTACGGTATCTCTGGGCGCATATCAACCTTACTCGGCGTAGCTATTCCCAAAAATTTACTCCGCAAATCACGTCACTTTTTGAGTCTGATGCCGTTTTACTATCTGCTTATGTACCCGGTTATTTTTGTGCTGAATACCATCGATGCCTACTTTGTACATCTCACCGGTAGTGAATTAGTCGTACGCGCCTACAAAGCCTGAAGCCATGCGACTGGTACTGCTTTTTATTACCCGCTATCTTTTTTCGAAAAAGCGCACCAATTTCATCAACATCATCACCGGCATCTCCTTTTTTGGGGTGATGATAGGTACCGCCGCTTTGGTAGTAGTCTTATCGGTATACAATGGGCTCGAAGACCTCACCAAAACCATGTACAGCCGTTTTAATCCCGACATCCGCATCGTGCCGGAGCGGGGCAAATGGCTCGATGGAAAAACGCTCCAACTTGAAGTTTCCCGGTTTAGCGAAGTGAAACGTTCGAGTTTGGTTCTCGAAGAAAATGCCATGTTACGTTACGACCAGCAGGAGTTTATCGGCACGGTGAAAGGCGTAGATGCCAACTTTGCTAAAGTAACGGGCATCGACAGTTTTTTAATCCGCGGCAACTACCAATTGTGGGATGATTTCGGCTTGCCATACGCCATACCGGGCAGTGGGGTGGCCTATACCTTGTCTATTTCGCTCCAAGACTTTAGGAATGCACTCGAAATTTATGTACCCAAAACAGGGAAAATTGACCTGATGCGCCCCGACGCCGCCTTTAACAAACGGGTGATTTTACCAGCAGGATTTTTCGACGTACAGCCCGATATTAACAGTCGGTATACCCTAGTTCCACTGGCGTTTATGCAGGAGCTACTCGGACTCGACAGCACCAAAGCCTCGGCCGTGGAGTTGCGTTTGCAATCGGGTACCGCCGTTAAAGCTTTCAGAAAGACGTTACAGGCGCATCTAGGCAACACATTCCGGGTAATGGACCGCGACCAGCAGGAGGATGCTATTTTCCGCATCTTCCAAACCGAGAAGTGGTGGACCTACCTTTTTCTGCTGTTGATTGTTTTGGTAGCAGCGATGAATCTGGTGGGTGCTTTATCAATGCTGGTAATCGAAAAGCAGCGCGACATAGCGCTTTTGTTTAGCCTCGGTGCCAACAGAGGTCACATACGTTTGATATTTCTAGGCTTAGGCTTGTTTATTACTTGTTTGGGGGCCGGTTTAGGTATCGGCTTAGGTGCCGCCATTAGTTGGTTGCAGGAAACCTATGCTTTACTAGAATTTGAGGGAAGCGAAAATTTCTTGGTCAGCGCCTATCCCGTAAAATTGCGCCTCAATGATTTGTTAGTCACCCTCGGTGGTGTACTCTTCATCGGCCTGCTCTGCTCCATCTACCCCGCCATGCGTGCCGCCGCGGTATTTGAACGGCTGCGGTTTTCGAAGGAGTGAAGTTCTAATGGTGTTTCTTTTGCCGCCTATAGGCTTTCAAGGCCTATTTAGGGACTGTGATAGCAAATATTGTTAGCCTGCAATCCTTGTATTTTTTTTAGCGTATTCGGTAGAAGTAGTCCGTATAGAAACTACCCCATATGTGGTATAATAGCCGATTTGATTTTCGGGACAACAGCTTTGACTTACTAGGCGAAGCCGTGTCAAACTAGGGCTTACACTTGCCCTGAACGAAGCCGAAGGGCCTACACCGCCAAAGAAAAGGACCAAATAACCGGCTACAGCTACTTCTGCGCACGGTATTATAGCTCGGAATTGAGTATTTGGTCGCGTGTGAATTCGTGTGGGATACATTCCACATCCTAGTCAAAAGGCTTGTTGTAACAACACAGCTGCCATGTTGTTTATTCCTCGCTTAGGCAACAAAAGCAGTCGCGCTTTTTAAGCGGTTAGGAACACGCTTAGTTTGGTAATTACTTAGATTCTAATTATTTCGACACATTCGTCGGGTCCTGGTGCTGTTGGGTACGACTGGTTTCTACACCACCGTCCTCTTTGTACATCACCCAATTACCTACAGCTACACCGTTTTGGTAGGCTACCTTATAACGGAGGTTGCCTTCGTTATCCCAGATGAGCCATTCGCCATCTTTTTTGCCCAAATTAAAGTGGGCGCTACTCGTTGCTTGTCCACTTTCATTGTAAGCCGACCAACTACCGTGTTTCTGGCCGTTTTTGTATTGGCCTTTTTCCTTCAGCTGCCCGTCTTCGTAATACACTAGATATTCACCATCGGCCGTGCCGGATTGGTAATTTACCACGGTGTTAAAATTCCCGTTGGTATAAAAAGTCATCTTCCTACCCGTGAATGTGGCATCGGCAGTCGATTGTGCTGAAAGACCTACAATAGTCAAAAAGAACAGGGCGGAGAGGAGGAGCTTTTTCATGGTGTGCTGTACTAATGTTATGCTAAAGTTACGTGAACATGAACTAAATGTTACCCTTCAACGCCATTTATGCATGTTAAGTTTTTTGTAATATTGTAAATATTTAATAATTAAGGATTTAAATATGTATTAGTTATTAGTTTGATTGAAAATTTAATATGACCAATGCACGTAGCGTAGCAGTATGAACACGTATTTACGGTTTTCAAACCCGGATGACGCCGCTTTTTTGAGGTTACGCTCCGTTAATGCATCAGCCAAGAGGTTATCTCGAGATCTGCGAAAGCGGGCCCGCAGGAGCGGCGTTAACGGGCATTGGGCCAAATCAATAAAAAGACGGAGACCAGCGATGTCAAGAATAACACAGCGCATCAGCACCAGGAGAAGTGGTACAGCCTTTTTCTGAGATGCAGGTTTCCGTGAATGTTGTTTTCTAATAATTAATACGGTTTTAGTGAACCAGTTTTGCGGAATGGTTGAATACTCAAAACATTTGTGCGCGTAAACCGTAGTTTTTGGAATGCACTTCGTATTCCTCTTGCTAAGCATCTCGGCTGCATAATTCGGCCAGCAGTTCGACCAGCAGTTCGACCAGCTCTCCACCTGTTCATCATGCGCTCCATGTCCGAAATACCCTAAGAAACCCGAACCTAGACATGCTCAGTCCGGTTTGTTGTAGATTTTATGGCAAGCCTACTAAAACCGCTAATGAACTGCTAAGGGTCGTCGGCTAAATCAATAGCCTATCCCCAACAACAGTTTTAAACCATTAAACTGTCAACCACTTTTTGGAAGAGAGAAAGAGACAACCTTATAACTTTAGAATCTTAAAACTTTAGAGCGGAATGAATCCTATCGAAAAGCTTGTAAGAGTCGCCAGAACTTCTGATTTTACCTCCATGAACCCACGGTGGAAAAGCTGGCTCAAACGCTTTGGAATAGCAGGTTTCCTCTTCTTTTTACTCAAAGGAATTGGCTGGCTGGTGGTGTTTTATGTATTGGGGAGACAAGTCATCGACTAAATCCCGGTGTTAATCGGCTGGGTACGTTTTGCGCATAAATGCACAGCTTTCGGCCACCGTAGTTTCAAAAGGTCGGTAGTTGAAGCCGGTAAGGCGCTCAATGCGACTACCATCATAACAAAATGTGCTGTAAGCCGAACGCGTAGTTTCACGGGTTATAAATGGTTTTTTGCGGGTAAACCAGCTTAAAACCTCCAACACACGCCAACCCACTTCACTCAGCCAGCGGGGTGGCGCCCATTTTGGCGCTTCCACACCCAATTTTACGGCAATGCTGCTAAACAAATGCTGGTAAGTCCAATTGGCCGCATTCAGTAGGTAACGTCGACCAATGTGATTGCCTGTATCTAAAAATAACATTGCGGCGGCCACGTCACGAACGTCTACAAACCCACTGCTGCCAGGGCTATATACTTTGAGGCCTTTATATACCGTATAAAACAGCTTATTGCTGCCTTCCTGCCAATCGCCCGGGCCAAGTATAATGGAGGGATTAACGATGACTACCTCTAGGCCTTCTTGCATCCCCCGCCAGACTTCATTTTCGGCTCGGAATTTTGAGATGGCGTAGGACGAGTTGTGGGGGCCGTCTTTCCAAGGCGAATCTTCGTTTACTTCGAGTAAAAGCGGATCACGACCCAAGGCTGCTACCGAACTTACGTACACCAGGCGAGGAATATTCAAGTGCAAACAAACATTTACCACCTCGGCAGTGCCATATACGTTGGTGCGGTAGAGGGCTTCTTTTTGTCCAGCTTGAAAGCCCACCAAAGCAGCACAGTGGTAGATGCGGTCAACGCCTGTGGCTGCGGTTTCGAGTGCGCTATAATCAAACAAATCACCTGCAAACCAATGTACAGCAGCGTTTATGTCGGCGGTGAGCAATGGATTTTTATCACGCTTTTCGATAGTGCGGTATAATCCACGTACACGGTGACCAGCGGCGAGTAGGTGGGTCACCACATGTGCGCCCAAAAATCCTGTTGCGCCGGTTACCAAAATCAGCATGCGGGTGGGAGATAAAGGGTTCCACCGCAATGATCACTGCGGCTGCCAGTGACATCACACAACACATTTATTTCGCCTAATTGCCGCAGCAGTCCGAGCAGTGCAAAAATAATGGCTTCTTTTTGTTCAATTAAAGCCGGTTCAGGGACTTCTACCGCCATATTTTGTTCAATGCGGAATAAACGGATGAGGTGCCGATGATAGGCGCCTCCGCCAGTAACGAGCATCGAACCTTGGAGCTGGTGCTCAGAAACTACTGCTTTTAGCTGTACCGCCAGGTGTTTGGCATAAGTGGCCATTTGATCTTCTATTTTTAAGCCTGAGGCGACCAGCAAAGGCCACAATTTGGCATCGAAATACTCCCGTCCGAGACTTTTTGGTGGCGCTTTTTGGTAGTAGTCGAGCTGATTTAGTTGTGCAAGTAAAGTGTCACTTACCTTGCCGCGCGCAGCAATTTTGCCTTCGTCGTCGTAAGCAAGCCCCAACTGTGCAGCCAGCCGGTCGAAGACCATATTGCAGCAGGCCAGGTCCCAGGCGAGCCGATGGCCATTTTTTTCGAAAGATAGGTTGGCAATACCGCCCAAATTAAGGCAAAGGTCGTGCTGCCCAAATAGTAAACGGTCGCCAATGGGAACCAAAGGTGCGCCCTGTCCACCCAAGGCGATGTCGAGATTCCGGAAATCGGCAGCGACGGTGAGGCCGGTAGCCGCGGCGATGTGGGCCGGATGACCAATTTGCTGACTGTAGCCAAGTGCAGGCTGATGGAAAACGGTGTGACCATGGCTTCCAATGAGCTGCGCTTGGTGTTTTTGACGCGCAAGGAACTGTTGCGCTCCTTTGCCGAATAAACGGCCTAAATCCACGTCTAACTGCAGTATTTCGGGAACGCTAGCCGTGTATGCACCCAACAAACGGGCTTTGAGTGCTGCATCATAGCCCTGGGTTTCGCGGTCGATTAAGTCATACGCCCAACCATCCGAAGCACGGCTGAGATGTACGAGCGCCAGATCGAGCCCGTCGAGCGAGCTGCCCGACATTAAACCCAGGACAATGGCGCTGTATTCCACCTTTAATTGGCTTCGATGATGCGGAACAGATCGTCGAGTTTAGGCGTAAGGATAATTTCGGTGCGCCGATTTTTTTTGCGGGCCTCGGAGGTTTTGGCTGGATCGACAGGCAAGTGTTTGCCTCGGCCAGCTGCGGTGAGGCGCGATGGGTCTATTTTGCCGTTTTCGGCGAGTATTTTAACGATGCTGGTGGCACGGCGCACACTAAGGTCCCAGTTTACGTCGTCCGAACCTTGATCGTCGGTGTGGCCTTCGACCAAAATGCTGATTTCGGGATTGGCTTCGAGCACCTTGCCGAGCTCTTGGATGGCTTGTTTACCGCGCGGGTCCACAGTGGCACTGCCGGTACCAAATAGCAGCTGCTCCGATAGCGAAACATATACTTTACCATTCTTCTGCACTACCGTCAAGCCGCTGTTTTGAAAACCCAAGAGCGCGTTGGCTACTACTTTCTGCAAGGCATTTACCACCGAATCTTTGCGACTGAGGGTGGTTTGTAGCTCTTTCACTTTTTTCTCGCGGGCTTCGAGGTCTTTTTGCGTGGCTGCCAACGATTTGGCGAGCACCTCTAATTCAGCTTGTTTTTGTTTCACGAGCAACTCATTCTGTTTGAGATCACGTGCCAAACGGGCGTTTTCGGCCATGCTGTTGTTCGAAATGGTTTCGTTGGTGGCGACGAGGTCGTTGATCAAACCATTCAACTGGGTGATGCGGTCCATGCCCCGGCGGATGTCGTTGCCGAGTGCGCTGGTATCGCTTTTTAGGCCGCTCAGCTCGCGTTGCAGCGTGGTGGTTTCGAGCTCTAGCGCATCCACACGCCCTGTCATTTGTTCGAGGGTGTTTTGCTGGTCCTTGTTTTCGACTTCCAGACGTTTGCGGTCGGCGACTACCATGTCGTGGTCTTTTTGAGCCACACAGGCCGATAGTAGGGTTGCGAATAGGACGAGGGAGAGGAGTTTATTCATGGTTTTTTTAGAAAAAATCGTGACTGTAAGGATAACGCTCAAACCAGGTTGTTTTTACGACTTGGCTAATTTCTTCTTTCAACACTTCAATGTTGGTTTTATCGGTGGCAGAAATAAAAATACAAGGTTTGCTGCGGGCTATCCAACTTTTTTCAAGTGTGGCCATATCGGGATGGGTTTCGAGATATTCAACATCGTCGTGGTGCCGGGCACGTTCGGCGAGCAACATATCTACCTTATTAAAAACGGTGAGTATAGGTTTGTCGATGGCGCCAATGTCTTTGAGGGTGGCGAGCACCACATCCATCTGCTCTTCGTAGTTGGCATGCGACACATCTACCACATGGAGTAGAATATCCGCTTCACGTACTTCATCGAGCGTAGATTTGAACGATTCGACAAGGTGGTGGGGGAGTTTGCGGATAAAACCAACGGTATCGCTCATCAAAAACGGCACTTGGTTTAGCACAACTTTGCGCACGGTAGAGTCGAGCGTGGCGAACAGCTTGTTTTCGGCGAAAACATCACTTTTGCTGAGTAGATTCATCAGCGTAGACTTGCCCACATTGGTATAACCTACCAAGGCTACCCGAATTTGTCTGCCACGGTTTTTACGTTGGGTGGCATTTTGGCGGTCGATGATTTTAAGCTTCTCCTTTAACAAAGTAATTCGATCGCGTATGATACGACGGTCAGTTTCGATTTCCTTTTCACCGGGGCCTTTCATGCCTATACCGCCTTTTTGTTTGGAGAGGTGAGTCCACATGCGGGTCAAACGGGGAAGCAGGTATTCATGTTGTGCCAGCTCTACCTGGGTTTTGGCTTGGGCACTCTGCGCGCGGGAGGCGAAGATATCGAGTATGAGGGTCGAGCGATCGAGGACCTTAACATCGGCTTCGAGCGGGTCGGGATTAAACTCCTTCTCGATGTTGCGGAACTGGGCAGCACTGAGTTCATCGTCGAACAGGACGAGGTCGATGCTGTGCTCCTTGACATAAGCCACCAGCTCTTGTAATTTGCCGCTACCTACAAAGGTGCGGGGCTCAGCCCGGTCGAGGCGCTGAAAAAACATCTTTTCGGTGCTGGCGCCGGCCGTTTCGGCGAGAAATGCCAGTTCGTTGAGGTATTCCTCGGCCCGCTCCTGGGGTTGTGCCGAGGTGATAAGGCCAACCAAGATGGCTTTTTCTATTTTTTTGAAGGCTGGATGTGGACGCATTATTGCAAAGGTCGACTTTTTGACGGCATCAGAAAAGCAGGGATATTAATTCGTCGAGCCGATTTACCTGCACAATTTCAATCGGGTGTTTTTTTATGCCTTTGAGGTTATTGAAGGCCGATAAATAAATGTGCGTAAAACCCAACCGGGCGGCTTCAGCAATGCGGGCCTCCACCCGGTTTACCGGGCGTATTTCGCCACCCAAACCTATTTCGCCTGCAAAAACAGCATTCTCGGGTAAGGGCAGCTCGTTAAAGGAACCAGCCATCGACATGCACACCGCCAAATCGATGCTTGGATCTTCTACCCGCAAACCACCGGCAATGTTCAGAAATACATCCTGACTGCCCATGCGGTAGCCACAGCGTTTTTCGAGAACGGCCAAAAGCATATTCAAACGTTTGGCATCGAAGCCGGTCGACGAACGCTGGGGGGTGCCGTAAGCTGCCGTGCTTACCAACGACTGTATCTCGCAAAAAAGCGAGCGGTTGCCTTCGATGGTAGAGCCGATGGCTACGCCGTTCGATTGGGCCATTTGGCGTGTCAATAACAGTTCATTCGGGTTGCTTACCTCGCGCAAGCCACCCCCTTGCATCTCATAAATCGCCAATTCACTGGTCGAGCCAAAGCGATTTTTGAGGGTACGCACGATACGGTATTGGTGGTGGCGGTCGCCTTCGAACTGCAGCACGGTATCTACCAAGTGCTCGAGGACTTTGGGACCAGCCAAGCTGCCATCTTTGGTGATATGCCCGACCAAAAAAACGGGTATGTGGTTGTCTTTGGCAAAACGCATAAACTCCCCAGCCGTTTGTCGGATTTGAGAAACGCTACCCGGTGCCGATTCAATCAGCGGTGAAAAAACGGTTTGTATTGAGTCTACGATGATGAGCTGCGGTTCAATCTGTTGGATTTGCCGGAAGATTGCCGTGGTTTCGGTTTCAGTAAGTATGTAACAATGCTGCATCGGTAGACCAAGGCGATCGGCGCGCATACGCACTTGGGCTTCGCTTTCTTCGCCCGAGATGTATAGTACCCTAAAGTCTTTGAGCTGCAAAGCCAGCTGCAGTAGCAAGGTAGATTTGCCGATACCCGGTTCGCCTCCCAACAAAACCAGTGAGCCGGGCACGATACCGCCGCCTAAAACGCGGTTGAGCTCCGCATCGGGGCACAGCCAACGTTCGCCGCGCTGTTCGGCAACGTCCGACAATAGCACGGCTTTCGCGCTGTGTTTAAAGGCCGAACCGCTGAAGGTACGTTGGTCACTTTTCGCTGGACTGTCGATGATTTCTTCCACATAGGTGTTCCAAGCGTCGCAAGCGGGGCATTTGCCAATCCATTTCGGCGACTGGCTCCCACATTGCTGACAAACAAAACTGGTTTTTATTTTCGCTGCCAAGGGAGGGTGTTTTCCAAGTTTGAATCCGTTTTCCCAAATAAAGAACATCAGCCAGACGTTAATTGTCTTTGAAGCCTGTATAAGTCCCTTTATTTTGTGGTATTTTTGTTGAACTGCGTTAAAGATACATGTCAAAACTTCATTCCGGTTTCATCCAACTTCCTTTGTTTGCCGCTAGCCTGCTATTGCTGCTGGTGGCTTGTAAACCCGACCCACCTGTAGCCGAGCGTAGGTTTGAGGATATGTCTGTGCCGCAGAGTTTTACCTGGTCGCAAATACGTAATTTGGTCATTTCCGTGAACATGAGCGGGGGCAACGGTCAGGTTTTTGACTTGCTCGACAACCAGAACCGCCGCATCGACCGGCAGTTGATCCGCGAAGGCAGGGCCGTATTTAATGTGCGTGTTAATGCCGAAACAGTTGCCCTCAAGGTGAAAAGTCCGGTAACAGGCCAGGAAATTAGTTTCCCAACAGATAATACGACCATCAATTTTAACCTCGACTCTGTAGCAGCTTTGGCGTGGGACACCGCTACCGATACCGACGGTGACAGCATACCCGACAACTGGGACGATTTCCCGAACGATGATTTATTGGCATTCAGTTTAAAACTTCCCTATTTCGGCAATCATTATGTGTTGTTCGACGAAGGTTGGCCTAATGAAGGCAACTTTGACTATAACGATGTGGTATTGTCCCATCAATTTGAATTGTACTACAGCGCCAAGCGTATTTTACGCGCCGGAAAAGGTAGGTTGAAGGTAATTTCATATGGCCTCAGTAGCGATTATGGCTTGGGCGTAGAATACCTCCGCACCGTGGCCGGCACAACATTCGATTACGCCTTCGACCAAACCATACAGTTTACCAGTGGTATTGATACTACGCTGGAAAAGGACTTTAACACCATCCGTTTTTTCAATAGTTTTACCGGTTGGATGGGTATTCCGTATGCCAACGATGGCGCCGGACCAACAGCCACACCTAAGGAAATAGAGTATACTTTTACTTGGAATGCCAATATTGGAGGTAACTTTTTGTGGCCAAATTTTTTCCTTTTTAAAACCAACGACCGAAGTTTTGAAGTGCATGCTTTTGGCTATCCGCCGACACGGTTGGTTAACCTCAGTAATTTATCAACCGGCGATGATGCTTCTATTCGCCGCTGGAACTGGTCGACTAATTTTACCTTCCCCAACGCTTTTTATCGCTCTTACAAAAACTTGCCATGGGGTTTTGAATTTTTTGGCGAGTCCTATGCCGGTACCCGCGATGGTTTTCAAGTCAGCCAAGCCTACCCATTTATTGTTCGTTGGGTAGAGACCGGTGGTTTTTCGAACCGCAGTTGGCTTCAATTCCCCGACAATAGCCGTATTTTCCGACTTCCGTGAGCAGCGATACCAAGTACTCCGGCCGGCCGTTAGTGGGTATGATCTGGATGAAAAAAATCACCCTGCTCGTTGGATTTTGGTTGTTGAGCACCTTGGCAATGGCCCAGAGTGGTCAGGATTTCCAATTGGGCATTCAGTATTTTCAGCAGGGCGAATACGAAAAGGCGGTCACCGTTTTTGAAGAACTCCACAAAAAGGAGCCTTTCGTTAATACATATTACGTTTATCTTTTTAACAGTTTTTCCCAGTTAAAAGACTACGATGCTTTAGAGAAACTCACCCGGGCACAAGGCAAACGCGATCCGGCTGTGGTAACCTATAAAGTTGATGAGGCCTACCTATATAAGCTGCAAGGCAATCTCAAGAAGGCTGAAAACAACTACCAGAAGCTAATTAAAGATTTGGTAGCCAACCGGGGTGCTATTGTGGCGCTTTCCAATGCCTTCCGCAGTCGAAATGAATTCGATTTCGCCATTCAAACCTTATTAGCCGGTCGACGTTTGTTGGATTCACCCTACGACTTCCCCCTCGATCTCGCTGATCTTTACGCTGCCAGTGGTAAAAAGCGGGAGATGGCGCAGTCGTATCTCGAATATGTACTGGTTCAACCCCAGCAGTTGGCCTATGTGCAGAATATGCTACAATCGCGCTTGGCGGAATCGGATTATCCGGCCTTGCGCGATTTGTTGCTCGAAGGTTTGCAGCAACGGCCCGATGAGGTGGTTTTGTCGGAATTGCTTATTTGGTTTTTTGTACAGCAGCAAGACTTTAACGGTGCTTTTGTGCAGGCCCGCGCCCTCGACAAACGCAACCGCGAAAACGGGGTACGTATCATGGAGCTGGCTGCCTCGGCCATCGAAAACCAGCAATTTGGCGCAGCGGCAGAGATGTACCGTTACATCATCGATAAAAAACAAGACAACCCCTTTTATCTCGAGGCACGGTTTAAACTTATACAGTGTAGTCAGGCTGAATTGGAGCTGCAACCCGCTGCCCCTCGTGCTTCTTGGCAGGAACTGGCCAATGCTTACAGGTCCTATATCCAAGATTTCCAGCTTTTCCCTAATCTCCCAGAGGTAAAACAGGCGCTTGCCGCAGTTTTGGCGTTTCAGTTGACCGAAATCGATAGTGCTATGCTGTTGTTGGAAGCCACCTTGGAGCTTGGGCGCGGCGACCAACGTACGCTGGCAGCAGTGAAATTGGCCTTGGGCGATATATATTTGATTGCAGGAGAGTTGTGGGATGCCTCCTTGATGTATGCCCAGGTGGAAAAAGACTTCGCCAACGAGCCACTCGGTCAAGAGGCAAAATTCAGGAACTCCCGGCTGTCGTTTTATAAAGGTGAATTTGACTGGGCACAGGCACAGCTCGACGTGCTAAAAGCATCTACCACCCAGCGTATCTCGAACGATGCCATCGCTTTATCGTTGCTGATCACCGAAAACTACGATACGGATACGGTGACTTTTCCGATGGAGATGTTCGCACGGGGCGATTTGTGGGCTTTTTGCCGGCAATACGACAAAGCACTTTCGGCCTACGACAGCCTGCTCCGCCAATACCCGGGTCATGCGCTCACCGATGAGGTATTGTACCGTGAGGCAACTATTTACGAAAAAACGGGCAAAATGACGGAGGCAGCAAGTTTATACAAGCGTATTGTAGCAGAATTTGGCGGCGATATTTATGGTGATGATGCGCTTTATGCCCTCGCTAAACTCACCGAAGACGTGCTAAAGGACAACCAGACTGCCATGACCTTATATCAGCGCCTCCTCAACGATTATCCCGACAGTCATTTTATTTTTGAAGCTCGCCGCCGTTTCCGAAGTTTGCGGGGCGATACCATCAATTGACTTATGCTTTTATATAATGTAACCGTCACCATCGACCCAGAGATACAGCTTGAGTGGCTGACTTGGATGAAAGAACACCACATCCCCGAAGTGTTGGCTAGCGGCTGTTTTACGACAAACCGCATTTGCAAACTCATCCATCCTGAACCTGAAATGGGGCAGACGTATGCTTTTCAATATACCTGCCATGATCAGGAGACCTTGGACCGTTACTTCCATGAATTTGCGCCTGCCTTACAAAAAAAGCATGCGGAACGGTACCACGAACGTTTTGTTGCCTTTCGTACGGTTTTGGAGATATTATAGCTCGGCCATACCTTGTTTAGCTGCTAAAAACTCCGTCCAGATGCTTGCTAAGATAGCGGCAGCTGGTCGGATATCGTGTATACCGGCGGCCACCTGACCAATTTCCAGCTCACCTGCCTCGAGATCGCCTTCGAACATTCCTTTTTTAGCTCTTCCGCGACCCAGGAGGGCAGCCAGCGCTTCTTTATCCGCACCCGCCTGTTCGGCAGCTTCTATCGCCGCGTAAAAAGGGTTACGTATTAAACGCACCGGTGTAAGCTGTTTCAGGGTAAGCACCGTATCTCCTTCGTTTGCATTTACCACCAGCTGTTTAAAAGCTGGGTGGGCCGAAGATTCTTCGGACGCCACAAAACGACTACCCACCTGCACGCCTTCGGCACCCAAGGCAAAAGCCGCCAGCATCGCACGGCCATCTGCTATGCCACCCGCAGCGATGACGGGTATCTTCAGTGCATCGCTTACCAACGGGATAAGGCAAAGGGTGGTTGTTTCCTCCCGACCATTGTGACCACCGGCTTCAAATCCCTCTGCTACCACCGCATCAACCCCCGCAGCTTCGGCTTTGAGGGCAAACTTTACGTTCGACACCACATGAACTACCGTGATGCCCATCGCTTTGAGTCGGGCCGTGTATTTTGCCGGGTTTCCAGCCGAAGTAAAGACGATGGGCACCCCTTCTTTTTCGATAATTTCTAGGTGTTCTTCAATTTGTGGATACAAAAGTGGCAGATTAACTGCAAAAGGGAGGTGAGTGTTTGCTTTCAGTTTTTGGACATGGCCACGTAGTACCTCGGGATACATAGAGCCAGCACCAATAATACCTAAACCCCCTGATTTACTGACAGCTGCAGCCAGCTCCCAGCCGCTACACCAGATCATCCCAGCCTGTATTATAGGGTATTTTATGCCTAACAAGTCGCAGATTCGATTTTTCATGGCGATGAAGATGGGAGAGATTTAGATTATCTCAATATAAATAAGTGCTTGCATCTAAATTTTTTTGCGCTTAAGTTGCACACCGTTTCCACAATTTTTGTGAAATGACAGACTATAGTAGAAGTTTAAGCAATATGTTAACTATGTCAAGCAAACGTCAAAACACCGACGCGATGCATGCACATATTCAATTTTAATTTAACTTGAAATCAAAATACACCTAAAGCGAAATCAAACTATGCAGAGAAAGTTCTACTTGAGTTTCATCCTGCTACTATTTGCGACACTCGCATCGTATGGCCAAGCTGGTACCGGTGGTATCCAAGGTAAGGTCCTCGACGAAGCGAAAAAAGAGGGAGTCCCCTTCGCAAACGTAGTTATATTAAGGGATGGTGTGCAAAAAGGCGGTACCACTACAGATGTAGATGGTAAGTACAAGTTTAGCGCCTTGCCTCCTGGTCGGTACGATATTAAAGTGTCGTACGTTGGTTTTAACCCCGCTGAATTAAGAGGCGTTTTGGTTACATCCGACAAATCGACCTTCGTAGACATCAAAATGAGTTCCGGTATTAATCTGAAAACGATTATTATCGAAGCCTATGAGGTGCCTTTGATTTCGAAAGACGAAACATCCACCGGTGGTACGGTAACCCGCGAAGAAATTGCGGCCCTCCCAACCCGTGATGTTAACTCTATTGCAGCAACCACAGCCGGTGTGTTCCAAGCCGATGAAGGTAGCGCCCTGAACATCCGGGGTTCACGTTCAAGCAGCACGGAATACTACATCGATGGTATACGTGTACGGGGTGGTACCAACCTCCCGAATGCGGCCATTGAGCAAACAACCGTAATCACTGGCGGTATTCCATCCCAGTACGGTGATGCAACCGGTGGTATCATTAACATCACCACACGCGGTCCGTCGAATGTATTTTTTGGTGGTGCAGAGGTATTAAGTTCGGCATTTTTGCTCGAGCCGTACGGTTATCACCTTTTCGCCCTGAACTTTTCGGGTCCGTTAAAAATGATCAACAAAGGCACACCACAAGAGCGGTCGATACTCGGTTATTTTATCTCGGGTGAGTTCGAAACCCAACAAGACCCACGTCCTTCGGCTGTAGGTGTTTGGATGTTGAACGACGATGTGTACGACAATATCCGACAGAATCCATATCGTCCAGGTTTGTTCGGAACAGGTGTGAACCAAAATGCAGAATTCGTTCGCGGTAGCGACATGACTTTAGAGCGCGTTCGCCCAAATGCAGCACAGACGCGTATCAGTTTAGCGGGTAAGGTCGACTTCCAGCCCAACGATGCCGTAGGTTTGACCATTGGCGCCAACCTCGACCGCACCGGTGGTAATGTGTACGCCCGTGCCAATAGTTTATTTAATCGGGACAACGTAGGTACTTTCCAAAATGAAACGTATCGTGGTTATGTCCGCTTCCGTCAGAATTTTGGCCGGGGTAAAGAGCAGCAAACAGGTACGATTAAAAATGCCTACTACTCTTTGCAGTTTGATTATACCAAAACCAAAACACAACAGGATGGTGGAAGTAATCTGGGCACGGATCCATTTAATTATGGTTATGTTGGTAAATACGATTATGATGTAATCGATATTTTTTCGCCAAACCCAGTACCCGTAGATATCAATGGTGTAGAATATCAACTCATTGAACAAATTGGTTTTGGTGACGTAAATCTGCGTTTCACGCCAGGAACAATTGATCCGAATTTGGCCAACTACGGTACATCTTTCTTCAATACCCTCAATTTAGTTGAGTTTAACAACTTGACACAAGTACGTTCCTTTGGTGGTTTGACTAACGGTCTACGTCCAGGAACCGTTTACGGTATTTGGAATTCTCCAGGTCGTCAGAACGCGGGTTACAGCCAATCCGACAACGATGCTTATCGCCTCACCGCTTTAGGTTCAGCTGATATCGGTGGCCACTCTTTGAAATTTGGTTTTGAATTCGACCAGCGTATCGACCGTAGCTACAATATGAACCCATTTGCGGGTGGTATTGGTTTGTGGGGTCTTGCGCGTTCGCTTACCAACCAGCACATTCTTGATCTTGACTTGACCAATCCAATCATCGAAATTGATGCTGCCACAGGTATTCCATTGGGCGACACCGTTCGTTACAATCGTTTAATTGCCTCTAACCAATCAATATTCGACCGTAACCTGCGTGCCAAATTAGGTGCCGGCAACAGTGAGTTTATCAAAATTGACGCCTTGGATCCTAGTCAGTTGGATTTGAGCTTCTTCTCAGCCACTGAATTGTTGAACGAGGGTAATAGCTATGTGAACTATTTCGGTTTCGACTACCTCGGTAACAAGCTGAAAAATGCACCTGGTCAGTACGACTTCTTCACCGATGCCCAGAACCGTCCGATCGCAGCCTTTACGCCAATTTATATGGCTGGTTTTATTGAAGACAAATTTGACTTTGATGACCTCGTCTTCCGTGTAGGTGTACGTGTTGACCGTTTCGATGCCAACCAACCTGTATTAAAAGATCCTTTTTTGCTCTACAACTCTAAAACAGTAAAAGAGGTAGAAGGAAATCTGAATACTGGCGGTGCGCACCCATCTACTATGGGTGGCGACTATGTTGTTTACGTTAATGACGTGAATCTCCCATCGCCCACCATTTTGGGTTATCGTAATGGCAACCAGTGGTACAACGCACAGGGTACAGAGATCCGTAACGCAGCAGGTATTGCCGCTGCTTCTTCTTCGGGTCGCGTTCAGCCTTATTTGGTTGATCCAGCACAGGATGCGGTTCGCGCCGATGCCTTCACCGACTATACGCCTCAGATCAACATCATGCCACGTATTGCCTTCTCCTTCCCTATTTCGGATGAGGCGCAGTTTTTTGCACACTATGACGTACTGACCCAACGCCCGAGCGGTTTCCTCCGTTTCGACCCACGTCAGTATTATTTTCTGTCGCAAGTAGGTGGAACCATCAACAACCCGAACTTGAAGCCTGAGCGTACCATTGACTACCAAATTGGTTTTAAGCAAAAGCTCAACCGTACTTCTGCTTTGACCATCAGTGGTTTCTACCGTGAGCTGCGTAATATGATTCAGATCATCAACGTTCCCTTCGCTTATCCTGTGGATTACACCACCTTTGGTAACATCGACTTTGGTACGGTTAAAGGTTTGACATTGGCTTATGACCTGCGTCGTACGGGTAATGTGCGTATCAACGCCAGTTATACCTTGCAGTTCGCCGATGGTACAGGTTCTGCGCCACAGCAGGCCGCCAACATCATCCAGGCCGGTATCGACAATTTGCGTACGCCTATTCCTTTGGATTTTGATGCCCGTCACCGCGTGGTGGGTACCATGGACTTCCGTTTTGGTGAAGGTAAAAACTACAATGGCCCACGTTTTGGCGATTTTAGCATATTCGAAGGCGTTGGTTTTAACCTCGTAGCGAATGCCATCTCTGGAACACCGTTCTCTCGTCAGATTTTTGTAACGCCTGACGGCGATGTATCTGGTGGTTTGACCGGTCGTACTACCCTCAAAGGGGGTATCAACGGTAGCCGCTTGCCATGGCAGTTCCGTATGAATTTGCGTATCGACAAAGACTTTTCTTTTGCTTACGGTCGTGACAAAAACGACAAGCCAAAAGAAAGCACAGTCAACGTTTACCTCCAGATCCTGAATGTTCTCGATGCCCGCAACGTAATTAACGTTTACCAGTTCACCGGTGACCCAGACGATGATGGCTTCCTGAGCAGTGATTTAGGAGCACAACAGCTTCAGGCTGCACTCGATCGTCAGTCGTTTGTCGACTTGTATCGTGCCTCAATGATGGATCCGAACAACTACAGTTTGCCACGCAGAACACGTTTAGGCATTCGTATCAACTTCTAACGGGAAAATATCATGAAAGAAATGAAATATATAAGCAAACTCTTGACCGGTGTTTCGGTGTTCTCACTCCTGTGGGGAACGGTAGCAGCACGGGAAGACTTGAGCCCGCAACCGCGTAATTCGAACCCTTCGATGATACAAGGACGTGTTGCCTCGACTTGTACGCCAGCAACTGCGCGTACGAATCTCGACATCAACAATGTTCGTACACTCATCCTAAATGGTGGTGATATGTGGTGGGACCAAGGTTCAAGTAATAACGCGCGTTACGAGATCCCTAAAAACGATGATCCTGTTCAGCCGAAGGTGCACTCTCTTTTTGCTGGTTCTATTTGGGTAGGTGGCCGTGATGCAGGTGCAACACTTAAGGTAGCCGCACAAACGTATCGTCAAACCTCTACTTTGGGCGTAGGTTTCTGGCCAGGCCCTCTAAGTACAGTCGATGCAACCATCAACCGCGACGAGTGTCGTCGTTGGGACCGCCAATGGAAGGTGACACGTTCAGAAATTCAGGCCCACATTTTGGGTACCGTTGCTGGCGATCCGGCTTATGTGATGCCGGCAACCATTCGCGACTGGCCTTGGCAGGGAGATTTGTCGTTAAATCAAGAAGCCAATTTAGCGCCATGGGTTGACGTGGGTCCAACTTTTGGCACTTACAACCCTTCGGAAGGTGATTATCCGGATGTATTTGGCGATCAAAGCATTTGGTTTTTAACCAATGACAAGGGTAACACCCCAGGTTCAGGTTCTGTACCCATTGGTATAGAGATCCAAACACAAGCGTTTGCTTATCAGTCGAACGATGAGTTGAACAACATGACTTTCTACACCAACAAAATCATTAACCGCTCGAGCACTGTTTTGCAAGATACATATATGGCGCAGTGGGTTGACCCAGATTTGGGTAATGGTGCAGATGACTTTGTAGGTTGTGATGTTCCCCGTGGATTAGGTATTTGTTACAACGGTGACGATGATGATGAAGGTATAACTGGTTATGGTTCTAATCCTCCATCTGTAGGTGTTGACTTTTTCGAAGGTCCGTTTTCGGATGCCAATGATGGTATTGACAATGACCGGGATGGCGTTATAGATGAGGTATTGCCTTTTGGTTGTAATCCTGACCCGGTAACCGAGCGTATTATCATGTCGGAGTTTTTATACTTCAACAATGATGGTACAGTAATCGGTAATCCAACCAATGCTGAGCATGCGTACAACTACATGATTGGTCGTTGGAAAGACAACACCCAAATGGTATACGGTGGTAATGGTTATCCTGGATCAACGGGTGCAACCAATATTCCTACTGGTATTATGTTCCCGGGTGCATCTGACCCGGTGGGTTGGGGTATCGGTGGTTCATTCCAGAATCCGATTGCTCCTCCTTTCGATTGGTCTGAGACCACTCCAGGGCCTGGTGCTGCATCAAACGTACCTGCCGACCGTCGTTTTGTACAATCTGCTGGTCCGTTTGTACTTCAGCCAGGTGCTGTAAACTTCATCACCATAGGTGTGGTATGGGCACGTGCCTCTGCGGGTGGTGCAACGGGTTCGTTTAACCTGTTGCTGCGTGCCGACTCAAAGGCACAAACCTTATTTGAGAACTGTTTCCAAACCCTCGATGGTCCGGATGCACCGGATGTAGACATCGTAGAATTGGATCAGGAGTTGATTCTTAATTTTACGTACAAGCCGTTGTCGAACAACTTCGCCTTGAAGTATGTAGAAGAAGACCCGACCATTACGGCTCAAAACCAGGATTTACCTCCAGGTACGCCTCCTTTTGATGCTTTCTATGTGTTCGAAGGATTTAAGGTGTATCAATTGGCAGCATCGAATGTTTCTTTGGGCGAGTTAAATGACTTAAACAAAGCGCGTATTGTTTACCAGGGCGACATCAAAAACAGCACTGATATGATTATCAACTGGGATTTTGATGGTGACATGGAGAGAGATGTTCCATTTATTGCT
>Ga0105055_10004497_pt1 | contig 20315 bp, 18 predicted proteins | sample BON03_FD_78090 | JGI IMG/M metagenome (GOLD analysis project Ga0105055, IMG submission 78090) | Freshwater microbial communities from Lake Bonney liftoff mats and glacier meltwater in Antarctica - BON-03 | ecosystem: Environmental > Aquatic > Freshwater > Ice > Glacier meltwater | place: Lake...
CGCCCTGCACCACGACGTCGTACACGGCGATGGACGTGTCGCTGAGTACGCACAGTCCGCACAGCGCAAAGAGGGTGTCCTCGGGGTTTTCATGGTCTCGGTCAAAACGCACACAGTCCAGCCCCCGCAGGAGCACCACAATAACAGTGACGTTCATGCAGATGTGGTACCATGTCCACCCATATACGGCGCACCCTGTGGGTAGCTTCTGCGCCCAGCCGTCCTTGCCCTCGATGAGGACTTCCATCCAGGCCCACAACGCCGCAAAAAGCAATACAAACAGGATGTCCGCGGAGGGTCTCATGAGTCGTCGTTGGGAGGGCGGGATCGGGGCTGGTGAAAGATACACACCGTGGTGTAGCATGTTTGTCCTGTGCTGCATCCATGGCTGAGAATTGTACTTGGGGTCCGTCATGGCGACGCGATTCGCGTGCGCTGGAAGCCACTGAATAGACCTACGTTCATGGATGACCGTGAAGAAAACAGATTTTCAGCCAAGCATGAGTTTATGAAGCCAGTATATCTACATTTCTGACGTTGAAATCAAAAAAAAAATACAAGCGTATACAAGAAATACTAGCACATGTTCTGAATGCTGGGGGTTATTCATGGTTGTACACGACAGTATGCGAACCGACCTGCGCCTGCGACAGGCGCTTGCGATCTCTTGCACATTGATACAGGAGCATTTGCCCTTATATATTCGACAGAAGACGGACGCTTTTTTTAACAGGCGAGAACACCAGTACTATGCGTGGTTCCGGAGAGCCCTGGTAACGTCACAAAAAAACGCCCTGTATTGCAGCTCTTATTATTGAAAACAGATGAACGATTGGGACCATATGCGCACTCGGCAGCCACTGCGAGCAGGGAGTTGCGGTGTTGTTGTGGTGCAGATAATCTCGTGTGTCTAATGCAGTGCAGAGAGGGTGATGTGTTGGAGCTCTTATGCAATGAAGACATAAGAACAACTAGGACCACGAGCTGATGTCTGTGGTGACGAGGCGCACTCCGGAGCAACTATGAGCAGGGGATGGCTGTGGTATCGTGGTACGGGGCGGTATTGTGGTGTAGACACATCTCTATGTCGAGAGGCTGGTGTATTTGGAGCTCATATACAGGGTGTTTGTTGCGGTCCCCGGCGACGGGAGCGTAAGATTCCGTTTTCATGGATTTCAGATTTAGCAGTTTGTATGGGTATGGGCGCGCATTGTACTGCTAGAGAGATTGGTGGTGGAACTGAAACTGGTTAAAGAGCGCGGACACACACGTGCTCACTGCATGGCGGACGGGTCGTGTGTGTCGTCTCCTCCAAGTAGGAAGGAAAGCCCCGGGGTGCACATGGAACATTTTGCGAAAATATCGATGCGGGAGCCCCGGAGGATGAGGGACAGAACGTCATGCACCCGCGCCAGTGTGTGCACATGCGAGTCAAGCCCGAGACTGTGGTGAACGCCCATGGCAAACGCCAGGAGCATTTGGACAGACGGGCCTATAAAGTCACCAGTGCGCGCGGACGTTGTGGCAAACATGGGCATCGGATGCGCTGCAGCTTCATAATCATAGGGGCCATTCCACGGGCAGGTGACGGGTAATACGCACGAAAACACCCCGCCGTGCGCGTCAACAATGATAGTCCGGTTGTGCCCGCAAATGATTTGCGAGGGCGTGGCTGAGAGTCTCGTGGTGTCGACCTGGTGGAATTTTCCATGAACGCTGGGCGACAACAAGAAGCTGGTGCTTCGTGCCTCGATCCCGCAGTGCCACACGCTGGTGTCCCGGCAGAGCACAAATGTCTTGGTTTCAGAACACGATGCCACTTTCACGGGCATGAGTCCACGCACACGCGAAACACTCCAGACACAATTCACGCTGCCCATTCCAAGCTGCCCGTGGTGGTTGCTACCGCACACGAAGAGGAATCCGTCTGTGGCGATAATCGCGTTGCTATGCCCGCCGGCGGCGATGAAAACACATCCCACGCCTTCCACCTCAAGATGTAGATATTTTGGGGTGAAGAGACTGCTTGGGTCGGGACGTCCGAGCTGTCCTTCCACGTTCCTGCCCTACCCGTACACTTTCCCGCTGCTACTGACGCAGAGACAGTGGCTCGCGCCCGCTGCAATCATGACCGCGGGAGCATTTGAGTGCTCCAGTAGTTTGACCTGCACCATGTCTGTGGTGTCGTCCGTGCTTCCGGTCCCGCCCTCGCCGCAGCAGTTGGATCCGCTTGAAAACACCACACCCGTTGTGGTCAGCACATACACGTTCTTTTCGCCACACGAAACCTGCAGAATAGGGCAGGACAGCGGAAAGACTGTCATGCTCAGAAATGAGGACGGAAGATGCAGGCCCATCGCGGGGGGTTTCGAGTGGGCGTGGCGCGTGTCAAACGTGACGAGCTGGTGTTCGCAGGTCACGCACGCCGCGCGGTGCGCCCCATACGCGGCAAGCATGTATATTCCATGCGCTAGCTCGTGCGGCAACTTGAAACTCCCGAGCAGCTCGCTGGTGTCGCCTAGATACAGCTTCGAGTCTGTCCTCATGACAATTGTGATATCCTGTGTGGTGCATGCGCTCATTGCCCGCGTGTAACCACTCCTTTCTCTAGAATCCCCGCAAAACAGCGCAACGCAAAAAGCATTCATAATGCACAAATCTATTTCGCGCGCCAATCATTAACGGGGGGCGCCCCGTACGCGGCAATCATTAGTGGGAGGCGCCCTATACGCGCAAATCATTAACGGGGGGCGCCCCGTGCGCGCCAATCATTAGCGGGAGGCGCCCTGTACGCGCAAATCGTTAGCGGGAGACGCCCTGTACGCGCAAATCATTAGCGGGAGGCGCCCTGTACGCGCAAATCATATATAAGACATGCGCTCAGGAACAACACAGAGCCCCGCTTTTGGCGGCCGCCATGAACGTCAATGCAAAGCTCATGCAAAGTGCCATCAAACTGTACAGGCTCTTTGCACTTGAGACCGAGAAAGAGTACATCGCGGAGACGCAGTCGACGGACTTGCATTTGTGCAAAAGAGCAAGCTGTACGCAGCATACTACAACTTTCTCGTGTCGTACAAGATGACGCCCGAGGAGTTGCACAGGATGAATGTGGTGTTTTGGATGACAGACGCCACAGGGCAACACTTGAATCAATCCCACCACCTGCAGGTTATCCGCAAGCTCCAGGACATGTGGCGTGTACGGCACCTGAGTATATACACCACGTTTGCGATGCAAAAAATGAATTTTCTCGAAAAATACGCCGCCGAGCTCGTTGTGCCACAGGAGACCCCTCCAGGAGTGGTGTGCACGGATCCCGAGGACAAGCTCGTGTTGTTGTGTCTCGTCAACACCACAGACAACAAGAACAACTAATATAGCATCAAGCACTTGCAATACGTCAAGTACAGTGCATGGAAAAAATTCGTCTTGGGCTTTAACGTCAGCAATGTCTGTATTGAAAATACTCTTGAGAACCACCCTGAACTCAAAACCAACGTGCTGCCTGATCACAGCTTCCTAGAAGACGTCGGTAAGAAGACCACGCTGCTGTCGTTCACTACAGGGGCAGTGGCCGAAGACTGGATGTTGGCAAAAGCCAAGTTTCTGCACCAGCAACAACCGCTCACTGCGGAGGAACATGCGCTCGTGGCCGGCGCCGCGGAAACCGCGTTATTTGATTCGTTCTGGGTGGATTTCGAATCAGTCGAACAACAGCTTCTTACCACCATCACCCACATGCACACGCCCACGCTGCGTATCCGCAGAGATTTGGTTGCGCAAGCGCAAAAGGAAATGCACCTCTCGTCCCTCAATAATGTTGTCTGTGTTGACGCCAACACCCCTAACACAACTGCCCACAACGTAGTCCTCGGATGTTCTGAAGACTTAGACCCAGTGAAGCATACGGCAGTTGAGAGCCACACAAACACGCCCTCTTCTTCTTCTGTGCCCTCCATAAAATATCCCCAAACCTACGATACACTGGGGCTTTGTGGGTGCGCGTGGAATGCGGATCCGCCACAGTTGTGCAGCCAAAACACCCCGACCTCGCTTTAATTCGACCCGTTGTCTGCAAAAATGACGCGAATGTACACAAACAGACCAGCGCGGCACTCCCGGGCGCTGCGCGGTAGTTTCAACCGTACCGTCGTGAGTGCCCGTGGAGAACCAGAGATTTCAGTCTAGCATAGAGTTCCCGTCCGGAAACAGACAAGCATAGAATTATATAATTCAAATATCTAGAGGTTTAAGATAAATAGTGGACATGCACGACTATGTAGTAGTGCCGTGGCGGACTGTTGAGAACACAGAGTTTTACAGTCTAGCATAGGGTTTTTGCGCCCATATTTCTAGACTAGTGTATAATTATGACCTGGAATATCTAGACTTGCAAGATAAATAGTGGACATGCATGTACACACCTCTGTACAAACACAGGTGTACTGCACACGAAAAACGTGCTCGAGCGAAATCTCACTTAGTGGTCTCCACGACTATACCACATCCCATGCACGCACACGCACATCCACCCGCACTGGTCCACCGGTCAACCGGTCACCAGGGAGCGGCTTGCATCCCAAAATACCCAAACGTAATATATAAAGCACGTGCATAAACCCATAGAAACATCTTGTTTTCCCCTATCTGCAGCACGGTGTCTGCGCGAAGCGGCGAGTGTCATGTATCAAGTATGCGGACTGTGCGGCGCCAGTGACGCGCTCCTCAAGTGCAGTTGTATACTGTCGCAGCATTACTGCAACCACGAATGCTACAAGGGCCATACCAGGGTGCACCGCGAGAACTGCAGCGTGCATCTGCTATCTCGCGTCGGAAAAATACAGACAGCGCTGGCTCTCGCGCAATCCAGCGTGCAGCCACGGAAAAAATGCACGCATAATGGCAACAGAAAAACGGCCTTATCCGAGATTGCGAATCTCGAGCAAACTTTGGTTGTACTACTGCACCGCGTTGGTGTTGTGATGGTGAGCTCCACAGAGCCAAAGTATTACCCCTCCGCCTACGACCATTTTCTCGCGGCGCTGCAGTTGCACCGAAAAATACAGGTGGGCTCCTCCTGCCACGCGAAGAAACTCATGCGCACGACAGGCGGCAACGTGCTCGTGAAAACCGCAGCGCATGGGCTGTATGCCACGTACAGGGAGCTGGCAGGAGTGTGTTGCTTAATGCACTTGTACTCGGACTCGTACGAGCACCTGCAGATGGAATTGGAGGACATACGTAGCGAAATGAATGGCAACCCCAGCGACGACTTGCAGATGCACCTCGCCACCACCTTGTCCGACGTTGGGAAGTTGTACCAGTATTTGTACACGCCGTCGCGCCCTCCGCAAGAGCACGGGATCCTATTTTCTTCCGAGCGCCTGCCCCTGCAAAGCGCATTCAGCGTGTGGCGCTGGTCCTCGCGCAAAACCCTGGGTCCCGGTTCGCTCCTGGGTTGCTCTCATAGCAACTTTGAAACCCTTTCTGACGGCAGGTTTTATGCCTCCAAGGCCATTCTCGAGGAATCTGTGTATACCTGGCAGAGTCTCGCACAGACGAGCCACATCGGAAACACGCTGCTCTTTCTGGGGAATATGCTAAGCTGCCTGCGGGATTTCCCAGGGGCTCGCATCAAGCACCAGGAGGCCCTTGCAGTAGAAAAAGTAGCATTTGGGCCCGGCAGCACGCAGGCTGTGGCATGTTACGAGAAGATGGCAGCTGCTGCGTACAGCGAGGCCATGCAACTGCGATACGAAATATACGACCACCAGGGTACCCTCATGTCCAAGGAGCTGTTTGTTTACCAAACGCCGGGGCACATCGCACGGGTGAGCGGGCTGCACTCGACGAACCCAGACTACAACGGACTGGAGGTCGTCGTACTGGCGAGCAATCCGTGTGCTCTCTTGGTGCGATCGTATTACTGCCACAAACGTTCCCTGTACCTGAACCTAGTGCTGGACCCACACAATGTCGTGCCTGCAATGGAATGTCCTGCACACCTGCAGAAGAAGATGCAGTGGATGCAAGCGCTCCTGGTAACCAATATCACATATTGCCGCATGTGCTCCCGCACCCAGCTGGAAACACACGGTCCCAAGAACTTGAAATATGTGTTCACGGTGTACATGCTGGCGTGTGCTCTGCTGCGGACGCACATGCGCGAAGATGTGGTGGAGGCACGCAAACTGCTGCTGCAGGGAAACACGATCCGTGAGCGCACACTCGACACGCATCCCGAGCGCTCCGAAAAATTTCGGTACATGCTGCAGCAAGCTGACAGCGCCCTGCTGTCGTTTGAACACCGGGGCGCGCTCAGCGCATACCCGTGTTGCTGGCCCGTCACCACATATGAGGAGGACGCCGTCACCATGCAGGTGCTCTTTGCCGCCATCAAGACACGCCACTGTCCTCGACTTGCCATGTCCTCTGCCATCATGCAGCAAGGATTTCGTTACTACAGCCTCTTTGACATTGTTGTCACCGAATCACATGCAGTCACTTCCGCGTATTTCGTCGCATGCGCCTGCCGCGAATTGCGCGACATGAAGACGCGCGCGCTCGCAACATGGTCGTCCGTGATGCCCAAGTCTGTGTAGCCCCACGCATAGTACGCGTGAAGTGCGCACACGCAGTACCGGTGTGTGCATTCGCTGCACCGCAAATTCTTGGTATGCAGGCTCTTGTGAAAGACCACTCTCTGGTGTGAGATGCTTGCTTGTAGAGTTTGAAAGCTTTGAATGTGTCAGCTTTTATTAAAGACCCTTTTATTAAAGAGTGAGATATTTGCTTTCAGTGTCGTGCAGCACGCCAGCCTGAAACCCTCGACATCGAAGATCCCTCTCTGCAACGACTTGTGTGCTTCCTGTGTCTGAAAGCTGTGTGTGTCGTGGAGCACGCCAGCCTGAAACCCTAAAAAACAAAAAATTATCTGCAACGACTTGTGTGCCCTCGGTGTCGGAAAGATCACCATACCCGGGAAACCTGAAAGAGGTGTCTGCATGTGGCGCACGGCCGGCATATGGGGAAACGCGTTTGGCAGAAAATATGCGGGACCGACTCGTAAATCCCAGTCACCAGACTGTCCGAGACAGCCTCCACTGGCCCATTTTCTCGACGCACCCCCGCAAACCACCCGCGCTTGCAAAAGAAAAAGCCGGCACGCCGCGGCCACACAAAGGGCAGCACCCTGATAATCTCCGACTGTAGTAGCAGCCGCTGGGTCGTGAAGCTTGGGCTAAACATGGACGACTTGTGCACTCGCCCTGCATACATGGCATTGACTTCATACAGCGATTCTAGATGCACACGCTCTACCGAGGGAAACGCACATACCCTAATGATATCCAACACCGTATCCGAGACCAGTGCATTCACAGGAGAGTCGCGCCCCAGACGGACATGGGTGCCCATGGCAAATGCCAGCGCCAGCGCATTGCAGGCTTGCAGCGCCGCGCCCATGTTGCGCATCAGAGAGAGGTCTGATTCTAGCCTGGTGTTTTCCGAATGCACCAGGTCCTCGGGCCAGTCTTGAAGCCGCGTATGCTGCCCATCCCGCACGCGCCAGTCGTCGCTCAAATCCGCCATCCGTACCCATCTCTCACAGACATGGCCAAACATCACCCCCCGCCTCTCCAAACAGTGTGCTGGTCAACGTGTCAGGAGCGCTTGGGAGATCATGCAAGTGCAAGACTCGAGCTTCTATATATATATGTCACGCCCGATACGGAGGATACTCCCGCTAAAACATAGAAAATATACACCATCTGTCGCGGGTGTGCGAATCTCGCGTTGAATACACCACAGACGATCCGTGGTGCCTGCTTTATGCTTGTCTACACCTAGTGCTCTTCGCGGTCGCACTGAGAATGCGCAAGGGCATTGCTGCCATACCTCCCGACGAGGCCTCCACAGACACGCCGTACCTGTGCTCTCAAGACTACACGCCGTCCTTGTCGGGATCCGAGGAGGTCCAGCCCGAGGCATCGCAGGGGCAGTGCTCTTTTTTGTGCTGCGGCAGTTTGCAGTGCACTTTCTTCTGCTACGTGCTCTGTCTTTACGCGTTATGCATTCTGCTCGACATGTACGCGCTCTTCTACACAAACTTTCCCGTGTTCTTGGTTTCGTTTGGTATCAGCGTCCTGGCCCTTGTCACGTGCACACGCAACGCATGCTGTTTCCTGATGCTGCAGCTCGTCGTGGGAACTCTCCTCTACATCAGCACCATCCCCGTCGTGCACACCATGGAGACGGCCGTCTTTTCCATGGTGGTCGCCGTACACCCGCCACCTTTGCCAAACTCGCGAATCCAGCATGACAGCGCCATGCCAATCTAGGCGAATACAGCATCACAGCGCCATGCCAACCTAGGCGGATACAGCATCACAGCACACACACAAATTTTAAAGATGAAAGTTTAATGCGTAATATCAAACAACACTAAACAAACGTCTGATTCTCGCCCCCTTCTTCTACTTGTCTGATACTAGATATTGCTGGGGGTGGTGGGACTTGTATGCATGCACTGAACATGCACTGTCACCAACCACTGCAGTGTAGAGCGCTTGTGCTGCTGACGAGGACAGCCATGTCTACTGTTTATACGGCATGTGTGGCCAGGTCCGCGCCGCCGTTCACAGCCTAAACGTTAAAATGGAAAAGGTACACGAGTTCCTCCTTCCCAGACTCAACGTTCAAGATCCTCCACGTGCCGTACGACGCCTCGTCCGCGTTGTATTCGAGCGGGAACTCCATGTCCTGACACTCGTTTTGTTTCATGGAAAAATCACAACAGTCTGCTTCGTCAAAGGTACCGTCGCGCTCTTCGTAACGCGCACGCAGAAAGAGTTGCTTCTGTCCCATGTTCGTGAGGCGAAAATTAAGAATGTAAACACTGTTATCCGCCATAGTGTTGTCCACCTTATACACGACAGTGGAGCCCGTGGTGGTGAATTCAGTCTGCACATTTTCGTCCTCGTAATCGCGCTGAATCAGAATCGCTTCGTGCATGAGGAATTTGATGGGATCCACCATACACCTGATGCCAGTGTGCATCTTCACCAACCGGACACAGCCAAGCAGACATTCGCTGGCCTTGAAGGCGTCACCACTAGAGCGCTCGCATCGGCTCACATTGCCCCCCGTCAGCAGCTCGCAAAATCCCGCAACGCCGTCGGCATCGGGAATGGACTGCCCTGCCTCCTTGAAAAGGTCCACGATCTGCAGACCAAATTCCCTCGTCGTCACGTGCCCGTCGAGCGTGTATATCGTGATTTCCTTGCGCAGTATCGTGACAAACGGCGCAAGGTCAGGAACGTCTTCGCTCGCTGCGACAGAGCAGAGCACGTCCACGTTGTTCTCCACTGCATCAACCAGCTTGCGCTTACCGGGCCTCGAGAAATTCACAAAGATGTTGGCGTTGGGAATCTGCTTTCCCGTTGTGGACGTGGTGTACCCATGCTCCACGCTGTGCATCATGTGACACAAGAGCGTCTGGGGATTCACGCCCACCAGACCTGCAATGGTCTGCAGCGCAGTCTTCACCTCGACAGTATGCGGCGACGGAGTGAATGCAACAGGGATGAGGTAGCCTGTCCTGTCACCCACAGGCACTGTCTTGCCCTTCACCCCTGCAGCCACCAGTGCAGACACGGCTTGGTCGCCAGGATCGGGCGACGGGGACGCGAATCCGCACACGTCGACCGCCACCCCCAAAGGCGCGATAAACACCACACGCAGGTCCATATCGGGAATAGTCTCGCCATACTGCTCGCTCAGGCTATTGTGGTTGTCCAAGCAGGGCAGCTCAGCCATAGCCCCGTATTTCTTCTCCGGAATAGAAAGGTAGGTCATGTTGGTCGTCAGCGACTTTCCATCTTCCACAAGCCCTTGTGTTTGGATAAAGAGAAAGTTTGCCTTGCCTTTCTGGATCTCCACCAGCGTCGGGTCGTCAATGTCCTTTCTCAGCTCTCCATCAAGGATCAATTCCCACGGAAATTCCTTGCCCAACGCCTGGAAAAGAGCAGAGGTCTGGCAGTACTCGAAAACACTGTTCTCGTGTGCGCGGAAGGCTTCGTTGGTCCACGCCTCGTCTGTCTCCATCTCACCCGGAGTGAGAGCACGTTGCAGACTCAATGCGTGGTATACCTGCCTGACCGACTCGAGCCCTTGCTTCGCCATTGCAGATCCCAGATGGGTCAGCGGCAACATCCCTTGCTTTCCGCCGTTTTCCAGCGCCACCATGTTCATGCTCGGGAGCTTGTGTTGGGGCACGGGGGCGGTTTCCTTGGTCTTATTCTTTCCACGACAACCCTTGCCGCGTGTCATATTTCTTGGATCACGAAAGGGCCCCATCGATCGAGTCTCAAAATAAAGAGTGTCGACTTTTGGAAACAAGCTGTCGATGCCGTGGGTGCCCATTTCGAACAAGGCCTGACACCCTACTGCAGGCACAGATAATTCCCTCAAGAGCATAATCTGGGCCTTCTCACCCGACACACTCGACGACGAATACGCCAGAAAGAGTTTGCAGATGCGGTCTGTACTATCCTTGATGCTAGCGATCTGTGCAGGCTCAAGCTTATCTTTCGCCTGTGCGCACATGGCGTAGATTTGTTCCTTGAGCGACTCGATGTCCTCCAAATCCTTCTTGTCCTCGGCAGCCCTGCAAACACCTTCGGGTGTCGTGTCCACGGGTGGATTCGGTGGGAGAGTGGACGCCAGACCATACGACACCACTGTTCCAGTTCCAACACGCGCGACCAAACAAATTGACTGCAGATCTCCAATGAGTTCGTTCATCTGCATCTCGAGCTTAGCCAAGTCACCCGCCTCCATCTGCTTTTTCATATAGGCCGCGATGGCCCGCCAATTGAGACAGCACATGACGCTTACCCGACACAAGACTGCGTCTGCACACAGCGCACCATGACATTGTCAGTCGCTACACACCCACCACAGCACACGGCGGATACCCACCATCTCCAACGCGTCTGTATACCAGTGGCACATGCATCCAATTCCATCCCGCATACACGATCATCCTCACCCCATGTGTACACTGTGACTATACTACGCCAATGTCCATCTTCTACTCGTGTGTGACAACACGGCCCGTGGTGGACAGACGCCATTCTCCCACTCACGCGTGTACGCGGCCACCACCATGGCGAAATGTCCACGCCTCACTCGCGCGTGTACGCGGCCAACACCATGGCGAAATGTCCACGCCTCACTCACGCGTGTACGCGCCCACCGCCTCACCCGCGAAAATATACTATAATGGTGGTGGAGGAGGGACCCTCAGAGTGTGTCGTGCGTACATTGGATTGTAAGGAACCACAAGAAGAGGCGCTTCTTTTTATACAGATCTGGAACAAATGCTATTACGGGGAAAAAAAAACCCATTCTATTATAGGCGTGTACACTCGGAACATATTTTTAGCCGCCAGAACATCATTTTATTTAGACGCACAGGCAAGACCAGCCTGGCGTTTTTGGTGTGGGGGAAACATGTATAACACGCAGACCCCCCTCCCGTGTGTCTGCGAATGACGTCGCAGTATTCGGTGGTGGCATCCGAGTGCTTGACGTGCGGGAGACGCACGCGCGTGGTGGCCGGAGGTGTTGCGCATATGATGAACTTGGAGCGAAGCCCGCGCCTCACCAACGAGCTCTCCACCTATGCGAAACGCCTGGGGTATGTGCGAGACGTACTGCGCTCCTTTGCACCGGCGACGCCGTTCACGGTCGACAACCTTCACAATACCAGCACACAGTGGAGCTTCTTGTGTGAATACTACTGGGTACTCGTGGCGCGCGGGATTTACCCGTGCATTGGCAACCTCTTTTCGTTCCTCTTGCTCCATGCGCCCTCGCCTGCCAATGTGTACGTCTAGTGCGCTGGGGCCTTGGGGGGAGCCTCGGCCTCTTCTCGTGCTTCTTCGGGTCTTTCGCGCGTGTGATCGTGGCCACGCACACCGAGCCCCGTTTCCAGTATTCGCGTGTTGGGTGTGATGTACAGTGGGGACAAGAACACGCTTGCAATGGTGTGCGTGAAGCCGTAGTATTTTGCGACCTCCATGTACTGCGGGAGCGACAGACACTCTGCCTTTATGCTGGCATACAGCGCCGTGATGCGCGCGTGTGCTTGAATGTCGTGTTGCCGCTGGAAAGGGTCCGCAACAAACTCACACACTAGAGCGTCGTACCTCTCCTGCAGCGTCGTCTCGAGGCCCATGTCCTCCTCCAAACTTACACTGTCTCGTGCAGATGCCAACGCCATTGGTACCGTGAATGTTTCACCAGCACAATGCCATGCTCGTATACGCAGACAAAACACCACCCGCTGTGCAAGCCCGGAGGAGTGCGATTACAAGCTTCCAAAAAAACCCCTATATATAAAGAAATTAGAAGGAGTTTTATACAAACATTACAACGAAACATGTACATGCATATCGCACGAATTGCATCCTTTCTCGACCAGCCCGAGGGCCCTCCCACCACCTCCCGGTCTTTTCAAAATTCGGCTCGTGTACTCACTTCCCGTGTACACCTCACCACCAACATGCGTGCGCCTGTGTGGACGGCACCATGGGTTTGGATTTCTGCAGTCCATCTTAGGTTTGTGTATCCTGGCAAGTTTTTCCGACGAGGATGCAAACATTGTGTCTGGACTTTGTATCCAGCTTTTGTTGTGTTTTTTGTAAAGACTCGTGTACTCGCTTGGCGTTTATATCTTGCCAGCCTGGTGCATGCAGCCTGTGTGGACGGCACCATGGGTTTGGATTTCGGCAGTCCATCTTATGAACAGTCCTCCTCGGATCCATGCTGTGGAAAACGTTTCCAACCAAGACAAAAAAAATCTCAAGACCACTGGTATTGTGTTTCATTTTGCAAACACACGTCCACTCGCCTACGTTGTGTGCCACGCTGGGCACAGTGTACATCTGTGCATAGAGGAGCATTAGGTCCGGACTGGGCAGTCTACATTGCATGAATGTCGTGGGATTTCTATAAAAACAGGTTGTTTTCGTCAAAATCACACACATGTGCAAGCTTAGGGGATTCACTGGTGTTTTAAAAATGGCGCCAAAAATTTCTAGACCTGTACATGGCCTAGGAAAATTACACACGGAAAAAATAAAAATGCATGTAAAAATCACATATTGTACTATCACCTTGACACTTGCTTAGCGCGAACACATCGCTAGACACACATGTTTAGGGTATGTACACACCTGGATATGGTACAACACCACGTCTGGAGTTCAAGTGTATCCCACTCTTGTGGTCTGGTATATTTCAAGATAATGTGAAATATATGCTCAGTTTTTTGTATATGCGCATGATGAAATCATATGATTTTTTGATTTTTCGTTGGCATATTTTTCTAGGCTATGTACACGTATAGAATTTTTTGGCGCGCTTTTAAAAACCGCTTACCATGTACATCCCACTTGCACACACATACCTGCATACATGGGCATGTGATTTTCGAAAATCCAGACCACATGCCGCCCACTCACCGATGTACATGCTGGTCACCGAGGTGTACACGCTAAGCGAGTACACGTGATGTGGCCAAGAGAATCAGAACGAGTCTTGTCTTGACAATTATTTTGTGTTGTGTGTGAATGCTCCCAGACGCTGGGAACAATTGGTTTATTTGCCTACAGAGGACTAATTTTCATGTTTTTCTTGTCGTGCAGGGCAGAAAAATTCCAATGATGTCTGCCAGCGACCTCGCCATCGTGTTCACGAAGCTCGGGGAGCAGGAAAAGGCACAAGACACGGTGGGCACGATCAAGTCTGTCGCTGTCACAGAGCGGGATGCTGCTGCCAAAGTCGTGCAGGGGTCCGCTGTTGCCATCACCGAGGACATTTTTTGTGCCCCCAAGTTTCAAGTGGCTGCATTCAAGTGTAACACGACCATTTCCAAAAAACTCTGCGACATCACCGAGTTCCCAGAATTCGCCATGACAAGCCACCTTACCATCCGCTTCCGTCAATGCGACGAAAAGGTTTTCATCCCCGACTTATTGGTGGTCATGGGCAAGTACCCGATGGTCTCCGAGGCCCACGTTGCCGTGCTCCGGCTGATGGAGATCAAGCATGTCTGTGTCAAGGATCTCGCCAGCCTCGAAATCGACAACAACTTGAGTTTGGTCCTTGGCAAATCCATCATCCTAATGTTGTTTCCCGATGCCACCAAGCTCCTCCATCGTCTCGGTGTATGCACCGTCGACAGAGACGCGAGCCTTGTTGTGCCCAAGATTACTGTATCTATTGGGCTTGTTGCACCAAAGAGTACTGCATCCGCCGTGTCTGGAGCTGCAAAGGGGGGGCTCGTTGCGCCAAAGAGTACTACATCCACCGCTTCTGGAGTCGTGAAGGGGGGGCTCGTCGCGCCAAAGAGTACTGCATCCGCTGTGTCTGGAGTCGTGAAGGGGGGGCTCGTTGCGCCAAAGAGTACAACATCCGCTGTGTCTGGAGCCGCAAAGGGGGGGCTTGTTGCGCCACAGAGTACTGCATCCGTCGTGTCTGGAGTCGTGAAGGGGGGGCTCGTTGCGCCAAAGAGTACAACATCCGCCGTGTCTGGAGCTGCAAATGGGGGGCTTGTTGCGCCAAAGAGTACAACATCCGCCATGTCTGTAGCTGTAAAGGGGGGCCTTGTTGCGCCAAAGAGTACAACATCCGCCGTGTCTGGAGCTGTAAAGGGGGGGCTTGTTGCGCCACAGAGTACTGCATCCGTCGTGTCTGGAGTCGTGAAGGGGGATGTTGCGCCAAAGAGTACGGCATCCGTCGCTTCTGTAGCCGTAAAGGGGGTTGTTGTGTCAAAGAGTACTGCATCCATCGCTTCTGAAGCTACAAAAGGGCTCGTTGCGCCAAAGAGTACTGCATCCGCCGCTTCCAGCGCAGTCAAAATGCGCATTCGCATGCGCAAAGTCCCCGCCTCCGTGCTCAAGACGATTCCTAGCTTTGAAAATCTAGACGACTCTTGTGCACTGAGCAAGGTAGTGCGTCAGATTGAGGAAGGAGAAATCGACGACAAGGGCATAGACATCGGGGGGATGTGGAATCTGCAAGATGTGGGAACTGCGTATCTCTATGACGACTCAAAGAATGCTAATCGTTGGGCTAAGGGAATCACCACTGCCGATGCTAGTAGCCTCATAAAAATCCCAAGCGGGAATCCTTCGGTGAGTGAATATAATTGACTAAATTTTTATACCACGAAAACTATAACACTATTTTCAGTGGGGTCCTCGCCGACTCTCTAGTACAGAAATATTGAGTAAACAATATCAATAACAATTATAATACCGAAATAAATATAGTACTAATATATAGATGCTTGTTTTTCTCGCAGGGTGGGATCCTTTGTTTTGTAAAATCGCGTGACCTTGTGAAGCTCCTCATGAGGCACTCAAAAATGAAGGGCCTCGTAGATGCAGCTGGCGATACCTATGTCGAGGTCAACTCCGGCGGGGCTGCAGTCATTGCTCGCGCGGTGCAGGCAGCCACCAACCCCACTGAAGGGCAGCGCATGCTACAAGCGGGGTTTGATGGCGCAATCTTGGGAGGTGAGAGCCGCGAAAAGATGTCGACCACCAGCGACAGTGACGGCATAGTGCGCGTGGATCGCGTGGTGGAACGCTCTGTTGTCGGTGAGAATGGGCAGGAAATCCTTGTGCAGCAGGTGCAGCAGTCGGCGCAACAGTTGCCTCCCTCAGCGGACATCGAGATGGCTGTCAAGACGGAGCTTATTGCTTTGATGTCGAGCATGGTGACCAAGGCTCAATTTGAAAGCAATATGAGTGGCATCGTCGACAGCTTTGGTTTGATCCAAGATTCTCTGGTGGGCATTGGCAAAAGTATGTTGGTAGGGAATGACAGTACCATGAACGTTTTACGTATAGTGAACCTGAAATGTGCTGAAGTGAAGCAACATGTGGATGCCGAAGTGGTGGAACTTGAAGGGAGGACGGACGGGAAGATTGAAAGTATGAAGAAAACGATCGAGTCTACTATACACGCCAACGACGCACAGCGTGATGCCAACGACAAACAGCGCGATGCCAAGGATGAAGAACACGATGCCAACGACAAACAGCGCGATGCCAATGACAAACAGCGCGATGCCAATGACGCACATCGCGACAGTTTGATTGCCTCTCTCCAGCGCGCCGCTGCCAAACAGAAGAAGAGGCCTGCAGACGTCCAGGGCGAGGGCCACGCCCAGAAAAAATCGTGCACTGGCTGGAGCAAGAAGGTGAAAAATATCTACAAAAAGGACGGGTCGGATATTTTCAAGTGGAAGAAGCATGTGAACAAGAAAGAGTATGGAGAAGGTGGATTCACCACCATGGAACAGGCTGTCAAGGCGTTGGCTGAGTTTCTCGAGAACAACTGCACGACTGGAGAGTGATGCATGCTTATGAATCTTTCAAGGTATCCATGGCCAGAGCAGCGTTGCAAGGGAACCCGCATCGGCTGGAACACGAAGAATCCACCGCATCGCCCTCAAGATACATACAAAGCTACATATAGACAGAGTGGCATCGCGGCCATGTGTTGCTCCTGGACACTTCAAGTACATTGCAAAAAATAGACACCATGTGGTCTCTATGCAACTGTACATGCTAGACACTGAAGTGTACACACTATGCGACTGTATTTTTAATCACAAAATAAACGCGAACTCGTCGTGTCTTGACAAACTTTTTGTGTTTTATGGGAAATTCCCGCAACGAGGGAGTCATGTGAATGCTTTGCAAAATCCAGCAACGATGCCGCCCACACACAGACATGCATGCTGGTCACCGAGGGGTGTACACCAGGGGACTGCATGTGCGACCGTAAAATGTACAAGAACTCGTCGTGTCCCGACAAAAATTTTGTGTTGCGTAGGAAATTCCCGCAACGAAGCACTCGAGCAAAGTGGATTGCAAAATCCAGCACCGATGCCGCCCACACACAGATGTGCATGGTGGTCACCGAGAGGTGCGCGCCAGGGGACTGCATGTGCGACCGGTAACTATGCAACAACTCGTCTTGTCCCGACAATTTTTTTGTGTTGCGCATGCATATTATCAACCAGCTCGAACAAGAAGATCGTCTCGGATAACAAGACCAAACTCGTATGCGACGAAGGTGTTATTGTGGTCGTTTGCACGTCACAAGACGCCTTGTAGAATGGTATCCTGCAGAATTCGAAAAGTAGGGACACTGCAAGGCGCTAGACCGCGCCGTATCTGTATGTGTCTTCAAACGGCAATGTGGTATGTGGCGGCAGTAGGCAACAGACCACAGTAATCACCCCTGCCACCAGTACAACCACAGAGCACATGATACCAACCCCGAACCACGAGAACCTCCATGCTGTCAATTGTTGCCGCGGGGTCTGCACTGTGCCTGAGCCTGCGTCCTTGCCTGAGCCTGCGTCCTTGCCCGAGTCCGTGTACATGCCCTCGAGAGAGAGTATGACGGGCCCCTGTGCTGACATCAGCCTGCTGCTTGTGGTACCAGAGATGCGCACGTCGCTGCGATGCGGGTCATAAAGGTGTAAAATAAATGTTTCTATGAGAGGCATACTCTGCTGCATGGCTGTAAGGTCGCGTGTGTCCAACCACACTTCCAGGGCAAAATGAGACGAGGCCAGTGCCGGTGTCAAAATCCGCCGGATCTCGAGCACCACGACAATGCCACCATTCACCTCAATAAATGTCTGAAAAGCTCGCACGGTGTCCGCTGCAGCAGCACTGCGTCTTCCTATATCGCTAGCGACAGGCACACCAGGAGGGCTGATGTCCAGACATTCAGACACGTCTTTTGCCATTGTATGTCCTGAGAACTTGCCGGCAGGACATGTGATACACCCCTGCTCCGAATTTGCGGGCTGTGGGAAAATTAAAACCGGTACGATTTTCCAGGTCGGAGAGTAAGCGTCATTAGAGTTGCCCACTGACGAAGCACAGCACCCAGTATCAGCGACATGTACGAGTATGAGCTTTCCCGATACCTCAGCTGTGAGTTGGAATGAAATAGCATAGTCTAAGGTGCCTTCACCACTCGTAGTGAAAACAACATCACGACCATCACATTCAATTCGTGATACGATGCTACCTGCAGCAGGACTGTAATCTCCACCTCCCACACTCATTTTCAAGACGAGAGTCGTGCCAATGGGCACAGACGAATCCTGACGAAACTGTTCCTGGAAGCGCTCTGGTAGCGTCGCATGCGACGCGACAAAGTAATAGCGTATTCTTGTGCGCATATTTGTTGCATAGTCCATTGGGGAGTCCTGTGCCCGGTATATGTACATAGTATGTGTTGTCTCGACTACGCGCGCAGGTGTCCTCACTTCAGAGTAATATTTGTTAATGCCACACGAAGTGCATGAGAGCTTGTAGATGGCAGAGTTTCCATAAAAAGTGTCTACGAGTCCAGTGTCTTGTGTACCGGACGGACAACGTCGATTGTTGCTAAAATATTGTTGCATCAAGTCATCATGGCGAAATTCCGAATTGAAAAACACAAAATTCATCTTGTACTCGTTGTCGGTGCCGGCGATTTGCTGCATACTTTCCAAAAAAAATGCATCGTCTGGTTGATTCGAAAACATCTGTACACCTTTCACAATGTCGGCGGAAAATCGTGTGGCTTCAGACAGAGTACAAAACACACCAGCTTCGTTGATGCAAGTGGCCACAAACGCTACATTTTGTGAGGTAGCATTGACGCCCATGATGACGCGCGTTTGTGGCACTCCGGGTGCTTGTTCCATGAATGCAGCGAGTCTCATCATACTTGCGGAAGCACCCATCATGAGAACCTGCAGGTGCAACATATCAAATAAAGTTGTCTCAGTGGACAGGTATACTGCCGTTATATATTTGGAATTAATGCAGGATTTTGTGGTAATGCGTATCATACAGAACGCCTTTCCACACTCCACCGTGCTCAACGTGGTGTCCGCGCGTGGCTCTACAAGTATGAAGCTGAATTCATTACTATTCGACATTGAAACATCAGTAGCCTGCTCATTAGCCTCGTCGCATGTCACAACAATAAGCTGCTGATTCGGTGAGATGGGTAACTTGTGCCTGTCCCATAGTTCCGACATATTTCTGCGGTTTTCTTGTATGTCACGTTCGTATGAGGTGGTTGTACTCCATTTTGGCGAGAAATCCAGAAAAATATGAGTTACTATGCAGTTCGAGTCCGACACAATGGCATGTGGTGTGTGTAGCTGGACCACGTTTTTTTCAACTGAATCTAGCGTTCTGTTCCCGTTGAGAGCATCGGCAATGTCTGCACATGACGACGTATCCACCAGCACAGGCCGGGCATAGGCATTGGCACAATTCACACTCCAAAGTGCGATGCTACTGGCAAGAATTAGAACGCGCAACGATGGATTTTGTAAAAAAATACACACTGTTAAAACGCACGCCCATAGGTCTGCACAGTGCATACAGCACATATTATGCATATATATATAAACATGTCGTAGCGGGCACAGACAAGCACACCGTCTGGCGTGTTTTCGGCAGGATTCAGGACCATAATGCAGTGATGGACGCTTTAGAATATTTCAAGACACCCAGGGCCAGCGCAGCGTTGCAAAGAACCGCGCATTGGCTGGAACACGAAGAATCCACCGAATCGCCCCCAAAATACACACAAAGCTACATTTGGAGACACTGGCGTCGCGGCCATGTGTTGCTCTTGGACACTTCAAGTGCATTGCAAAAAATAGTCACCATGCGGTCTCCATACAACTGTACATGCTAGACACCGAGGTGTACACGCTAGGCGACTGTATTTTTAATCACAAAATAAACGAGGACTCGTCGTGTCTTGACAAACTTGTTGTGTTACGTGGGAAATTCCCGCAACGAAGCAGTCACATGAATCATTTGCAAAATCCAGTAACGATGCCGCGCACACCCAGACGCGCATATTGGCCACCGGGGGGTGTACGCCAGGCGACTGCATGTGCAACCGTAAAATGCGGAACGACCCGTCGTGTCTTGACAAACTTTTTTTGTTGCGTGGGAAATTCCCGCAACGAAGCAGTCCAGCAAAGTGGATTTTGCAATCCAGCAATGATGTCGCCCACACACAGACGCGCATCTGGTCACCGAGTGGTGGTGCACAATAGGCGACTGTATTGACGTAATCTCAATCTGGAGATTATATCTCCCGGGAGTCGAACCCGGGATTTCACGGTGGTTAGTCGGTATTCCTACCGCTAGGCCATGAATGCTTTCGTCAGCTGATGGATGCCGAGACCGGCAACC
>Ga0105055_10004498_pt1 | contig 20314 bp, 16 predicted proteins | sample BON03_FD_78090 | JGI IMG/M metagenome (GOLD analysis project Ga0105055, IMG submission 78090) | Freshwater microbial communities from Lake Bonney liftoff mats and glacier meltwater in Antarctica - BON-03 | ecosystem: Environmental > Aquatic > Freshwater > Ice > Glacier meltwater | place: Lake...
ATTGTCACGCTCGTCAATCTGATTCCGCTGGTCACTTTGACCAGTTCTGATGCCGACAATATGATCTGCGATGGCGACAACCTGATTTTCACAGCTTTACCTCTTGGTCTGGCGGATTATCAATTCTTTGAGGGCGTGGCCGTAGTGCAATCAGGCGTTTCAAACATTTATCAGACCAGTTCGCTCGTCTCAGGAACCAATGTTTTTGTCATCGGAACCAGTCAGGCAGGTTGCGTTGGCGGTCAGAGCAACATCATCACAACCACCGTAAATCCGTATCCAACGGTCACGTTGAGCAGTTCAGATCCCAACAATGAAATATGTGAAGGCGAATCCATCACCTTTACCGCTGCGCCATCAGGACTTGATGGCTACGAATTTTTTGATGGCGCCACATCTGTTCAGAATTCCGCTTCGGAAACCTGGACCACAACCGGCCTTGTGGCCGGAAACAGCGTAACGGTTGAAGCCACGAATTTGGGTTGCACCAGTGTTGCGAGTGCAGCCATCACCACCACACTTATTGCAGCACCTGTTGTTGATCCAGGTATTGATGTTGAAAACTGCGTTGATGCTGCGGATGTTACGCTGACAGGATTTACGCCATCGGGCGGAACGTGGAGCGGAACAGGAATCACCAATCCAACAGGTGTTTTTTCTCCTACCGGTGCGGGTGTTGGAAGTTTCATATTGTCTTATCAAGCATCCAACGCCAACTGCACAACAACTGAAACGATTACGGCAACGGTTCACGCGCTTCCAATTGTAGTTGCAGGAACATACAGCCCAATTTGCTTGGGAGAAAGCGTCAATCTTAATGCTTCTGGAGCGGTCAGCTACGTTTGGTCTCCTGGAACCGGTCTAAGCAGCACAAGCATCGCCAACCCCGTTTCAACTCCTACAGCGACCATCAACTACACGGTTGTAGGGACGGATGTGAATGGCTGTGAAAACAACGATGCCACAACCATTACGGTTGAGCCAGTTCCAACGGCCAGTTTTACGGCCGATGAAGTCTGCATTGGCGATACGACAGAATTTATGAACACATCGCAACCGACAACGGGAGTTACCTATCAATGGGGTTTTGGTGATGGGACGACATCAACCGACACGGTTCCAAGTTATCCTTATCATGCAGCAGGAACCTACACCGCACAACTGACCGTTACATGGGGAAATTGCAGCGCTTCCTCCACTGGCGATGTAATTGTCAATGCTCGTCCGCAAGCATCTTTCATTGCTACTCCTGATTACACAACGGCCATCGAGCCGCTCATCAATTTTGAAGATCTTTCGATCTCGGCCGTTGCTTGGGAATGGGATTTTGGAGATTTCACTCCTTTTTCTGATGAGCAGAACCCTTCGCACGTGTATTCAGACACGGGAGTGCATGTGATCACGTTGGTCACATTCAATCAATTCGGTTGCACCGATACGATTCTCGATTCGGTTTATATCGCGCCTCATACCACACTGTACGTTCCTTCTGCTTTTACGCCTGATGCAGACCGCATCAACGACTCGTTCAAAGCTTATGGCGAAGACATTTTTTGGCTTGATTTCCGCGTGTTTGACCGTTGGGGAAAACAACTTTTCTTCACCGATGACATACTTGTGGGTTGGGACGGAACGGACAGCAAAACAAAGAAAGACGTGAAGCCCGGTGTCTATGTTTACCAAGTTCTCTACGAGGATTTCCGAGGGAGAAGGAAGAAAAAACTAGGTTCGGTTTCGCTTATCCGTTAAGGCCTTTCATGCTAAAAGCGATGCGTTTGCGGGCGGCATCCACTTCCAAAACTTTCACTTTTACGTGCTGATGAACGGACACGACTTCAGTGGGGTCTTTCACAAAACGGTCTGCCAGTTGTGAGATATGGACCAACCCATCCTGCTTCACGCCCACATCCACAAATGCCCCGAAAGCGGTGATGTTGGTAATGATTCCGGGTAGTTCCATTCCCACGATTAGGTCCGTAATCTTCTCAATTCCCTGTTCAAATTCAAATACTTTGATGATGCGCCTTGGGTCTCGACCCGGTTTCAAAAGCTCCGCTTTAATGTCTTCAAGCGTGGGCAATCCAACCGTCTCAGTTACATAGTTAGATAAGTTTACAGAGTTGATAAGCTGCTCGTTGCCCAACAGTTCAGAAACGGAAACCTTGAGGTCTTTCGCCATCTTTTTTACAATTGGATAGCTTTCAGGATGAACTGCTGAATTATCCAAGGCATCTTTTCCGTTCGGAATACGGAGGAATCCCGCAGCTTGCTCGAAGGCTTTCGCTCCCAATCGCGGCACTTTTTTCAATTCTTCTCTGGATGAAAATGGGCCTTCTTGTTGTCGGAATTCGAGGATGTTGTCGGCCAAATGAGGCCCAAGACCTGAAACATGGGTAAGCAGAAACTTACTGGCTGTATTGAGGTTTACTCCGACCTGATTCACACAGCTTTCGGTCACACGCTCCAACGAAGTCATCAACTTCTTCTGGTCTACATCATGTTGATATTGCCCAACACCGATGGCGGCCGGGTCAATTTTCACCAGTTCCGCCAAGGGGTCAATCAGTCTTCTTCCAATACTCACCGAACCACGAACCGTCACATCAAATTGTGGGAATTCATCACGAGCAACCTTACTGGCCGAATAAATCGAAGCTCCAGCCTCGCTCACTACAAACACCTGCACTTTTCTATCAAAATGAATGGCTTTCACCAATGCTTCCGTCTCTCGGCTGGCAGTTCCATTCCCAATAGCGATGGCCTCTATCTGATATTGCTCAACCAATGTCGAAAGCTTCTTCATGGCCTGCGAACGTTCGTTTCTTGGCGGATGCGGGTAGATATTCTCATTGTGTACGAGGTCGCCTTGCGCATTCAGACAGACCACTTTACAACCGCTTCGATAACCGGGATCAAGCGCCAAAACCCGCTTTTCACCCAAAGGCGGAAGCATAAGCAACTGACGCAAATTCTCTGCAAACACATTGATTGCCTGTTCGTCCGATTGCTCTTTAAATGTGCTGCGCATTTCCGTTTCGAGCGATGGTTGCAACAGGCGTTTGTAAGCATCCTTTGCTGCCATCCGAACCTCATCAGAACTGGCCGTAGTTCCTTTCACAAAAAAACGTTCGAGCAATTGCAAAGCATTCTCTTCTGAAGGACAAATCCCTACTCTCAGAAATCCTTCCTTTTCACCGCGCAGCATGGCCAAAAAACGATGAGATGGCACACGCTTCAACGGTTCTTCGTGCTTGAAATAATCACGGAATTTCTCGCCTGCCTCTTCTTTTCCCTTCACCATTTTAGAAACGATGGTTGCTTCGCGCTGAAACAATTGACGCAAGCGCGAACGCACTACGGCATTCTCACTCATCCATTCGGCAATGATGTCGCGAGCGCCTTGCAGCGCATCTTCAACCGAAGCGACATCGCCTTTTACAAATCGTTGAGCCGCTGTTTCAGGAAAACGCTCATTCTGAGCCATCAGAATCTTCGCCAACGGCTCCAATCCCAATTCAATTGCTTTTGTAGCGCGCGTTTTTCGCTTTGGTCGAAAAGGCAAATACAGGTCTTCCAATTCCTGAGACGTGGATGCTTCCTCCACCTTCTTCTTCAATTCGGGCGTCAATACATCCTGTTCTGTCAGCGAAGTGAGAATGATTTCTCTCCGCTTTTCCAACTCGGTGTAACGCTCAAATAGGTCTTTGATTTTCCCAATCTGAACTTCATCTAAACCGCCAGTTGCCTCCTTTCGATACCTCGAAATGAAGGGAACAGTTGCTCCTCCCGCAATCAAACTCAATGTGCTGGCCACTTGTGCTGGCTTGCATCCTACTTCTGCCGCAATCTTGTTTTGCATGCCGCGAAGTAATCAGAAATGAACCGATTTTCAATAGTGTCACCCTGAACTTGTTTCAGGGTCTGATTAGATACTGAAAGAGCACAGCCTTTGCAGTTTAAATGTGTTCCCCCTGACTATTTAACTGTGATAATCACTGGAACCAGCGTGTGAACGACCTCATCGCTTCCCACAGCTTTTATCTCTTCAAACGTGATTCGGAAACCCTTTTTCACCGCACACAATTTGCCTTTTAGGTTGGAATCAAACCGTGATCCATCGTATGGACTATTCAATACGATTTGACCTTGGTTATCGTTGATCAAAACCCTGAATTTAGTGACCGTACAGTTCAGGTTAAACGCGAAGTCTGGGTCGTATTTCGCTGAAAGTCCAAGCTGCGCGCAAACTTCATTTGGTGTCATTGCCACTGAACCTGTTTTACCATTAATGGCCGAAAACGGGGCTGGCAACCGTTTCGCCCTAAACTCCATCTTTCCCATATTCCGAACCGTTCCGTCTACCATAATTGCAGAAACGATGATGTCAACTGTATTGGGAGATTGTGGACTCATTTCCACCATGTATTGGCCTGAACCTGTTTTCTTGAGCCTGTTTCCTCCTGTGATTGTTGCTGTAATTCGTTCGGATGGAACGCCAGGAACAGAGATGGCAACAGGATTTTCGATGCCTTTGTATAGCACATTCATCTGTGTGGGCGAAACCACTAGCGATGGACGTGCCACGATGTATTCGGAGCGAAACGGATAACTCTGAATGCCGCCTTCACTATTGACCAAATCCACCATTCCTTCATAAGTAAAAATGCCTTCAGCGTTGGCGCGTCTTCTGAAAATGCCTTTGCCGTTTTCAGTTTCGCACGTGCCATCCTCCGAAATCAACTCTTTTCCTTCCTTGTCGAGTTTGCCAATGCGGACTTTGGGCGAACGGGTGGTGCTGTAAGCAGCAACAATAATATCCGATTGATATTCCTCACCCAGCAGCACATAATTGCTTTGCGGAAGCACCGTTGCAGCAATGGTATCAAAGAAGAAATCCTTCTTATTGAACGAACGGTACAACTTGCTTACCACGTCATATTCCACATCGGCCACATCCATTTGGAGTTTGGAAAGAATGACCAACGAAGCCACTAAAGGCGTGTGATAAAAGTTGTTGGTTTCCCAAGTTGAGGTCTGGTCCGCCAGCTTGCGGTCGGCAAGGTCGATGCGGTCGTTGAATTGCTTTTTATCCTGATCGCTCAGCAATTCGCGCATGGTTCGCTGATATTCCGCCACCTTATTTTTAAGAATATTGGCCAGTCCGCCCGAGCCATCCTCCTTCTCGCCTACCAGAATATTGGTTGGTGTATCGTAGTCATCTTTCTTGGCAATGAGTGCCATTGAAAGTGTATCCGCCACTGAACGGTCAACCTTTTCGGTTTTGGAAATGAGCGTAGTTTTGATGCTGTCGATAAAGGTGTTGAGCTCGGTTGCCTGCCTTCTCGCCTCTTGCGATTTCATCCAGTAATTGTCCACTTTTTTGGGGTCGATGCTACGAGCTAGTTCGAAATCTGAATAGAGCGCATTCATCTTTTTGCCCGTGGTTTCGGAGCTTGCCGCAAGGCTTTCGTTAACGATAACAAAGGCATCGAGAATGTCTTTTGAAATGTTGAGCGCAAGCAGCGCAGTAAGAACGAGATACATCATCCCGATCATTTTTTGTCTTGGGGAATCTTTCTGTCCAGCCATGATAGTTGAGTTTTGGTTAATACAATCCTTGTCCACGCCATTCGGTGTGGTTGTTTTGTGGACTGACATCTGGCCAGAAATCGGGTGTCCTTTCTAATAGAATGCAGGAAAAGGAAAAGGGAACAGAATTATTTTGATGGAACGCGGATTAAACTGGTTTTCCTGATGGTGGAGACGCGATTAATAGCGTCACTACACGAACCGTTTAGATACTTGAAACCTATCGGAAACAAGAGGAATTTGCAGAACGAGCCGCGCTAGGGATTGCAGCGGCATCCTTTTTTGAGGAACGAAAAAAAGATATAGCGGAAAACCCGACCCCGATTTTTCATCGGGGGAACGCCCAAAGAAAAAAGCGTGAAATTCGAAATGAAGAAATTCGAAACGGTTATCCGAATTCGAGGATGAGCAAGAGCACAATAAGCACGAGTAGGATGATGAGGAAGCCTTTTCGGTAGCGGTAAATGGGGCGTTTGTAGAGCGGTTTTGTGGCGCGCTGGTAGTTGTAGGTGAGCTTGCCGAAATCCTTGTAGCGGTTCATTTCCTCTTCGGATGGAACCTCGTTGAAGCAGCTCTTCTTGTCAGTTTCGGTATTTGCGTGGTAGCGCGTCATTTTGCGGTTCCGAAGTTGGTCATTATTGTTTTTAATCGGTCGAGGGCGCGGTAGGTGCGCACCTTAGCATTGTCGGTAGATAGGCTCAAAATCTCTGCCATTTCTTTGAACGAACGCCCTTCAAAGTAACGCATCTCGATGTAAAGAGTGGCTTGGTCATCGAGTTGATTGAGGCCGCGAAGCAGCAGTTCGAGGTTGCGCTCGTGCTCCTGTTTTTCGTCCAGTCCTTCGAACACGGCCTGCAGGTCGGCATGGCTGAGCGGAACCGATGTATTCTTGTTGCTTTTGCGCTGGTATTGCCGAACTTCGTTGAGTGCAATTTGAATGAGCCAAGCTGAGAACGGTGCACCCGTGACGGTGTAGTTGGGCAGAGCGTTGATTGACTTTAGGAAGGTGAGCGAGGTGAGTTCGCCCGTGAGTTCCTGATCTCTAACTCGCTTGAAAATGAAACCGAAAACGGTGCTGAAATGCGCATCGTAAAGCGGGCCGAAGGCGTTGATGTCCTTCTGCGCCTTGCGGATGAGTTCGGCTTCCTGTTCGCGACTTAGCATTTGTGGGTTAAGGTATTCTTACAACTCCGAAGGAAACGAAAAAGTGCAGAAGAGGCTGAAACGAATTACGAATAAAAAACGAATATGACGAATGAGCAATTAAATTCACAAGAACAGATTCGTCATATTCGTACACGATTCGTAATTCGTATCAGCACTATAAAATTCTTGCTTCCATAAATACCAATTAAACCCGATGGAATACCTCAAACCCGAAGATTATTTGTCTGCAATTGGCGGAATGCCTGTTGTGGATGTTCGGTCGCCTGGTGAGTTTGAGGCTGGGCACGTTTCAGGAGCTATCAGCATTCCGCTTTTTGTGGATGACGAACGAGCCATTGTTGGCACGATTTACAAGCAACAAGGAAAGAAAGATGCGATTGAAAAAGGACTAGAAATTGTCGGCCCGAAAATGGCGGCTTTGGCCAAAAAGGCGGAAGACGCAGCTCCGAACGGTGTGCTGGGCGTGTATTGCTGGCGAGGAGGCATGCGGAGCAATCGGATGGCGTGGCTTTTTGAGCAGGTTGGCCTGAACTGTACAGTTTTGGAAGGTGGTTACAAAGCCTATCGAAATTCAGTTCTAGCAGGTTTTGCCGAATTGAAGAATTTGGTCGTATTGGACGGTCCAACTGGAAGTGGGAAAACGGACATTCTGCACGGGTTACGAGATGCTGGTGAACAGATTTTAGACCTAGAAGGATTGGCAAATCACAAAGGCTCTGCATTCGGAAACATCGGCCTGCCAAAACAGCCGAGTTCGCATCAGTTTCAGAACAATCTTCATTACGAACTTCGAAAACTTGACCTCGAAAAACGCATTTGGATTGAGCGTGAGGGAATGACAATCGGTAAGGTTTATTTGCCTCAACCGTTGTGGGAAACAATGCGTGTTTCCTCTTCAATCGCTATTGAAGTTTCCTTGGAATTGCGGGTCAACCGGTTGGTGGATGATTATGGTCAGGCATCGAGAACGGAGCTTGAAAAAAGCATTCAGAAACTGCAGCAGAAATTGGGCGGCCAACACATGAAAGCAGCTTTAGAATTGTTGGCGGAAAACCGATTGGATGAATTGGCTGAATTGCTACTTGTCTATTATGACAAACAATATGGCTTCAGCAAGGGGAAATATTTAGATAGAAAGCCATTTCTCATTGAATTGAGCACGAATGATGCGCTGCAAAACGCCAAGCAACTCATTGCTTTGGCCGAACAAGAAAAATTATGACCGAAGAAATCAAACTCACGCAATTCTCTCACGGCTCGGGCTGTGGTTGTAAAATCTCGCCACAAGTTTTGGAGCAGATTCTTTCTACTTTCGAGAAACCTGCGGAATTCCCTGATCTGTTGGTTGGAAATGCCACGAAAGACGATGCGGCCGTTTACCGAATTGATGGAGACAAAGCCATTATCAGCACCACCGATTTCTTTATGCCAATTGTGGATGATGCGTTCCAATTCGGAGGAATTGCATCGGCAAATGCGCTTTCTGATGTGTACGCCATGGGCGGAAAACCGTTGATGGCAATTGCGATTTTGGGCTGGCCCGTAGATAAAATTCCAACCTCAGTGGCGCAGCAAGTGATGGAAGGTGCCAGGGCCATTTGCGCCAAGGCGAATATTCCATTGGCAGGTGGTCATAGCATTGATTCGCCCGAACCGATTTTCGGATTAGCTGTGACGGGAATGGTGGATATTGCCAACCTCAAAACAAACGACAACGCCCAAGTTGCTGACCTGATTTATATTACCAAACCTTTGGGCATTGGTATTCTCAGCGCAGCTCAAAAACGCGGGAAAGCCGTGCCTGAAGATCATCAACGGGCGGTTGAGCAAATGCTGCAATTGAACACGTTTGGAGCCGTTGTTTCTTCCCTAAAAGGAGTTTCAGCCATAACGGACGTCACTGGGTTTGGACTGATGGGGCACTTGATTGAGGTGTGTGAAGGAAGCGGAGTTTCTGCTCAGGTGAACTATGCCAATGTTCCATTGATTGAAAACCTGAAAACGTACCTGGATCAATTCATTTATCCTGATATGACGATGAAGAATTTCAGTACCTATTCTGGAAAAACAACCACGCTGAGTGGCGAACAACTTTTCACGCTTTGCGATCCGCAGACAAGTGGTGGGCTTTTAATCTGCGTTCAACCAAAAGCTGAAAGCGAATTCCTGCAATTAGCTAAAGCTGAAAATCAATCGGTTTGGAAAATTGGGGAGATACTCGATAAGCAGGAAAAGACTGTTTCCGTTGTCTAGAAATCGAATTTAAGGGTTGAGTTTCCCTTTCTGGCAAGGCCGCTTTTCTTCCGTCCGTTTATGTTGAGATTGACCATGTTGGTCTGGTCGTCAAAAGCCTCAATCAGTAGGGTGTTCTGCACTTCGAGTGCCAGAACTTTGGCCACGTTTTTCACCTCCACGTAACACCATGTGGCATCGATTTCCTTCTCTTTTCCCAAGTAGGTGTATGCAACTTCCTTTCCATTCACTTTGAGTAGAAAATGTTTTCGAATGTAGCTCTCTATCAACTTGTTGACCTGCGGTGGCTCGGCTGCGGTTCCGATTTTCGCTTGAAGTGATGTGGGTTGGTTAAGTCCGACCACGAGGTCGTCAGTAAATAATTTGATGGCAATTTCGAGCGTCTTTTTCTCCGAATTATGATTAATCTCAGTCAGCGAGAGGTGAAACTCATGCGGAGCAAACAATGCAAGAACAATAGAAAGAAGGGCCGTTTTCATTTATTCGATGCTTTTAATCTGATAGCGCGTGCCGTTCACAACAAATTCCTCTCCGCTTTTCTTACCAATCATGGCCTGTGCTACTGGTGATTGAGCCGAGACCGCAAAATAATCAGTGTTTTCAAAGCGAATTCGACCCAACCCTGCGGTGATGAGAAAGTTGGCCTTGTCGGTGAAAACAAGCGTTCCCAATTGAATGCTTACTGAGCTGGCTTTAGGGTCGATGCGCTCCAATTCAGCCACGAGCGTTTCCGCTTCGGCCAACTGTGCATACAATTTCTCCTGCTCCAAATGCATCATGGCTCGACCTGTTTCGTGCTTATCTCCAGCCGTGCTCTTATCTTCCGAACTCGTGGCTTCGCGAGTAGAACCAAGTTCATTTTCGAGGGCTTTCACCTTCTCTTTGGCAATTTGCAGGCAGTATTGAATGAGTTGCGCTTTCACCTTGCGAAGATAATTGCTTAGACCCTGTTCTTATAGATGTTCTTTTTCATTCCTTTATGTGTCTAATTTGATGTATTATATATCTTTCATGTAATTATCGTGATGTATTTGATACACAAATGAAATTACATACATTTGTATCAAATTAGATGTGTTAATGATAAATAGTTAATATAATGTATCAAAATCAGCACACAATCGACTGGGCCACGATGACAGACAAAACCATTGTTAATCATCTTTGCCTACAATTGAGGCAACTTCGCCTCGATCAGAACATGACGCAAGAGCAACTGGCCGAACGTGCGGGATTGGGCCGTGCTACTATCAGCCGCATTGAAAAAGGGCAATCCGTTTCGCTACTCACGCTCATCCAACTCCTTCGTGCACTCAATCGATTAGAACTGCTGGATGCATTCCAGCAGGTTTCGCCCGAAATCAGTCCGCTTCAAATGCTAAAGGAGCAGGAACCGCCACGTTACCGCGCATCAGGCAAACGAAATTCATCCGATAAAGGAACTTCCGAATGGTAGTGGCCGAGGTCAATCTTTGGGGAATGCGCGCGGGTGCGGTGGCTTGGAACGAGGCTACCAACCATGGCTTCTTTGAATTCGAACCCGAATTCCTGAAACAAGGACTGGACATCGCTCCGCTGAAAATGCCGTTGGCCGATGCCCGAAGCGGCAAACGCATTTTCTCCTTTCCTACGCTCAACACAGAGACTTTTCAAGGATTGCCAGGTTTGGTAGCCGACAGCCTTCCCGACAAATTCGGAAACCGATTGATTGAGGAATGGTTGGCGCGCCAAGGCCGCTCAGTCACCAGCATGAACCCCATCGAAAAACTGTGCTACATCGGTTCGCGAGGCATGGGCGCCTTGGAATTCCTTCCTTCACTATCTGGCTATGAGAAGGTTTCGGAACCGCTACAAGTGAATGAACTGGTCCGATTGGCAAGCGACATTCTTCACCAACGGAATTCGCTCGAAACCAATCTGAAAGAAACAAATACAGGCATTGAAGACATCATTCGCGTTGGCACTTCCGCTGGTGGAGCGCGTGCCAAAGCCATCATTGCCTACAATCCCGAAACAGGCGAAGTGCGTTCTGGTCAAGCGCAGCATTCTGCTGGTTTCGATTATTGGATTATCAAGTTCGATGGTGTGAACAACGATCTATTGGGCGATCCGCAAGGTTACGGTCGCATTGAATACGCCTATTATTTGATGGCCAGGGAATGTGGCATCAACATGATGGAAAGCCGCTTGTTAGAAGAAGGAAATCGTGCACACTTTATGACCAAACGCTTCGACAGAGTTGGAACCGAAAAACTGCACATGCAAACCCTTTGTGGCATCGCGCATTTCGACTACAACATGCCCAATGTTTATTCCTACGAACAGGCGTTTCAGGTCATGAGGCAGTTGCGATTGCCTTATCCTGACGCGGAGGAACTGTTCCGAAGAATGGCCTTTAACGTACTCTGCTTCAATTGTGATGATCACACCAAGAACATCTCATTCCTGATGGACAAAGCGGGAGAGTGGCGACTTTCGCCAGCCTATGATATGACTTACGCCTACAACCCAGAAAACCGTTGGTTGAAGCAGCATCAGATGGCCGTAAATGGCAAACGCGAAAATGTCTATCGAGGTGATTTGCTCAAAGTAGCGAGCGAAATGAACATCAAAAAGCCATTGGAAATCATTGCTGCAGTTCAGAATGCCGCATCCAACTGGGCGCAACATGCTGAGAAAGCGGACATGCCAATCAGTCAGATTGAGAAAATTGACCGATTAATCAATCCTTGATTATTTCCCCTTCTCAGCCGCTCTTTTAGCGCGCTGCATCTCATTTTCTGATGGTCGGTCAAAACCTTTGAAAATCTCGAAACGGGTTGGCTCCTGCTTTGGTGGCCAATAGTTGTTGTTGCGGTCGATATCGGCAATTTCCAACATCGGGTCAAGCACCACACGGACAAGTTCTTTCTCTGAGAAGAAAACCTTGCTCACGTTCTTATCATTGGTCTTCCAAATCTCTGCTGGAATGCGTTGTATTTCCTTTGAGCCGTCTGTGTATTCGAACTCCAAGATTACTGGCATAACCAATCCACCAACTGATGAAATGTCAATCTGATAGTAGTTTAAATCGGAATTGAGGAGGCTCTTCTCATCTTCGGAAAGTCGTGCCAAGTAGCGATCATAATCCTCACTATCGAGCACACTCCATTTGTAAGGATCGTACTGATTATTGTAGAAATCTCGGGTCTTCGCGTCTTTCTCCACCATGCTTTTGAAAGCCTCTTTGTTGCGCATATCACTGATGTACTGCTCCTTGGCATCATCGTTCTTCTTGGCAAGCGGTTTTTCAACTTGTGGATTCTTGGTGTCAGGCTTGAACCATTTTACGGCATCCAAGCTTTGATCCACGTGGTCGGTGGTGTAGAACCATCCTCGCCAAAACCAATCGAGGTCAACACCCGAAGCGTCTTCCATAGTGCGGAAGAGGTCAGCTGGCGATGGGTGTTTGAAAGCCCAGCGTCTTGCGTATTCCTTGAAGGAATAATCGAAAAGTTCACGTCCCATCACGGTTTCGCGAAGGATGTTCAGAGCCGTAGCAGGTTTTCCATAGGCGTTGTTTCCGAACTGAAGGATGCTCTCGCTGTTGGTCATTATTGGCACCATTCCGCTTTTATCGCCCTTCATGTAATCAACAATATTCGGTGCTGAACCACGTCTAGCGGGGAAATCCTTATCCCATTCCTTCTCGGTGAGGTATTCTACAAATGAGTTCAGCCCTTCGTCCATCCAGGTCCATTGCCGTTCATCCGAATTGATGATCATTGGGAAGAAATTATGTCCCACTTCATGTACAATCACGCCAATCATTCTATGCTTGGTGTTATCAGTATACGAGCCGTCCTTTTCTGGTCTTCCGAAATTGAAACAGATCATAGGATATTCCATTCCAATCTGATCGGCATGAACCGAAATGGCAACAGGATAAGGGTAATCAATGGTGTATTTGCTGTAGGTTTTGAGTGTGTGAGCAACTACGCGGGTTGAATATTGCTCCCAAAGTGGATTTCCTTCCTTTGGATAGTAACTCATCGCCATTACTTTCTTGCCCGCAATGTCAACTCCCATCGCATCCCAAATGAATTTTCGTGAGGTAGCGAAGGCGAAATCACGCACGTTTGTTGCTTTATAGGTCCACGTTTTCTTCTCCTTGGTTCCTTCTTTCTCGTTCTCTTCCGCGTCTTTTTGCGACACAATTATTACTGGTTCAGTCGCTGTTTTAGCTTGATTGAATTTCTCCAATTGAGCTGATGTCAACACTTGATTGTAGTTCTGACAGAAACCAGTTGCTCCAACCATGTGATCGGCCGGAACGGTGATGTTTACCTTGTAATCTCCAAACGGAAGCGCAAACTCACCGCTTCCCAAAAACTGCTTGTGTTGCCAGCCTTCCACTTCGTTGTACACGCAAAGTCGAGGAAAGAACTGCGCAATGGTGTAGAGGTAATTTTCGTCCTCAGGGAAATACTCGTAGCCAGATCGTCCACCGATTTTCATTCGGTCGTTGATGTTGTACCACCACTTGAGTTTAATCACAGTCTTGCCCTTCGCTTTAAGTGCTTTTGGTAGATCAACTCTCATCATAGTATTCACAACCGTAGCTTTCAAGTCGTTTCCGGCTGCATCCTTCACGTACTCAATCTTGAAACCACCGTCAAAATCATTGTGCAATCGCTCAAGATCACCAAATCCCATTCTGTCATTAATCTCTGCTGTCTTAATTTTTTTCGTGTCGCTATCCTTTGCTCGCATATTCTGATCCAACTGCAACCACAGATAGGTAAGTTCATCAGGAGAGTTGTTCGAATACGTGATGGTACTGGTTCCGTAAAGCCGCTGCGTTTCATCGTCCAGCTCAATATCCATGTCATAATCAACCTGTTGCTGATAATATTCGTGCCCTGGCGCGCCACTGGCCGTGCGGTAAACATTGGGGGTTGGGAGTTCCTGACCCAATTGACGGAATTTGCTTTTATCTGTATTCTCCTGCGAGAAAAGGAAAAACGGAGAAAGAAAAAGAACTAGAATGGAAATACGTTTCATAGAAATTAGCTTAACTGTCTCTGAATGAAGTCAGAACGGAATTCTTTGGGCGGCCAAAAGTAAAGAAATGCCACCCGATACAAGAGAAACAACCACGTTCCAGTGTTTGTGTTTAACACATATCGTACTTAACAGAATAAATTGTGCGAAAAAGATGATTGCGACCGCCAATAATTGCCCAAGTTCAATCCCAATATTGAAAGAAAACAGAGGCATCAGCAATTCATCACCCAAAAGGGAACGCAGATAATTTGAAAAACCCATCCCGTGAATAAGACCGAAGCCCAATGCCATGAAATAAGTGGCAATGGCCGATTTTTCTTGCTTCGCGATGAGGTTCTTGGCTGCCGTTGCAACTATGGTAATCGGAATCAGAAACTCAATCCAGCCGGAATTGACAGGAATGATATTCAGCACAGAAAGTGCCAGCGTAATTGAATGTCCGATTGTGAAAGCAGTTACGAGCACCAATATTTTCTTCCATTCGGAATACTTGTATGCCGCGCAAAGCGCCAAAAGAAACAACATGTGATCATAACCGTGCAGGTCGGTTATGTGCTCAAAGCCGAGTTGGAGGTAGGTTGAAAACATGCTGCCGAAATTAATATTGCTAGGGACTAATCTACGTCAGTTTTGCTCTGAGGGGAATCTCATACCTTTTGAGCCAAATAATAAAGGCTATGGAAAAGAAAACTGTTAAAGACCATTTGGATAATCTAAAAACGACTGTCGAGGGATTGAACGTGCAATTGCATTTGGGAAAAGCTGATGCTGAGAAAGCCTTTGAAGAGCAGAAAGCCAACCTGCGTGACTGGACAGTGAAAATGTCATCGCACATTGATTTGGCCAAAGATTTGAACCAAGAACAGGCCACTAAAATTAAAGCGGCACTGGAAGAACTCCGCATACAAGCCGCGTTGGGAAAAGCTACTTCGAAAGATTTGTTAAAAGAACAACAGCATGAACTGAAAAAGCGGATGGAATTGCTGCGCTCCGACATTGACTTGGTTTTCGAAACATCAAAGGAACATTCCGATGAGTTTCTAGAAGACTTGTCCCTCCGATTGCACGACTACCAAGTAAAGTTTGACATATTCAAACTACAACTTCAATTGGCAAAAATGGAAGGCAAAAAAGAGTGGAACGAGCGCAGAAAAGAAGCGGAAATAAAGCTTCAAGAATTTCAAAGAGATCTTGAGAAACGCGCGGAAGAAGCTTCCGGAAAATGGGATAATTTCTCAGCAGAAATGTCGAGTGCGTGGAAACATGTTCGCAAGGCGTTTGACTGAGCCCTACTCGAAGCTCAACTTGGCGGTATAAAGCTGATTCACAGAAACTCCAAGGTTCAAGTATCCAGAAAGCAGGTTCTTCTGCTTGTCAAAGTTGAGTTCCGAAAACCACGTTTTAAGCCCTTCCTTTTTGATTGGGTTTGAAGTGCTGTATTGGATGACCTTTCCTTTCAATTCGGAGCTTTCGAACACAAGATTTTTAGTCGAAAAATAAAGGTCGGAAGCGTTTTCTGGCACACCTTCTAGCTTCGCCAAACCCTCAGAATTGAACAGGTCGTGAACCAAATGTTCAAGTGTGATTTTTAGAGTGTCGTTTTTTAAATCAAAGACAAATGGTACGGCTATTTGCCCAACTCTTGGCTCTTTTTTCTTATACCATCCACGGAAACGGTTGCTAGCTTCCTTCATGAAACCGAAATACCACGTCTGGCTTTTTTCCGTGAGTCGATCTGGATGTGTATCATACCACCACAACCAATCATAAGGGTGAATTTCAGGGTGTCCGGTATGATTGAAGTCGGCCACAAAAGGCCCGTACATGCCGAAAGTGGCGTGGTCGGTGCCAATGTTGTGATGCTCTTTGGATGAGTTGGGCGAAATGCAGGGATAGAACTTCTCGTTCAGCATCGCTCTTGCATAAACCGGAGGAGTAATCTCGCAATGCATCCGATAACGACTGATATTCTCAAGTGTTTCTGGATAGATCCAAGGTGCTTCGTTCAAATTCTCAATACGCTTCCAGCGATTTCGTTTTGCTTGTTTTTCATACCCAATCCAAACGAGATCAATATACTTTTTGGTGTGCGGAATTAAATTGAAATTGACATCATATTCCGTGAAATAGGGCGGGCTGCCCGGCACGCGAATATGGTCGCGTTCTGTTCCAACGAACTTCTGTTTCGTCATATTCAAAGCCTTCCACTTATAGCCTAACATACTAATGAACCAACCTGTGGCAGCCACACGATGGCGTTGGCTTTTGTATGGCAAAACGCTGTCAATGGCAAATGCTTTGACCAAGTCTACCAACTCTTCATTCAGGCTGTCGTGATTTGCAATGAACTGACGGTCTTTGGTGAGTAGCAGCCATTTTTCTAAGGTCGGATTGAATGAAGTGACCTTGAGTATTTCCTGCGCGGAAACGTTGAGAAAGAGGAAAAATGAGAAAAGGAAAAGAGAAGTGATTTTGATCATCAGTTTATGGAATTAGATGCTTCGCGGTGCTCAGCATAACAAACCGAGGTTTGTCATTTCCCGTCTGTTCGTTTGAAGTCAATCTTATCGCCAACGGACACTCCATGAATATCGCAGAAGCCCTCAATCAGCTCCAAAACGTAGGTTGCCGGTCCTTTAGATGGAATTGACTTATCTGATTTTGGCACGCAGTATTTGGCAATACTTTCGATGGTTCCGTCTTCTTTAATATACAGAATATCGAGTCCCATGAGCGTGTTATGCATCCAAAAAGAGCGTTGTTCTTCTTCTTCAAAAATGAACAGCATTCCTTGTGTATCGGGCATGCTCCAGCGGTGCATGAGGCCAATGGTGCGCTCACTTTCAATGTCAGCAATTTCAATATCAATCTTGCGAATGGTGTCTCCTTCAGCTTTCAGCAAAAGCAATTCGCCTTCTTTCGTGAACTGTGGTCCCGTAGGACGCACTTCAGATTTACCAGCATCTTTTTTGTCCCCTTTGGATACAGTATTGGTGTCGCTTTCGCAAGAGCCCAAGGCAAGAATCAAAAGCAGTAAAAAGAGGTTTTTTGCTTGACGCAGCATGTCGGTCGTTGTTTTCATTTTCTCTCCTTCGGAAATGGATACACTCCGTTCAGATTATTCAGGTCTCCCAAGCGATTTGACGGGTCAATCACGATGCTTTCAATCTTCTTCTTCTTTACGTCAACGTCAAAAGTATAGCTTGGATTTGTCCATTCCCAATCAGGAAGAATCACCCGACCAGCTTGGCCTTCTTCTGCGGGCTTTTCGCCCCGCATCAACCCAACTGGAATATAATACCATGAGGCGTTTCCGTCCTTATCGACAAGCTTGATATCAAGCGGCATAGGAATCTGACCAACACGCTTCAAGACAATCTCCGTTCTGCCCTTCTTTTCCTTATCAATTTCTTCGATGCTATAATCGATGTGTTGCGTTGTACCGACCCACAAATCCATGAACCAATTGAGTTCCAATACTGAAGTTTTCTCCATTACACGAAGGAAATCGTTCGGGGCGGGGTGCTTGAATTGCCATTCATTGAAATAGCGGTTCATGCCTTTCCAAAAAGCCTCTTTTCCAACGATATATTCCAATTGCATGAGGAAAACAGAGCCTTTTACGTAAGAAGAAATGCCATAGCAATAGTTGGTCTGATAATGGTCGGCATGTGTTGTCAGCGGCTCTTGCAGACCGTTTTTATGAAGGTCTGCCAAGCGATTGATATCGTTTGCGTGAGGATTCGCAACAGGACTTTCTCTCAGCATATTCAACACATGGTCCTGTGCATAAGAAGTGAAACCCTCATCCATCCACGGATATTTGCTTTCGTTGGTGGCCAACACACCATAATACCAATTATGAAATGCCTCGTGTACAGTAACGCTCAACAGTCCCCCATAATTGCGCCCTGCGGTGATGAGCGTGGCCATCGGGTATTCCATGCCGCCATCGCCACCCTGAATGACCGAGAACTGCTTGTACGGATACTTTCCGAAGGTTTCGTTCATGAGCGTGAAGGCTCCCGTGAACTCATTCTGCAAACGCTGCCAGTTGCCTGTTGTGTCTGGCAGAAAAAGAAAGTGCAGGGTCGGCCCATCGGGAACTTGGGTAGTTTGGTGCACATAATCGGGATCTGCTGCCCAAGCAAAATCGTGAACCTGTGGCGCAACGAAATGCCATGTGAGTTTTTCGCCCAACGGTTGTTTCACTTCTACGCCTGGAGCAGCATATCCATGTCCAATTTCATTTGGGTTTTGCAAATATCCTGTCCCGCCTAAAACGTATTTCTTATCGATGGATATCTTCACATCAAAATCGCCCCAAACGCCATAAAATTCGCGGCCAACGTAGGGGTCAGAATGCCATCCTTCGTAATCATATTCGGCCATTTTCGGATACCATTGGGTCATGGAATAATCAATGCCTTGGGCATTATCCCGTCCGCTTCTCCTAACCTGAAGTGGCACCTGCGAATTGAAATCCATCAGAAACTCCGACTTGCCTCCTGGCAGAATGGGCTTTGCCAAATCAACCTCCAAAACCGTTCCCTGAACGTGATATTTCAAAGGTGATCCATCCTGTGTAAAGCGATCAATCTTGTGATAACCGATTTCATCGGGGTTCAGCTTTGAAATTCGATCTGCCACGCGTGGATCGGCATCTGGAATGGTTCGAGAACGAACGTCCATCATGCTCCCGGGTTGAAAGGCATTGAAGTAAAGATGATAGAAAACCCGTGTTAGCGTGTCGGGCGAGTTGTTGGTGTAAACCAATTTCTGCTTTCCAGCAAACTGGTGCTTTTCCGCGTCCAAATCAATCTCCATTTGATAGGAAACGTGCTGCTGCCAGTAGCCGTGCTGGGCGAAGCTCAAATGTGCTGAAGTAACCACTAAAACAAATAAAAAACTCTTTCTAAAGCTCATAAAACATGTCTTTTTCTGTTGACAGTACTGTAGATCTGATTCGGCCTTTCCACCGTTCAGGGATGCAATATCTGTTACTATTGCTAGGAAGGAAAAAGTACTCCGGTTTCAAAAAATCCATCATGTCCTGTTCGGTTTCCATTGCTTTTGCATGATTCTTTTTTGCAAAATAACCCAACGAAGTACGATAATAATAGCCTTGCATTTCACGTGAGGACATTGTGTCTGTATACAGGGGGTTCATTCTCTGAAAAACAGCACCCGGAAGTATTCCTTTCAGATAAGTGAACTCGTTGTAATGAATTCCGCCCGGAGCATCCTCATCACAGTTGAAATAGGCAAAAGTTGTCCTTCTCTCTTTGAGAAGTCCGTGCATCCCTTTCCAGTCCTGTACACTTACCGAATGAGTTTCCTGATAACCGGGTTTATACGACTCCCAATCGAATGTGGCTCTCTGCCCTTCCGAGCCTATAAACACTCGGCCAGCTTGCAGCATTATAGCAATCATAAAAATGGCCGACATCCACTTAAGCATTCCCTCTTGCACGGAATAATACATGGCATAAAGCCCAATAAGGCCAAGTGGTGCCAAGAAACCCGCAAAATGCATGGATAGAATCTGAGTTGAGTTTCCCTGGATCTGTGGAAAAATAAAGGCAAAGCCTACCAGCGTTCCTATGTAAAAGACCAACTGAACCACAAATAGCTTTCGGTTAACCTGATGTTGAGATGAGGCGTACCAAATAAGACCAACCACAAAAGGAATAACTAATACCTGTGACAATAGGGTACGAATACCTGTGTGGAAAAAGACATAGATGAACTCTAAGGACAACATATTGTTCAACCCCGAATCAAGTCGATCGCCCAGCACGTAATAGACCAGAGGAACAGCCGAAACAGCTAACAGAATCAACACTTCGGAAAGCTTTAGCTCGATAAAACGCCACTTAAAAAATCGTTCGATGATAAAAACCAGACCCAGCAGCAACATGGCAATAATCGGAACAATCAGCAGACCAGCATTTAAGAACGGAACCAATAAAAGACCACAGGTTCCAAGCAACCAGTTCTTCTCCAATAAATACAGAGAGAAAGGAAGAACAGCCAATGTAACCATGAGATGGCTGCCCAAACCATAGGGAGCATAAACAAAACTGAAGGTCTCAAAAAGACTAATGTCGGGCAAGGTGAGTGGAAAAAGCTCCATATACACAGCCAAAACAGATGTTATGGCCACCAAAAAAGCCGACCAGGCCTGTTTAGAATATTGATGGCACCAACCAAAAACCATTAGCATAATAACACCTAATGCAAACACACGAAACAACAC
>Ga0105055_10004500_pt1 | contig 20310 bp, 13 predicted proteins | sample BON03_FD_78090 | JGI IMG/M metagenome (GOLD analysis project Ga0105055, IMG submission 78090) | Freshwater microbial communities from Lake Bonney liftoff mats and glacier meltwater in Antarctica - BON-03 | ecosystem: Environmental > Aquatic > Freshwater > Ice > Glacier meltwater | place: Lake...
AGGCTCTTTTCTTTCAACAAGATACTCTTGTTTATTAAGAAATTAGCATTTGATGGCTTTTATCCACTACTAGTAGTTTTAAAAAAATCGATTTTTGTTGTTGTTTAAAAAATCGATTTTTTGTTTTGTTTTTGTAAATTTAGTCAAGAGAAAGAAAGAGGGATTTTAGAAACGTATCTCAGACTGCTAACTTGCAGTGTAACATAGTATAAGTCCCGATAAGAAAGGCAATCATGCTGTAAACATATAGATACTACTGAGCTGTGTTTGTTTTTCTATAGCTTCTTGTCTCAATATCTCAATTATGTTGTTTTCATTTCAAAAATTGGAGATATTAGAATGTCATAATCATAATGCGACATAAATCTAGAGAGTATTGCCAGGGACCTTTCTTCGACCAAATCTAGATTCTAGTTTAAAGTTTTGATCATTTAAAAAAAACAATCCAACTTTGAAAACTAGACTTTTCGTATCCAGTTTAATCAGAATCGGGCCGTCAAATCTAGAAATGTATATATACATATATTAGATACGGTGCATCGTGGTTCAGTCATTTCTCATGAGGTTGCTACTTCGGATACCCATCAGTTTCCTTTCTTTTAACAAGATACTCGTCCTATTTTAAGAAATTAAAGATTGATGGCTTCCATCCGCTACTTGCAGTATTTTAGAACAATTTTAGTTTTACTAAGACTGAGTTTTGATTTTACTAAGACTGAGTTTTGATTTATAAACCGGGCATCCAAATACCAAGTTAGTCCCCCCGTTATAGTTTGTAACGGACTTATTATTTATGGGAGCAGCATCCTCCGTTCACCTGGAACAGACGGATCTTTCTAAGATAAAAGTTCTTTATGGAGTTGAAGATGCAGAAGAATGCATAGAGAACAAGTTGAAAGTATTGGCACTGGAGCATGACCCCTGGCGATATAAGAGTGCTTTCGAGCAACTTAGGTTAGTAACCGAAGAAATAGAAAGCTTTTGCTTGATTGAAAGTGGTACACTTGAATGTATTCCTACCAAGATGATTGGACAAATATCTCGTCTCGTAGTCAAAGACTTTGAATGTGAAACAAATATTTTGCGTTTGCAGCATAACATTGTTGCTTGCGATATGTCCGGCACTAGGGATAGAACGCATCCAATATTGCTGGGTGTTCCATGGATTCGAAGTCTTGATATATCATGTTGCAGGTGGCTTCCTTTCGTCGGCCTTTCGAAGCTAGTGAAGTTGGATATGAGTTATTCTGAATTTTCTGATGTCTGTAAAATAGATCTTTCTCCACTCAAGAGGACACTTCAAATGCTCACAGCGGATGGATGCGGCTTTTTACGATTACCCGAAAGTATAGGATGTCTCAAAGAGCTTCGCTTTTTATCAGCCCAAGAAAATCTATTTGAAAATCCGGTTTCAATTATTGAACAACTGGAAAGTATAGACAACATTGAGGAAGTTGATATGAGGGAAAATTCATTTTGGGATCTATTAACTGGCTCTGAAATGTCTGAATACAAAAGAGTTGCAAAAGAGAAACTGAAGAAACTGAATGTGTTGGATAACAAATTATTAAATTCTTCCGCGGTGTGCATCTCATTCTCAGAGCTGCAACTTGATATGAGCAGAACAGATACGGTGGCTGATAAAAATGAAGACAGAGGCAATTGTTCGTGTATCGAAGGCGTGCCTTGTGAGGTTGAATATACATGTAAAGATTGGAAACACAGGTTCGCTATTTCAAACAAATACCAAAATTAGATATTAGAATTTAGCTTCTTTCTGTTGCATTCTCATTAGTTGTCAACTGTATAAGCCAACCGAACTAAAAGACGGAAGCTGAATATAAAAATTAGAAAAGCAAACAATTATTGTAACTTTTCTGGGTCCTCATCATAAAATTGTAGCCTATGGTTTTCGGTAGTTGATTGCTTTGAAAAAAATGGAAACAAACACATATTGTTTCGAATTCAATCCTGTAACATGCTTGCGGCCAGAAAACGAATCAGCTTGGCTTTCCGCTCTTTCAGCAGCAACAGCGATAAGCTATTCCAGCAAAAATCTCATCAGGGTCTGCATGCTGTTCCCCAGAAAGAGACGAAGAAAACACCATTCAAATATCAGGAGTTGTTCGAGCATGCAGTGGCAGTGGAAACTCCGTACTACAGGCTAGATGAAGCCAGCAAACATGTGTCCACTTTTACTATGCCTGGTACTGGGGAGACTTGTATCAAGGTGGGTCCAGAAGCTCTCACAATACTTTCAGAAACAGCCATACGAGATATATCACATCTTTTGCGTCCTGGTCATCTACAGCAACTTTCTAATATATTAAAGGATCCTGAAGCGTCAGACAATGATAAATTCGTGGCACTGCAGTTGTTGAAGAATGCAAATATTGCATCTAACATGGTGCTCCCCGGTTGCCAAGACACAGGAACTGCGATAGTGATGGGAAAGCGCGGCAGTTATGTATTTACGGACGGTAATGATGAAGAACACCTTTCACGTGGGATATACAATACCTATGTCAACACCAATCTACGATATAGTCAGGTTGCGCCTCTAGATATGTTCAAGGAATCGAACACTGGTTCCAACCTTCCTGCTCAGTTCGATATGTACGCGACGAAAGGAAACGAATTTCACTTTCATTTCATGACCAAAGGTGGTGGATCCGCTAATAAAACGTTTCTATTTCAACAAACAAAGTCTTTGTTGAATCCAAAGGCACTTAAGGCATTTGTGGAGACCAATGTTAAAACAATTGGAACTGCTGCCTGTCCTCCTTATCACCTAGCGCTAGTTGTGGGCGGATTATCAGCTGAGATGAACATGAAGACAGTCAAAATGGCCTCTGCTCGCTACTATGACGACCTTCCAACTTCCGGAAATGCTGATGGAAGGGCGTTTCGTGACCTTGAAATGGAGCAAACGATTTTGAAGATAACCCAGGATATAGGAATCGGAGCGCAATTTGGAGGCAAGTATTTTTGCCACGATGTGCGAGTCATCAGATTACCGCGACATGGTGCATCTTGTCCAGTCGGTCTTGGAGTGAGTTGCTCGGCCGACAGACAAGCAAGAGGAAAGATTACAAAGGATGGAGTTTTTCTTGAACGGCTGGTGAAGGATCCATCCAAATACTTGCCTGAGATTACAGAGACACATCTAGAAGGCGCGCCAGTTGTAGATATTAATCTAGAACTGCCTATGAAAGACATTCTTGCAAAGTTATCCCAGTACCCAATACGCACCAGAGTTAATTTGACAGGCACAATGATCGTTGCCCGAGATATGGCCCATGCGAAGCTACAAGAACGCCTCGACAACGGGGAGGGTCTACCTGACTATATCAAGGATCATCCGGTGTATTATGCTGGGCCAGCAAAGACGCCTGTTGGATATGCATCAGGGTCATTTGGTCCAACTACTGCTGGTCGAATGGATCCTTATGTAAAGACGTTTCAGGCCAATGGTGGTTCCATGATCATGCTTGCGAAAGGTAACAGGTCTAAACAAGTCGCCACTGCATGTGAGAAGTACGGAGGTTTCTATTTAGGTTCGATTGGAGGTCCTGCGGCTGTCTTGGCTTCTGAGGCAATTAGAAAGGTAGAAGTGTTAGAGTACCCTGAACTGGGAATGGAGGCTGTTTGGAAAATACAGGTGGAGAATTTTCCTGCCTTCATCGTGATTGATGACAAAGGAAATGATTTCTTCTCGGAATGGATGGGTTAATTAATAGATGCTTGAATTTATAAATACAAAATTGATGCTGAGGTATTACTAGTATTTTAGTAGGAGGTTAGTAGGCTGTGTTTTCTGATGTTGATGCCCCAGCGTGTCCATGCTATTAAAAACCTGCTATCATCAAACGACTTTCGGAGTTTAAAACCCAAAGAACTTGAAGAATTGATTCAAAACTCTAACACTTCAACCAACTGGGGAAAGGTTCTCGTTCGATCCAATGTTACGCGATTGGCCACTCAGCGAGTGATTGATTGTCACTTCAATGGCACTGTGAGACTTGGAGATATGGAGGGCGTTGACGGTGTACTGCCTTCGGGTCTGTACAGATCTTGTCTCTCTGAGTGCTTTGTGTGTGATGGCGTCCGTGTGTCCAACTGTGAGCTGATTGACGGTGTGTTCTTGGGAGAGGGCGCGAGGTTGTTGGGTTGTGGTATCATAAGGAAAGCGACAGCAGAATGTTCGTTTGGAAATGGAATGAAAATACCTGTGGTTGTTGGAGTTGGTGGCAGAGATGTGTCGATATATGCAGAAATGGAGCTTGACGAAGCAAGTCAAGTTGCAGGTAAGTAGTTTGTGATATTTGCATGGCTGTCCTCACATATTAAAGCGTTGCGACACGACTCTGCGATGCTACAGGAACATGGATATCGATCTGAGAGTTACCGCGCATCAGTGTCGTTACCCGTGATGGTGATTGATTCGTTTGCCGAGGTTGTGAGTGTGGACGATATTCACGACTCGTTCATCGGCGCATATGCAAAGGTTACTTCAAGTCAAGTGATAGGAAGTACTGTGCTTTCATCGAGTGATGAGCCTTCTTCTATTTGTGGAGGGTCCCATGTGAAGCATTCGTTGCTTCAATCCGGAGTTAGGGTTGACACTCAAAGTATTGTTGAGAATTCGATGATGTACAGTCAGAGCTATGCCTCCAATCAAGGTAAGCTTGCTGAATCTATTCTCGGGCCATACTCTGGAGTTTCAGAAGGGGAAATATCCTCTTCTTTGGTTGGACCATTTCTGGGGTTTCACCATCAGGCATTGCTTATCGCAAGTTACTGGCCAATGGGACGCGGCAATGTCGGCTATGGCGCAAATGTAGGCAGCAATCACACTGGTAAAGCACCAGATCAGGAGTTATGGCACGGGGAAGGAGTATTCTACGGCTTAGGTTGTTCCATTAAGTTTCCCAGTGATTTCAGCAGAGCCCCTTACAGTTTGTTTGCAACTGGTGTTGTTACTCTGCCACAGAAGATCACTTTTCCATTTTCTCTGATTAGCTCTCAAGCACAAGTTCGCTCTGAAGTTAGTCCTGCATTCAATGTTATTCAGCCAGGTTGGATCTTGGCACAGAATTACTACACTGTGATTCGAAATGAATCAAAGTTCAAGAGTCGTGGAAATAAATCCCAACATTTTTCAGTGGAGTTTCGTGTGTTGCGATCAGATACTATCAGTCTCATGTGCCAAGCAAGGGAGGAGCTCGTGCGGGCAACCCCTGCCTTGTTTCATACCGACAAAGACGTGCGAGGCATTGGTAAGAATATCATGACTGAAGCTTCAAGAGTGGAAGCCATTAAGGTATACTCTTATTTCATGGTATACTATGCTGTTAGGGGATTTTGGGAGAGTATTCAACAAGGAACTAACTGGAGGTTGTTATTGACATCGATCAAGAATGCCCCCCGATACTATACGAAGTTGGACAAACACTTTCTTGCTACTGAAACAGGAGTATACACAAAGCTACATCAGAAGCGAATGGATGGGGATGAATGGGAGCTTCAATCAACTATTTTAAGAGTGGATGCACCGAATGTGATTGATTTTGAATACGATACATACAGCGAACAAGCCCTGGTAACCAAGTTACTAAGATGGTTATCTGCCGCCTCGCGATCGTTGGTTGATAAAGCATTCGTGAGCAAACAGAAAGACAACAAACGAGGTGCTCTCATTATTCCGGGATACAACGACGCTCATGGGTCAACTCTCGAAAGCGACACAGTTCTTTCAGCTGCTCTCAAGGAAAGTGAATTTCTCACGAATGAAATTGAGAGTTTCCTGACCCCGTCGAAATTGTGATTTTCATTTGTGCTGCATCAGAGTGACGCCAATCACAACCAAGCAAACCCCGGTCCACATTAAGGGCTGATTTCCTCCTGAAGATTCCCCTCGTATTAAAGCAGTTATATAGGTGAAAACGAATGTGGACCCATTGGATATAGGAACAGCAAGTGACAGTTCTTTTTACAATATAAATTAATAATGGAACTATTCTTACATAATGCTTACCTGTAGATCCTAGTAGAAAGTAATAGAGAAGAGAACCGCTTTGATTGATCGTGAAGGGTAGTACAAACTGTGAACAATGAGCATTGGTTCCAAAAAACGAATATCTTACTTACGCGCCAATTGGTGAATAGAGAAGTAATTTTGTATACTACCTCTTGAGCAAATGAACCCTTTTCTTTCAGTAGCTTTGGCGGGGCTTCTGGTTGTCTGAGAAAACCATTCGTGCATCCCCACAACGCACCGACCACTATCAGCGACATGAACTCATAAATCGTCATATTGTAGAAAGAGAGATGGTGATAAAAAAAATATCGATTTTGTTGTGTTTAAAAATGGTATCTAGAGCCGAAGCCTTACTTCAAGGTGACACAGAACAAAAGGAAAAGACGAATTTATTGAGAGGATTGCTGGATGAAATCATCTCTGGTAATGGCGTTGATGAACTTGTTAATTTAGTAAACCTCATGGTAGGTGATGGTGTGCCTCTAGTAATATCCCGCCCAGTGCTCCAACATTTCTCCCAGGAAATCTGCAAGGTCCCTGCTAAAGCACGAGGTCAAGTGCTTCGTCACGCAATCGATGCACTGATGAGCCGTAATGTGTCATTCGAAGAAACCGATGCGAAATTGCGAGAATTACTTGGACAATCACTGGCCGACTCTGAAGAGTACGTTGAAGCAGCAAGAGTCCTGGCTGGGATTAATCTTGAAGGAGGGCGGTATAATGACTCACAGAAGGCGGAGCAGTATGTTAGGATCACGGAGTTATTCCTAGAAGAGGATGAAACCGTGGAGGCCGAGCGATACGTGAATCGTGCGGCTCAATTTGTTCACAACTCGTTAGACCCTCTGGTACAAGTGAGACATAAAGTCAGGTATGTTCGTTGTTTTTGTTGAGCTGACTGGCTGACTTGTAGTAGTTATGCGAGGATATTAGATAGCAAACGGAAGTTCTTGGAGGCTTCACAACGGTACTACCAATTGTCCGTGGATGGTTTAGATGTTGGTGGATCTTTTGTAGCGGAGGAGGACTTGCTGCATTTACTAACAAAATCAATGACATGTGCGATATTAGCTAGTGCTGGACCCCAAAGGACCCGAACCTTGTCTTTGCTATACAAGGTAAGCCGTTGGAAAGAAAGAAGAGATGAAAATAAATATTTTGTGTAGGACGAAAGGTGCAAACAGTTTCCAGTGCACTTTTCAGTACTGGAGAAAATGTACAAAGAACGGTTGTTGATGTCATCCGAGGTGTCTGCATTCGATGAAACCCTGAAACCTCACCAGAAGGCGTTGTTAGCTGATGGTTCGAGCGTACTCGAGAGAGCAGTGGTAGAGCATAACATGAGAGCAGCAAGTCTCCTATACTCGAGTGCCTCTTTTGAAGAGTTGGGTAAACTTTTGGGCATCGATGCGCCGAATGCGATTCAAATAGCAGCTGCAATGATTCAAGAAGGAAGAATGACTGCTGAGATTGACCAGGTGTCAGGTTTTGTTTACTTTCAGTCACCTGATTCTGCGTCGCTTGCATTTGACAAACGAATTCAAGATTTGTGTATCGATGTCAGTAAAACTCTTGAAGTTGTCGCAACCAGGTATCCGAAATTCGCGGTCCAAAACATCTAATAGCAAGTTTAATTAAATATGTATTTCTAAATCAACGATACTCCAAGTTTATTAGTTCAAATTTGCAGCAGTTTTTGCGATTCTAAAAATCCCTCTACCGGCCAGAACGATATTTCAACTTGCCGCTTGGATTCTCGCTTTACTGCCTCTGAAAAGCGCTTGAATCTTGGTCGCGGCGTTAATAAGACTTGATTCAAAATCTTCTTGGAAAAGTAATTGTTCTCGTTTCCTCATTGTATAAACCACGAGCTTCTCCCTAAACAGGAAAATGAGCAAATTGATGTCCTTCTTGTTGAAATGAATACGTACCTATGCTGTCTCTCTAGTACCCGAATATGAGCCCAGAGCTTCCGCCTATGTCTGAAAATGACTCCCTGAACAATGAGAGAGACATGTTTACCACGATAGTTTTCTCTGGAAGAAAACGTACTTAGGAGCAAGTCGTCCATCGACTCTATCTTGTTTTGAAGCTGGTCCATCGACGATGAAATTTCTATGCTGCTTTGTATTATTGAAGATGAGCCCTCTGTTTCAGGAACAACACGAACACTTTTCTGAGTACCCACTCGAAAAATAGATTGTGTAAACTGAGAAACCTTCCTAGAGAAGCGGCGCGTGTTTGTTTCTTTGTTAGTTTGATTGTTCGAAAGTTCGTTTTTTATACATGCTATATCCTGTTTTCGGTGAAAGAGCTGCTGTTCCTTCGCAATGAGATCTTCGTATTCATTTTGAAAATGCAAGTTGAAAATTGATATTGGAATTGCGAGAACTAGCATCCCGCTAAACATTGTGAATACTCCTAGGACTTTTCCAAGTATCGTTTGTGGGACTTTGTCACCATATCCAACCTTTCGATATTAGAGTGCAATACTAGTGTATCCACGAAACTACTTACCGTTGTAATAGTAATGAGGCACCAATAGCAAGCGTCCGGAATACTCTGAAACTCAGACTCAGAATTGTCCAGGCTATTAACATAGACTGTTCCGTCAAAGTCTTCTTTTTCAATAAAAAACATTGTGCTAGATACAATCACTACGTATATAGAACACACCAAAGCAGCCATGGACATGGGGATAAACGATTTTGAAGCCGAGACCCGAAACAAATTAAACCATCTTGAGAAAATTTTCAATTTGAAAAGTCTTGATATCCGAGCCAATTTAGTGACCTTAAGCATGTTGGCGAACCAATAATCGGAGTCATTGATGACGAATAGGTAGAATGGAATCAACGCACATAAATCTAATAGAGTGGAGATATTGAAACAAAATGCTGCAAGATGAGGAGTAGATATCAAACGAAGAACGAATTCAAGTGAAAATACTAATGATGAAGTGATCTCAAAACCCTTTCCAAGTTGGGCAACTAGAGGATTTTGGGGAACGTTGTACGAGTCTAAACAAAAGCCAATAATTGAAACAATGATCATCAATATCAAACAGCATCCCACAATAAACGCGGGTAGTGAATATGAAGGATCGTTTAAAATGAGCCACATTTTTTCCTTACTTGTCTTGTTTAAACCGTGCTCCCAATGTCTAAATTGAATGCTATTTGATTTACCGCCATTAATAGCTAGAACCATAAATATAGTAAATTGCTGGAGATTTAATTCTCCATCTCCGTTTCCATCTACCTGTAGAATCCAGTCTTCTAGCAAGATATGATTTGCACGGGGAATGCTTATGATTCCTTGGTCGAAATGGCTCAGTACTTCTTCCGTTGATATTGCGCCTATTTGATCCTCATCAATTTTGTTAAATAGAGCTTCATTTGCGGAGCGCTGATCTATCGTAAGCAATTCATACGTGTTTCGGATATCGATGACTCGCTCTTTAACTTTATACGACATCCTATTTAGCCGTTACAATGTTTTTTTTTGCACAGTACTACCACTGTCCTGGATATTAAAAAATACATATCAAAGATAATTCGAATTTAATACCGTTTGTTAGAAGGGAAGCGTATCACTATACTGAAACGTGTATTTCAATCCCACGCTATTTTGACCATTTATACTACTCAAATTCTGCTTTGCATCTTTTGTGCAACATTACAAAAGATACTTTGCCATCAGCAATTTTTTCTTTTGAGCTACGACAATTTTCTCCATTGATTTTGCAGTGTCAAGTTGTTCTCGCTGTTCATCCGTGATGTGCGGCAACGTCGAATAGAGCACCGTTTCTAAAAGTTGTTTTTCAAATTCCTTCACCACTTCGTCTGGATGTTCTTCCAACGGATCTGAATGAACATGAACAACATTCGATCGCGTTTGCTCAAGTCTAGCTTCTTCAGACTTTTCCGCTTGCAACAACCCAATCTCATCCTGGTCTTCAGTGTCTATCGTGTCATAGTACCTGTATGTTATCGTCTGGAGCAACTCGTCTCTGTTCCTTTTCGCAGCAATTCCTTTGTGGTCCACCATATCTTCCTCGGGGTTTAGAAGCTCCTTCACTTCTTCCAGCTGCCTTGCAGCCCCGAAGTACTGGTATCGACCGCCGCTGTCATTTGGGAATGACGGCCCGCCTAACTCTTTTAAACGCATCTCCCAATGGTGCTTCCGTCTGAATATAATATTGATCTCGTCGTTCAACTCACGAAGCCTTTGCACACCCAAACCAGGATTCTGAATCTTCTCAACCTTCTCGTTGATCTCCCGCACCATCTCTCTACGGATCTCCAAAACCTGGTCAATACTATGGCAATCCTTCGCAAGTCTAGGGCGGTTAGTCTTTCCCGTGCGCAGTTCTGCTTTAAAAGATGTCCAACGGTTCAACAAGCCCATCGCTTTCTCTTGGTTACGTGCCATTCTCAAAAAGATGTTGCGGAGGGGGGCTTTTTATTCAAGGGTGCTGCGGGGGGCGTTCAATAAATTAAAGGCTAAGAACGAAGATACTATGAAGCGCCGACGTAACATGGAGTTGGAGGAGGAATTCTCAAGACAGAAATCTTGTTTGAATCGAACATTTTCAGAATGGGTTCAAAGTAACCTGAAGGTGAGTTATATGGTTATATTTATGAGTGAATAGTAGTTTGACTTGTATGTGTAGGCTAATCCTGTCTCGTTTTGGGAAGATGGAGCTAATGATTACATAGCTTACGCGACGCAATTGGAGTCTCGGTGCGATACATCAGGCCATATTTACTCCTTTGGAACGGGTGATTGCGGTCAATTGGGTCACGGCGTGGAAGAGGGAGATCGCGATATGTTCGTCCTCCGACCTCGAAAGCTTGATAATTTGAAGAATGAGGTTGCTAGTGGAGCTGCTGCCGGTGGAATGCATAATGGAGTGTTGGTGGACGGGGCGCTTTGGACATGGGGTTGCGGGGATAATGATTGTCTTGGTAGGGAAGGGGATGAGAACTATGCGGCACCAGTAGAATCTCTACGACATACATATATAGTGCAAGTATCCTTGGGCGATTGTCACACTGCGGCCCTGGATTTATATGGTAGAGTGTATGTGTGGGGGACCTACAAAGACAGAGATGGAAAGAACTTCTTTCCAGCACAGTCTGTTGAGGGATCTTTTGGGAGGACGCAAATGGAACCTTTCCTTGTGAACGGACCTAGCAGCGAGCATGGATGCTGCAAAGGTATATGTTCAGGGTCCAGTCATACGCTTGCGTTATGCGGAGACGGAACTGTGTACTCTTGGGGTATTGGCGATTCAGGTCAATTAGGGAGAGACGTATGTGAACTAAAAGACGACAGGGAAGTCTATCGAAAACAAGATATTTTCCACCAGCACCTCACTGCGACAGTCATGCAATATGATGACGGGATGCCGGTTGATAACGCCAGGTATATTGAAGCAGGAAACCATCATAGCTTCGTTATTCAGGCCGTTCGAAGCCGAGTGTTTGGGTGCGGACTCAATCAGTATTCTCAACTTGGTATTTCAAATAAGAACGTTATTGACAAACTCACTCATGTTGATTCGCTGAAAAATATATTGGCCGTTTATGGAGGCGAGCACTCTAGCCTGGCTATCACGCATTCAGGGCAAGTGTTGACATTCGGACGGTCCGATAACAACCAATTAGGTGTTTCTAATCTGAAAGATGAAGCAGGAGCGTTTACTGCGATTCCCCAGCATGTGAAGATCGATAAACGCATTGTGTCAGGAGCATGTGGGAGTTTTCATTGCGCAGTTGTTGCAGAGGATGGGAGTACATACACCTGGGGGTTCGGCGAGAGTGGTCAGTTAGGGCACGGCAAGGAGAGAGGAACGGACTATCCACACGATGAAAAACTGCCTAAATTGTTGATGAACCACAAAACAAAACAGCCAATTATTGCAAGTTTGGTAGCAGCCGGTGCCCAACACACCATTATTCTTGTAAAAGAATAATCATTATTTTTTAAATTAAAAGTAAGAAGAACACAGGTGAATCATTTTTTGCCAGACTTCTTTTTCTTTTTGGAAACTGCCTGCACAAAGCCATCATTTTGATGGGCTGAATCTTCTGGACTTTTGTATGATTTCCGACTAATAAATTCCGTTGCAAACGCAGACACTTGAGGCGTACTTCCTAGGTAGTCTCGCAAGTACTCTCTAATGTCAGAAGATGCTTCAAGAGTATAAATAAACTCAATTAGCGTCATTGTTGCTCCTATCTTGGCAACTTCCCCCTCGCACCACTTACGAAAACTAGAACTCATCGTGCTACCACCAAAGTTATCGGTACCACTTTTAACACTACTATTGGTGGGAGTTCGCTGATTAGGCACTGTCCATCCTCCTTCACCTGTTGCCTGTTGTGGCTGTGGCGGAGGAGGTACAGTGAACGACTGATTGGCTGCAGCTGGATTCACTTTCGATGCCCACACGCTTGATGATTGGTGTTTGCTTTGCTGCAATGCATCCAGTCTCCGGCTTTCCTCCTGTTGAATTTCTAGCAGAGATTTACCAACAGCAGGAGAAGGTCCTTGAGCAACTGATGCCCACGGAGCAGCACTAGGTTGTTCCCTTGCAGGTTGTTTGACTCCAAGCATCTTACGCAGGTCGAGACTCATATCTTCAAGTGACACTTTGCTTGAATCAAGAGACATTTGGTGAATCGACGCAGCTGATTCGGCGATTCTTTTTGCCGTAGAAGCCTGCTGATCCGCTTTCCGCTTGGCCTCCATATCCTGGATCTCTGTTAGACTCAACAACTTTGAACTGCTGGCTTTCCCCCAAGCTGGTTTCTCATTGAGTTTTCGTTGTTTCTCGGCTTCTACCATTTCCCTCTTCAGTTGCTCATCTTTTTTCAACTTTTCTTCCATTTGACGTTGCTCTTCCAACCTTCGTTGCTCTTCCAACCTTCGTTGCTCTTCCAATCTTCGTTGCTCTTCCAACCTTCGTTGCCCTTCCAATCTTCGTTGCTCTTCCAATCTTCGTTGCTCTTCCAACCTTCGCTGCTCTTCCAACCTTCGTTTTTGATTCTCTTCTTCCAAAAACAGCTGACGAATTCGCTCCTGCTCTCGTTCTTCGGCTGCTTTCCGCTCAGCTGCTGCAACACGCACTTGTTCTTCCTGCTGTGCGCGCAGTTCCAACTGTCTCTGCTGTTCTAGCAAACGTCGCTGTACTTCCATTGGGTTTTCAGTTGGCGGGGTCTTTAATGAATCCAACATGGTGTTAGAACCAGACCACAAAGGTTGCGTTTGCTGCAACGATAACATCCATTCACGTTCCCCCTCTGGCTTGAATGCGTTTTGAAGGTTCGGAAATCGTCTCCCTAGAGGCACAAAAGGTTCTGTTGTACCTTTTCTAATCATCAGCTGAGGACCAAAGAATCGATGCTCGAACCATTCACGCATTTCTTCGCTCTTGAATGGTCCTTGCACAAGCCCTTGGGGGTCTTGATAGTACCACTCTAGGAGGATAGGTGGAGTATTCCATCCAGGTGGCTGCATCGATCCAAGTTGAGCAGGAGCTAATGGCTTCGTTGCGGGGGTTGCAGTGTCGTTCCAGAAAGACTCTTGTTCTCCAAACCCATCAATCACTTCCTCTTCTGGAGGACAATCGAGGCCGTCCTCCAACGCCCCTAACAAAGGATCAACATCTGCAGCAATAGTTTCCATGAATCCGGCGGTCTGGCCACGTCGTTGAGCCTCCATCTCTTTGGCGAACTTATCTGCGGCGGCTGCCATGCTTTCCAATCCGAAACTACTTGGTGCAGCCGTATTATGGAATGCGCTTTCATCATTATCACGTTGCTTCATCCAGCGGTTGTTCGTGCTATTATTTCCTCCTTGACTACCTAAACGATCCCATCGACCCTTCTCCTGCCTTTCCTGATGCTGTCTCTCCTCAAGAGGTCTCTCCTGATGCTGCCTTTGAGGAGTAGCACCACCTTCCTGATCTCCCCATCGTCCCCATCCACCTGACTCTTCTTTTTCACCAGTCTCTTTCCCTCTCCAATTCTGACCGAATACGCGGGCTTGAGGTCTTGTATCCTGGGCAGCAACATCGCGTCTAGGTCGTTGAATACGGTTGGGTTGTTCACGTGCATTACCAGGTGTATTGACAGAAGTTCTTCGCGCCCGCCTTTCTGTCTCGCCATGCCAATTTGCATACAATTCGGAAGTGTCCAACTCATGGCTAATCGAAGACGGACGCCATTCCGTTTTGATAAGCCCAACAGGTAAACTTTTTGGAAACGGAGGCCCATCAGATGGGGTATTAAGCTGCAGCAGTTGTTGTCTCGAGTAAACAAGTTTATTCTGCTGAGCACCATGTGACGGACTCTTACTTTGCTGCTGGTACAAGTTTGCTTGTTCCGTTAGCTTGCCGCTGAACGTGGGAATCTTCCTACCAACGGGTGCCAGTCTTGTGGCAGTTGCACTAATATCAGGAATAGAAGAGCCTGGATCTGGTAACTGCGAAGACGGAGCTGGTTTCGCCCAGCTAGCAAGGAAATTTTTATCTGTCATTCTCTCGTCGTGGTTTTACTGCCCTTCCACCTGTATCTATCTTCAAATCAAAAAACCACCACGAATCCAATCATCGTTATTTCAACCACTATGGTATCGCAGTTTAACGGTATATTGCGGTATATTGCGCGAACCACAAAGCCTACCGGAAAGCCCCCCTCCATCTTGTTTCCCGTTTTTAATTGAACTTCACATGATTCAACTAATAATATAGTTCTAATACACTATGGTATCATAGTAATACTTTTCTAGATGAAGAGCTCCGATGGAGTCATTCATTTAGCTACCACTGATGAAGAATGAGTATTCAATATGAATCACTTTCGCTTTTAAAAATATTGCATTGCGAACTCCCATTGATGACACAAGTGTCCCTGGTAGTGACAAGATGGATATTTTAAGTCCTTGACGGAACTAATGCAATAATAAATGTACTAATAAAATTCTCAAATAGGAGTCAAAACTGGACAGTTGAAGGTGAATTTCAATTTTGATGTTTGGTCGAAAACTTGAAATTCAAAAATGGAAGTCTTTTGGGTAGACCCTTTCATTAATTGAACAACGGTCTCTGATGTCGGTGGAAAACATACGAGTGCTTCTTAGGATACGCCCTGATGAAAATTCTCTTGGCTGCTTCACTTATAATGACAACTCTATTGAAATTTTAGCTCAAAATGACAGTAAGTGCACCTGCGATTCCTCCAATCGGTTTATTAATAGGTGACTGCAGGTGATATTTACAGCACGAACTCTTCAAGAGGAATGAAAAAGAATTTCACATTCGATAAAGTTTTCAGTCCAGCTGCAACACAAGATGAGGTGAGTGAATTTTATTCAATAGTTAATTCACGTTGACCTGGTGACTAGATCTACAACGACATCGATCCTCTAGTGGTATCCGCAGTAAACGGATACAACGCTACAGTTTTTGCTTATGGATGTACGGGTTCTGGCAAAACACACACCATTGCCGGTAGCCATAGTTCGCCTGGAGTGATCCCTCGAGCTATTACCCGACTATTCCAAGTAGCTCAACAACTTGCCAACCAACATGAGGAGTTGTTCGTTCTCATTAACATGAGCTACGTAGAATTATACAACAACCAGTTTCGTGACTTGCTTACGAGCAAAGAAGATGACGTACATCATAAAATTGACTTGCATACAACTGCCACTGGCGATGTTTTCCTATCAGGGTCCCCTAACCTCCGCATGCCAGTCAACTCAGTGAATCAGGCGTTGCGCCTGGTTACTAAAGGCACCAGAAACAGGGTCACAGGTTCGACAGATTGCAATCAACATTCATCGAGGTCGCATTCGATATTAACTTTTCACATTGAGAGTCGACCTGTGAATTCCGTTGAGCCATCAACCGTTGCTAAGCTAGGCAAGTTGCATATAGTAGATCTGGCTGGCAGCGAACGACTAGGATTGTCTGGTGTTAGTGGAGGAAGCGCGTTGACCGAAACTCAAAACATTAATTTATCACTAGCGACCTTGGGAAACGTGCTTTCCTCATTATCACGTTTATCGAATGACGACAAGAAAGGTATGGTGCCATATCGAGATAGTAAACTGACATTCTTACTTAGAGATTCTCTTGGGGGCAACTCAAAAACTATCATGATTGCAAACATTCGATCTCCTTCTGAATACAGACAGCAAACCTTAATGACTTTGTTATATGCATCGCGCACCAAGAAAATTCAAAATAGGATTCAGATTAATACCGACACAAAAGGAGATTCCAAAGCAGCTGCACTTGTTGCTGAGGTAGAAAGGCTGAAATTTCAGTTAAAACAACGCGAATTGGATTTTGAAATTCTTTCTCGAAGTTCTTCCGGGAACAAGAATTCAACGGAGGAGAAAGAAAGAATGAAGAAGTTGGCTGAACTTGCTAAGGAGAATGAATTAGAGAAGAACAGGCTTGAGATGTGTTTAAAACAAGTTGTCCATAATCACACATCCACGCTGGCAGTCGAACAGCACAAATACAGTGCATTGCAAGGTAAACTGCAAGAATATAAAACAGTATTCTATGAACAGCGGATTCAAATTGAAACCCTCAAAGAATCGATTTCTGCACTCACAAGGAAAACGGCAGGAGAGAAGGAAGTTCTCGAAATGAAGCAAGTCATGGAGGATTTAACTACTGCTTTGGAGCAGCGCAGAGCAGAGATTGAGGAAAAGGATGCAATCATCCGCAAGGGAAAATCAGAGTACGATGGGCTGGTGTCGCAATTTGCTGTTACTCAAAAGAAGCTTCTAGCATCCCAAAAGGAATTAGACAAAACCACTGCCAGTAGTTCCATTATGTTAAACCAGTATGAAGCATTCAAGGCAGCGAATGCTATTCAATTGGACGAAGCGAAAAATCGGCGTCAAATAGCTCTAGACGAGTTAGCCCGTTTAAAACGAGCAGGATGCAAGAACTGTGATGTTTTGAAAAACAAATATTCGAATTCAATATTGAAACTGGAACAAGATTTCTTGCTGCTTATACAGGAAAAAGACGCAGTAATTACTCGTCTTAAAGAAGAGGCTGGAGCTTCCGTTGAGCTGAAAATTCGAGCTGATGAGGTCAGTACCATGCAACGTCGAGTAAAACAACTTGTAGAGCAAAACAACGAACTCATAAATGCTTCAATAGACGCGAATTCCATTGCTAAGACTTTGCAGCGGCAGCGAGATGATATTGCAGGCAAGTATGATGCGTCTAAAGTTGAAATTGAACATGGTCAGAAAGCCATGGAATTATTGAAGAAGGAATTGCATAGCAAAAGCATGGAAACTACAAATTTAGTGGAGAAAATCGAATATCTAAAAGAGAATTCACAGGCTCAAACCTTCGAACGTGAAACTGAGACGACTAGGAATCAATTGGCAGTTGGCGAAGCCACCAATGCAATAAAAAAATTGGCCCGCAATGAAAGAAATCTACATGACAAGATAATGAAGATGGAAAATGATGCAGAACGTTGTGACAAAGAGATGCAATCGATGCAAGAAAAACTTCGTCAGTTTGAAGACCGGGAGAAGTCACATCATGAATCTGGTACTATTTGTTCACAACTCCGCGAATCCTTGAAAATGAAGGAAAACGAATTACTTTCATTGACAGGCTCGTTGAATATTCGTCAAAAGGAATTAATGGAGGTTTCAAAAGTTACTCGTGACCTTGAAAATAAATATTCAAGTCTGCAAGTAGAGTTTTCATCGATTAGCTTGGAGAATGCAAAACTTGAACATGCTAATCAAACGTTAGAATCGAAAAAGAAGGAGTTACAGTTGCTGCTTGACAAGGATCAGAGTCTCCAGCTTCGGGAAGAAAATTCTCAGCTGAAGAACCAGTTGACTGAAAACCAATCGAAACAAGATACTTTTAAGAGCACCATCCTACATGAAATAGCTAGTATTAAAAGCGCATCGTTGCAGAAAAACGAAGAATGGAAAATCAAGTATCATCAGCTTGAGGAATCTTCCCGAGCCTCAATATCATCCCTTCATTCTCAACTAGAGAACTCGAAGAGTATCAATCAGAAAATTCAGGAACAACTCCGTAAAGACCTCGAAGTGATTCGAACGTTAGAAAACAGAGAATCAGAACTGAATAACCAGGTGGATACTGAAATTGAGTTACAAAATATCAGTCGCATTGCTCAACTTTTCAATATTCCTAGCTCGGCGTTGAACGCCCCCCTCCATACTCAATTACAGCTCATTGCGAAAGCTTGTATCGAGTTTCAGGAACGTGAAATGACAGAGCGAGGCGATTTGCAAACTAAGATTGAACAATCAGATTTCCGCTGCAATCAATTACTCGAACAGCTGAAGATCAAAGACGACGAGTTAAGCAATGTGAGCATTTCTCTTTCTCAGATGGCGCTCGAAACGACGAAGAATCAATCTGAGCTTGAAAAACAAATTTCAACAATTTCCAAAGAGCTGTCAGAAACGCGCAAGCACGCTGAAGAGAAAGTGAGATCTGCGAAGGGCATTTTGGTTGCCAAGGCGGCGGAGCTAGTACAAGTGCAGGTCCAACTTCAAGACTTAAAATTGGAACACCAAAAGAAATGTGACAAACTACAAGAAGATCTTGTTCATGAACGAAATACTTTTATAAACAATATGGAACTGAAGAAACAATTAATGGAAGAGTCATTCAGAGAACAGAAGGCTGCCTTGACTATAGAGCTGAAAAATAACCTTTCAAGGTCTGAACAGGACATCGAAAGTGTGAAGAAGGAAAGTGAAGGTCGATCGGAAGCCCTCAAAAATCAAATTCGAATCGAGTCAGAGTTGAAATACGAACCTCTTGTTATTGAAATGGAGCATTTGAATCGAGTTAAATTGGATTCAGAAACGAATCTGGCGGAATTAAGTATTCGATATAAAAAGAGGAAGGCTGAGAACCAAGACTTGAAGCAACTTGTGGAACATCTCAAGGTATCGAATTCTAAACTAGGAAAAAGCTTTGAGACCGAGATGGGTGAATTGAAATCCCGATTAGCTCATGAAGCAAAGATATATTCCCAAGAGAAATTGAACCTTATTCGTGTGAACCAGGAGCAATTAGACTGTATCCATTCCGTCAAGTTGAATTCTACTTCAATAAGCCAGGCGTTATTGGAAGATATCACCTTGTTCGAAGAAAAATGCATATCTAGGATTTCGCTAGTCGAAAAGAGAATCGACAAAATACATCCGGTTGTGGCGCTTCTGACTAAATCAAAATATCAGGTATCCGTTGAGAATGAAAAACAATTAAGATGCCTTCTTTCTCAACTGTGCTTCAAAATACTGAAACTTGAAGCATCAATGATTTCACACGAAGTATGCGATGATGATATTATATTGCCAGATTCGACGTTGTCCAAAACTGTTGCCGAATCTTCCGCTGCTTTGACATCAATGGTTTCGCGATTTCAGAGCAGCAAATGCCAGTTTCAGTCTCGGATTCATGGATTACAGGGTATGATAATTGAGTTTGTGAGAGAAATCATTGATGTAGAGAAAGATATTGATGAAGCTCAAGCCCTTCATCAAGTAAAATCTGCTATCCAGAATCAAATGGATTCTTCAACTAGTAAACTAGCAGAACTTGATTCAAAATATCAACAACTACAAAAAAGCTCCCAGTTAGAAATGAAAGAGCTGGAGGGGAAATATCGCCATCTATCCGCAAAAGAACTAAGCAAGAAAGAAATCATTGATAAGTTGTCGAGTACAATAACACAGTTTGAGGAAAGAATATCCAACAGTGAAATTGAAACGACGAATCAGGCATCTAAAATTCAAATCCAGAATCAATGTATTGGAGATCTGCAGCTGCAAAAAGACGAGCTTGAGTCGCAATTAATCCAATACCGGCAAGAAATGGGCGCTTTACAAATAGAACTATTAGCCATTTCAAATTCCAGGGACTTGTTGAATGAGAAACTGGAGGATCTCAACCAACGTGAAATTGGCCAGAAAATTCCAAATGATGCCCAAATGAAATTAAAGAAATTCGTGGAAGAATTCCAAAACCAGTCTCGGGCTTGTATTGATGTGATTACTGGTAAAGTTGGATTGTTTAACCGAAGAGTGGATCGGTTGGAAGGCAGTATTCTATTCGTTCAGGGCTATTCGAAGAATAAAATCATCGTTACAAATCAGAAGAATTCCCGTCTTGAGAAAAACTACGCTGATTTGAAAGCAAGATATACCTCTCTTGCCAAAAC
>Ga0105055_10004506_pt1 | contig 20297 bp, 14 predicted proteins | sample BON03_FD_78090 | JGI IMG/M metagenome (GOLD analysis project Ga0105055, IMG submission 78090) | Freshwater microbial communities from Lake Bonney liftoff mats and glacier meltwater in Antarctica - BON-03 | ecosystem: Environmental > Aquatic > Freshwater > Ice > Glacier meltwater | place: Lake...
ACAAGATACTCTTGTTTATTAAGAAATTAGCATTTGATGGCTTTTATCCACTACTAGTAGTTTTAAAAATCGATTTTTGTTGTGGTTAAAAAAAAATCGATTTTTGTTGTTGAAAAAAAAAAAAAGTTAGTTAAATGTGTACGGTATAGAGAGAGTAAAATATAAAATGGGGACCGTACCGTCTCCGCGGCATTATTTTTGCGCGAGCCGATAAAATAGGATGTCAGGGAATGACCAGGATGCTGAAATAATGGAGGGAGTCATCAAAGAAGAAGTTGCCAACGCATTTGAGACAGTGGGTAACAACCACTCTACTGAACTCTATTCATCAAGTGCATCGCAAGTGAGAGGAGATGACACCGGATTACAGAATGAGACCATTTCAAACACGGATGCACAAAGTGAAAAAGAAGAAGGAGAAAAGATCAAATTTCAGCAATCACCTACTGCCAAGAAAATGTCGTCACTGATGGATATTATGTACATGAATGTAGTGGAAGGCATTTATGAATCAGAAGAGTTGAAGAAAGGAAAAAAATCCGAACCCAATGTTGAATTCAAACGACCTGGCCAATCCGAAGAGTTGAAAACAGAAAACAGTTCTGATTTGAATACAAAAAATACATCGGATTTGAATACAGAAAATACATCGGATTTGAATACAGAAAATACATCGGATTTGAATACTGAACCGACACAAAATGATCAATCAGAAGAATTCGAGACAGAAAACAAATTTAATTCGAGTGCTGAATTAAAACAAGATGTTCAACCAGAAATATTGCAGATAGACAACACATCAGAATTGATAGCAGAATTGAACCAAAGTAATCAATCAGGAGACATGGAAATAGGAAGCAATTCCGTTTTGATGACAGAAAATGCTTCAGATTTGAATACTGAACTGCAACATAGTGAAGAATCAGAGGAGTTAAAGACAGAGAATGCTTTCTATTTGAAAGCTGAATTGAATCAAGGTGATCAATTAGAAGCGTCGATAATAGAAAACAAATCAGATTTGAAAGCTGAACCGAAACAAAATGATGAATCAGAAGAGTTGAAGACAGAAAATGCATCAGATTTGAATACTGAACCGAAACATAAATCAGAAGAGTTGAAGACAGAGTACAAATCAGATTTAAAAGCTGAATTGAAACAAAATGGTGAATCAGAAGAGGTGAAGGCAGAAAATGGGTCAGATTTGAATACTGAACCGAAACAAATTGATCAATCAGACGAGTTGAAGAGAGAGAACAAATCTGATTTAAAAGCTGAATTGAAACAAAATGATGAATCAGAAGAGTCGATAACAGAAAACAAACCAGATTTGAATACTGAACTGAAACAAAATGATCAATCAGAAGAGGTGACGACAGAAAATAAACCTAATTCGAGCATTGGATTAAAATTGACTGATCAATTAGGAGATATGGAAATAGGCAACAATTCTGATTCGAAGACAGAAAACACATCCGATTTGAATGCTGAACCGAAACAAAATGATCAATCAGAAGAATTGAAGACCGAAAACAAATTTAATTCGAATGCTGAATTGAAACCAAAGGAACCATCTATTGAAATTACTAATGGTCAAATATTGCAGGAGTCGAACTTGAGCTCTCGCAGACCAAGCCACAGGATAGATAACATACTAGATGTAAAAGGAGATAAAGCAGAAAATAATAATAAGAACACAGATCAACAGCGAACTCCGATTATTCAAGAAAGACGTTCTGAAGAATTTGAACAAAGTGCGGTGCTTGAGATCAAAAGCATGACACCAAACGGAACTAAAAGTGCCAAAACACAAGAGCCAGTCATCGAGATAGTAAAGATTGAGTCCCCGGATGATGTTGAACATGTTGATGAAAAACAAAGCACTGAGAAATGGAATTCTGATTGGGTGCCAATAAAAACAACCTCTAAAATGGTCCAAGAAACGGATACTGACGCTGTTCCTCCTGCTAAAGTACACGATGTTAACGTGCGGGAGGAGCCGATGCATTCTCCTGCATCTATCTCAGAAGCAGATTCCTCGTCGAATGTTCAAGTAGAAAAGCTTCGATTAAAAGGAAACGCTAAGGTATCACCGGCTGTTATAAAACCCGACGAAGAGAAAAACAATAGATTGTCGCTGAAAGAAAAAGCATTAACTCGCAAGAAAAAAAAGGACAAGGGAGCAAGCGACCTACTGGCAAAATTGCTTCCTGAACTTGTAGAGGAAGCTCTCGATGAGATTCAAACGGAATCTGAAACTGGAATCACGATAGAAGAGTTCACCACGCTGATGGCTTCTTATCTTCCTGAAGAAATTCTGCAAGAGGAGCAAGAACAAGATATTGTTTCAAAGCTTCACCGCGCTTACCACAACATCGTCCAAGATGCCGAATGTTTAACTTGGATGGATTTTCATGCGTTTATTATGCGTAGATACCGTTTATGGAGCTCAGCCATGGATTCTGACACAGATCATGTGTATTTTTTTAACCAATTCACGCTAGAAAGAAGTTGGGCAGTCCCTGCACTATTTCATCTGTGCTTAACGGAGGAGGAGCGGAATGTATCCCTGAAATTATGGGATGAGGAAAAAGAAGAAACGATATATTATGTTCCAAAATCTGGAGAATTCTTGAAGCATAATCCAGAACCCATCACCCCTGAAACGAGGCAGATTTCAGGAATCGATTTTAACACAGTAAATAAGATGTTAGAGGTGCTCAATGCAAAAGGTCATGAGCAGGAGATTTTAGCCATGCTGCTTGGTGAAATCTACAACACAGAAAAGGTAGCTGAAATGTTTCAAACCAAGAGCAACGATTTTGAGGCGCTGGCTATAAGTTCGAATGGACAAATATTGCGAGGAAAGGAAGCCAATTTCTTGGAAGTAGTTGTTGGAGGCCGTCTTTTCAGGTTCTTACCTTCATTATTTCGTCCATTTACGAAATCGGCCATCTTTCAACTATTGCAGCCTCAAATGGAGAACCCTAAAGTACCTATTCACATTGACTCTACCAATGCTTCCATCTTCAACGTGATTTTGAATTTTGCCAGGAGTAGAGTCCTATTTATCCAGGATTGGTCTAAATCGGAAATGCAAGCCTTGGAAGCAGAGGTGTCAGCGTTGCGATTTGACAGCTACATTACCATTCCAAGTACATTAAAACCAACTCCACAATCTACATTCGAAGTGGTAACTCGTCCCTTGGAAGAAACCCTAGTTTCTGAAGACGACCCTTTAGTCATCCAGGTCAAGGACATGGAATCGTTACGCATTTGTTACATACGAGGACATGGTCGGGTGCTAATGGATGTCTGGACTGCAGGAGGAGCTGCTGTAACAGGGGCTGTTGTATGTGAAAATCATCCTGTTTTATGCTCCCAACACAAATGGCGACCAGTGCACTGTGGTAGTCGCTATCCAGGTGGCACTGAGACTTTTTACAGGTTTTACGTAGATCGGGCGATAGAACCTGTGAAACTCCGGTTTACAATCGAGTCGAAATTGTCACTCAGCATGCCGGAACTGGTCATTAAGTCTAAGAAATCCACCGCTGTTGTGTTCAATAAGAGGGAACTTCTTCAGTGGTTGAATTGGAAAAAGACTCCTGCTCAAATCAAATCTCAGGTGTTGAAACCGGTCAAAGCTGCGCGATTACGAGAGCATGAAGCTTTAAGACGTCCACAAGAACGACATTTACAAGAACGTCATTTACCAGAGAGGGATGTACAAGCAAGACATTTTCAAGAAAGGTATCCACAGGAGGTTAGAGGAACGGAACCAACGAGGCATATTAGATCAGTCGAGGATATTGATAAATCGGCATTTGATTTTGTGTCAGCACAGCTGTATCCGGAAGACCCCCGCGGGCAATACAGCAGTTCAATGTCCACTGCCTCTTCTACTTTCACTGATATGAACTACAATCAAATTATCCAACCTCTGGGTAGCAACTTCCAATCGCACTATACACAATTTTAAATACAATTAATGATAAACTACTTTTGAATCGAGTTACTGGACCACCAGTTCTGCATCGATCGCAGCAACTTATCCCCATATCCTAAATCATCATTCGCTTGCTGAAGTTTCGCACTTGAACTTTTAATCGTTTCTCTTTGAGATGAAAGTTCACTCAAAATACCTGCTGAAATATCTTCCGTCTCTTGCAACACCCGCCTGGATTCCCTAAGGGATTCATTTTGCATATCTGCTCTTTCATTGACTTTCTTAGTGCGCTGCCTTTTCTTCAGGGCCTCCAAACGATTTCTACTCCGAGAGAGCCATTCTTGAGTCTTGTCATCCGTGACTTCAATGCATCGAATCTTTCGTTCCAGAGACACAATGTCGATGCCTCCTCCTGTCTCTCCACTTCGCAACTGTGCCTCCACTTCAGATCGTTCCATTCCTCAACTCCCTTTTTTTTCACGATGTAGACACTATTTTAGGGGAGTGGAACCTTTTGAAAATCGATGAGGTTTAAAGCGACGCTAGATTTTAAAGGTATGCGAGTACTCTTGAACGTGTTACAATGCATGGAGAAACTCGCCAATCAATGTGTCGTGCACATCACCCCTGAAAAAATGGAATTTCGAAAAAAGAGAGAGCCAGATTCAGAAATCGAAGTATATGCGACCATCAAAGTGGAACTGTTCTCCGAGTACACAGTTGAGAGTCGATCGGACAATACCATATCTGTAATCCTATCCGTTACTAACCTTCTTCGCGCGGTGAAGTCTGCTAACCAGTCCACAGACACCACATTCAAGCTCAGCCGACGGAATGATGTTCCAGGCATTTCCATTGTGGCTGAAACTGTCAGCGGGATAAATATCGTTCAAGATGTTCCCATTTTGGAGATGCTTTCAAAAGAAGGATTGGAGGACTATGAAGAGCCTGCTCTTTCGTTCTCCATGATCCTCGGTTTCCCGGACCCCAAGCATGTCAGAACAGTGCTTGACAGATTCAAAGGCCTGGACGACCATGTGGTGATGCTGATGAACCGCACTGGCAGTCTCACACTCCGAGTGGACACTGAAGTAGTGACGATGAAAACGGTATACAGGGATTTAGATGTTCTAGAACAGGAAAATTCAGCAGCACAGAATGTTGTCGTGAAATTGAATGTGAAGGAATTCTTAAGTGTTCTCAACTTCGGAGCTTCTAAATTTGACAAGATATACATCAGTACAGGGAAGGGTTTACCAGTTGTGTTATTTGTGAATTTCGAAGATAGTTGCGGCAATATGACCTATTATTGCCCGACGTTGAATCTTGACGAGAATTAAAAACCTATATTATTGTTTATATATCAAATTGTCAAACTAATTGAATAGATAAATATCACTTGAATACATTAATGTGTTTTACTGACTTTTGAGTTTTCAGATGAAGAAAATCCATTAGTTTCATCGTCACGTTCTTTTTCGATTTCCGTTTTTTAATAGCCGCATATACTTTTTTGTTCCGCTGTCCTGTTTGAGAGTATTGGTTTAATTTCTCAACATGATGAGGATCTTCTATGATATCGACAAATCGTGGGAGTACATCCATTTCCATTGCTTTAAACGCTTCAGCAGCAGCGATGCCGAAAACGGCTTGTGTCACAGTTTCTGGATTTTTCAAAAGTTCATCGGAAATTTGTTTTAAAATCGCCGGCTCAATGCAAACCCAACAAGGAGCGCTATTCTGCAAGAAGGTGTGGTATATCTTCAGTGCGTCGTGGAACATCAATGCTTTCACCATAGGAAAGTCATAAGTCTCCGCGATGTTTTGTTGCATGGAAAATTCTGCCTTTTTCAACTCTTTGTTCTTTGATTGTCTCGGTTTTTTAGCGATTATCGCAGCATCTAAAATATTGGCTAATAGAGTATTTGGGTATACGTAATCATGGTTCTTGAAGTATTCAATAGCTCGATAGAACAACAGATTCTCCTCCGCGTGCTGCTGAGCAATGTATTTTTCAAACAGAGCGCAGAGTTCAGGGGTGGTAAAAACATATTCAAGAGCTAACTGAGGTGCTACAGGTTCCCAATTTGAAGATTCACTTCGGATAGAGTCTGCCTCGCTATCAAGTGTAGCTTGCAAAAGATTCTTTCCATTCTTTGATAGAGCCTTTTTAGACGATGAGCCGTCCAGTGATAGTATTATCGCGTTTGAATCTCTCTCCACTTCGTATTTAATCTGTTCGATTTGAGTTATCACATTTTCTGTCGAGGAAGACTTTATGGATTCTACCGAATCGGTTTTCTTCGTTGTAGCGGCCTTCTCTTTGACCGAAGGAATTCGAATTGATTTTGCTTCAACTGAATTATGTTTTTCTTCCTCCTCGTCACTTACACTTGACGTGCTCACCGTATCGATTGATTTCCTAACTTGAATCGATTCAGCAATTGACTTGCGCTGATTTACTGTTTTGCTCTTCTTTTTCGACAGCTTCTTCAATTCTATTTGAGACTCGTTTATATTTGATTTTTTGGCTTCTTTTTGTTGCTCTTCTGGTTGTGCGATAGTTGATTTCCTGAAAATATGGCTAATTCTGCCAAAAACAGTTTTGGCACTTGTCCTTTTATCTTTTTCGTGGAAAAGAGGCATGATAACAGTGGTCCACTCTGTCACATCAGAGATAGAAAACTCCTGAACTTGCTTCTTTGGACGCATCTTTCCAATATGTTGCTTCAAGATATATTTCCTTGATTCCCTTTCCCATGAGTCTGCATTCGAGTCAGCCATTGGCGAAACCACATCAACAAGAATCGCTTTTTTTCGTCCGTGGAAAATTACAATGCAGCAATCTTGTGAAAGATCCACTTTATCAGCAATCATTCCAATTTTCTTCTCCCAATGATAATCCTTGAAACTGTTTCTTGATACCATGGGTAGCTCCCCTTCTACGTGGCCGTTATTCACAAATATTTTCACAGCACTGAGCTGCCACGATGCCTGATCCAGCATCTGAACGCACCGCTTCGTCTTCACTAAACCATTGTCGTTCTTCTTGAACCCCATCAATCGTGATTTGGTGACAGAAACTGTCGAACGTCTTCGAGTATTAAGGTTTATCATAAAGACTGATTGAGTACACACCCCTTGGAAAACAAAAAATCGACACAAGCCAAAAAAATCGGCTTTCATTTTTTACAATAAGATTACCATATGATAAAATGAAACAAGGGGAAAACGAGGTTCGATCCAAAAAACATCCATCAGACGGCTCATCAAGGAGATTGAGCCGGTTAATTGTAGAAAGAAGAAGTTTTTTTAAAGCCCAAGCGCAAGTGGAAAATGGATTTATTTTGGTATTATAGTTTCTCATACATAGACTGGTAGTCGTCGCTAGTGTCACACAAGAATTCGAATTGAAGTCGCGCAATAAAGCGACATCGAAGTGTGATGTCATGGTACTATAACAATTTGGATGATGGTATCATGAAACGACAAGCAGTAGTAGCTTCAAACTCAATACCGTCTGCTGAAATAGATCACGTTTGGGACAACTGGAAGAAGAAATATGGCATCATCTTCGATAGACAAGTTGAAGAGCAGGTGAGGAAACAAATCCTAGAAAAGAAAGTTGGATCCATCAATGCCCGTAATAAAGAGTTGGAAAACGAGAACGCCAGCTATAGAGTGGATTTGAATATCCTCTCGGCTTTAACTGCCGAGGAAGATGCCCAACTCACTTCGGGCTTTGTTCCTTTGTCGGAATCCAAGAGGAGGCGATTGCGAGTTTCAAAGCCTTGGAGAACGCTTGAAGCTCGAAGTGCTGCTGCCGGTGCTCCTGGGGTGGGTCTACTAGGGTCCGACTTGCTACCCGTGTCTATGGATTGGAGGCTATTCGGGGCTGTTACTGATGTCAAAAGCCAAGGTACGTTTGAAACACACTAAGAGAACTATATGACCTAAAACCTTTAGGAGCTTGTGGGGCTTGCTGGTCTTTTGCTGCTACTGGTGCTCTCGAAGGTATGATGTACATCAACACAAAACTACTTGTATCTCTTTCGGAAAATCAGTTGTTAGAGTGTGATACAGATCCTTTTCAGCAAGCTTGTGGCGGTGGAAACTTCTTCTACTCTTTTAAATACGCTGCCACCAGAAGCATCGCAACGGAGAAAGACGACCCATATAGGTATTCTAGCAATGTGAACAAAGGAGTCTGTAGGGTAGGTACTGGTGGATTAGAAGGATACATCCAGAACAGCAACAGTGTTGGCACGAATGGTGTAATAACGATTCCATCCACTGAAGAGGATTTAAAGCACTGGGTGTCTAAGCAACCAGTTGCCGTGGCCATTAATGGATACACCTCCGATTTCAAGAATTATAAAGAAGGTGTTTTAGACACTCCCACTTGCACTAGTACTGTCGATCATGCTGTATTAGTAGTTGGCTATGGGACTACTTTAGAAGGCATCGATTTCTGGCTAGTTAAGAATAGCTGGGGTCCAGGATGGTAAGTGAATATCTTGTTGGAAATAAATTCCATTTTAACAAAGGTTGTAGGGGAGCAGATGGGTACATTAAGATTAAACGAAACGCTGGAGTTGCAGGAGGTATGTGCGGTGTCCTAATACAGCCTAATGTTCCAGAAAGAGACGTATTTTGTGCCAAGAACGATTGCAGCACGAAGATCAATTCTCAGTTTTGCACCTTGCAGCAAGGCTGCTATAATTCTACACAATGGGAAGAGGAGCAATGGTTTATACCCGATAGTACTTTTAAGATCCAAGAACAGATCATCTCAAGGAACTCGCTAGTCATTCTCGCGTGTGTTCTGGGGGGCGTTATCTTCATGTTACTAACCTTCTTAATCAAGATACGGGTAGCTCATCTGCGAAAACACCACCGTCCAGTTACCTTGGTCAACATATGGAAGACAGAACCTCACAAGGAAATTCTTGTTGGTGACCCGTCAAAGCAAACATACAAACCACCTAGCAAAACCACTGAGATAAAATCACAACCGATTCCTTCCGAAACTAAAACAGCGGTGGATGATTCAAGAGCCTCCCTTGTTCGCGTTCCCATTGAAGACAAGGAGCCCAAATCTCTATTTCGAAAGTCGCTCCGAATTAGTAAACGAATCTCCAAGAAAGAATCTCCTCCAATTCAAGTAACCAACATTGCTGCCCACGTTGACACACATGTAGATGAAACTGCTGAGTATTTTGAAAAACCTCCAATGAATCTTGAAGAGGAACCCAAATCTTTATTTCGAAAATCGCTTCGAATTAGTAAACGAATATCCAAGAAAGATGCACCTTCAATGGAAGATACCAACGAAACGGCTCACAACGATGCACAAGTTGTTGAAACTGTTGGGGAATTAGAAAAACCTTCAGTGAATGAGGAACCACGTTCTAGTGAACGACTTTCTTCTCGATCTAGTAAACGTAATCCATCACCACAATGAGCTTCATAAATTAAACTTTGATATCTTGCTGGTACACAATTTGTTCTGATTTATATTCTCAATTCCAATGACTCAAAACAATCGATTGTATATCCTTGAAACAAAGTACGATCGATTCAAAATCGAGACCCCCAATTGTATCCCTATGTCCATTTTCATCGCAAGATCCAGCACTAGCACATGCAATTAATCCATCCCTAAGCATCGCTTCACTTCCCATAATAACTTCCAACCCTGACGAGTTTTTCGAAATGAGATCTTCTTCTGCTGCAAGCAATGCAAGGGTTCCGAGAACTGCGAATCCAGCAACAGTAGCTTGTGGAGCAACACATATGTTATCAACAGTCTTGGGACATACCATTCGGTCACCTAACGGAAAGTTGTCCCGGAAGTAATCATGTAAAGCTCCCATGCCAATCACGTTTGGAATAGACGAACAAATTGAAGAAGTGCTTTTCGCTTGGCTCGAGATGATATCTAACGAGTTAACACCTTTCATTGGAACTAAATTCAGATCGCAGTACACACCTTTATGAAGGGATGGACCAACTCTTTCGACAAACATGACATGCGTGTTCGGTTCGCAAGTAAAACCAGCCTCAAGATAATCACGATGCGACCGCGTGAACATGACAGACTCAGATGGAAATGTTTCTATCCACACGTTGTCTTTAAAAAACGATTTCTCGGTCAGTGAGTTGGCCTTCATTTCGTATCTCATAGGCGGTCCATAAAACACACCGAGACAAGATTGTAATGCAAAGCTATTCATTCGCTCCGTAATAATGGTGGCTCCTTGAAGCTCTGTATTCACCGCCTTCGTCGCACGTACGATCATCGCAGCGCAGAGAGGCCCATCAAGTTTCTGTGGGGTGACCGGGTTCTCACTTACACTAGGATATCCCGTCACGACCACCAGACGCTTGCAGTGAAGAAGTTGCCCTGCTACCAATGACAACTGAAGAGAGTCATCTACTACATTCATGCCAACGAGACGACGCCCGATAGCCTCGATCGGATCTGGTCTCAATCGAGACATCACTGCGTTTCTGATAAGCGAGAAAATGCAATACCAGAATCCAACTTCAGGCAGACGACTAGGTACCAGTCTGTAGCGAGCAGCTGGTACTACAGGGTATTTCGCCAGAAGATGTTTGGCCCATTCCGAAGCTGTCTTTCTAGTGTCTAGAAACTCCCGAACTTGTGTTCTCGCCTGAGCTAATAACTCCCCTCGTGTCGCCCCTTTTTCTTCCATATCATTCTTTTGGATCAGCATGTGATGTTTAGTATTTACTAACGACTGCCAAATATCAGTGATCATCTTGCAGAGAGAGTAGGTGGACTGGTTTAGCAGATGCAAGGATAAGTTTCGAACCACCTCTAAATCAACGTTAAGTACTTGGCCATCTCGTAGTACCATCCCACTAACTACCCATTCGAGGATTTCCACCCACAGCCACTCATCTTCAATTCGTTCGATGTCCTTCGGCGGCTTCACAGATGGAGGCAAATCGACGGACTTCGTTAAGGAGTAGGCGCGGAATTTATGTTGTAAAACGATTTCCATCAAGTGAATTAAACTTTCTGAGAAGCATGCATCGTTCCATGCCAACGCCCGTGTCTGTGCACTCGCTCCAATACAACGCAGAAGGCTCAAACTGCTCTTTCGTACTATGGACTTTACAACAGCAGCACTTTGTTTCATGTTCCTCATATCAGCGGAGAATGAGTAGTTTGGCCATGGAAGTAAATCTGCAGCTCCAATCAGACCTTGACCATCCATCAACGTCGGAACAGCAAAAGCTGCTGCCTCTGCAATGGTCATTCCGTAAGCTTCGTATTCAGCTGGATGGATATTTAAAACAGTTTCAGACCATATTCCAGCCAACTCTTTGATGTCAACAAATCGAGGAACCACTTTGGAAAGATCACCCGGAAATACGGCATCGAGTCTCTTGTACAAATTGTTAGCAAACGCATTGTCTACAGGTGGTCCTACCAAACAAGGAATGAGACCATTGGCTTTCAGGAACTGCTGAAGGTGAATCATTATGTCTACGAATACCTGCGTGTTCTTCTCTTTGCAAACTCGTCCACAACAAGTGATGAATCTGCGTTTTCCGAAGGATTTCGACTTTAAATAATTATATACCACTGGTCTAGGCCCCCCGAACCCATACTGAATTCTTTGTTCGTTCGCTCGTAGCAAATCTTCTTTCGTGGAACCTCCAGACATTTCACTGGATAAATTCGGAATAGATTGTCGGCGACGGTTTGGGAAAGTGGCGATATCGTATTCGTTTTCATTCATCGAATGGGATCTTTGTACATTGTCAGTTCCATTCCGACGAAGTTCGCGGATACTTCCATATAGCGCCATCAGTGTCTGTTGGTTGTCACTGCGATGACGAAGCAACTGTTGTCCTGCGGCAGTAGACCATGCAGTATGTTTTTTCGAAAGCGTAAGGACCTCAGGGCGTAGCGATGGGTTTAAAACATGCATATTCACATTGGGATCTAATGCCAATAGTAGATTTGCATCTGCTTGTGACAAGGCAACAGTGGCATTGGTGCATTGCATCATGGCCTTTTCCTTGTCAATGTAAAATTCTTTGGGACCATCAAGGGCAGAAAAGACTCTAAAGTTAAAATATACAGCAGGTATATGCGTCAACGTCCCAGCGTGTCTCAACGTTTGCAATGCCAATAAACTACTCCAATCCACTGCGATGACAATATCGGGTTGGAACCGCCTTACTTCATTCGAGAACTGTTTCACACCTCTACCATAGGCTTCCCAGTCACATTCGGCATCTAACTTGAACCAGTTCCTTACTGGTACAGACAACACAGTTAACTGCTGCCGGGTTTCAAAACACTTAGCACCCTGCGGTTGAGCGCACAAGACCATCACTTCGCATCCGTTAAGCTCCAACATCTTGACAATTGTACGACCATAGATCCCGTTGCCACTGAACACTGGATCTGCAAATTCCAACGATAGAAAAAGAACTTTCCACATCGATCCCAACACCTGACAAAGGTTTTCAAGTTTTAGAAAGAGGGGGTCGTTCCGTTTCAACAATATCTTGATAGGGAGCCAACTGATGTTCTTCATTGTAAGTATGATGGCGGCAAGCTGGATGACATTTCTTATAGGTTGTAGAAAACATTCAGGGAAGATCTGGCCATGGACCCTCCAGATTTTGGACCTCAGCTCAAGGTCAAGATCAAAGAGAGGCTACGAGCTTCGAAGGAAGGCTATGCCCTTGGAAACGTGGGTTACATTGTGTACATCACCGAAATCAAGGATGAAAATATAAGTAGAGGGAGAATCGAAGATTCCACTGGTCAAGTCATGTATCATGTCACTTTTGATGCAATTGTCTTCAGGCCATTTAAGAACGAAGTCCTTGATACTATTGTGGGTGTGTCTCATGACCAGGGTTTCTTTTGCCATGCTGGGCCTTTGCGAATATTTGTTTCTAGGCATGCCATGCCTGATGATCTCAAAGATGGGTTCGATCAGGAAACATCCGCTTGGGTATCGGATGATAAGCAAGTGGAAATTAAGGCAGGCTGTGGTGTCAGACTTCGTTTAATGAATGTAAAAATCGAGCAAAACGAAATAACAGCGGTTGGAACAATTAACGACGATTATCTTGGACTTGTTATTAGTATGGATTAGAACACATTTATCTAAAAAATAGTAGAAGGGAACTTTGTATATCTAGTGGTTTCCATTTTCGCGCAACCAAGACATTCACGTATTTCGATCCTTGAAATCTGATCTATTTTAAATAAAATCGGATTTTGAAATTTGAATTTTCATTCCTAATGCCCAGTTCAGAAAATTAGTGGTTATCCTTCGAAACGTTTTTTGAAACCCTGCACGTACCAAGTATCTACATGAATCTCTATGGGTGTCGAACAAGTACTTTCGCATTTTCAGAATTAGCGACAGACGTGTAATACAAATCACTATATTCACTATGCTAGCTTCAAGAGTTCTTGCTCGCAACATCGCACGCACATCCACAACCGTGGCTAGAAGAGCTGCAGTTCAATCACCTCGGATGGTGGTAGCTTCACGCATGGAATTCTCCCGCGGTTTGAAAACTTTGGATTTCGGAGGTACCCAAGAGAATGTAATCGAACGTGCCGACTACCCGCAAGCCAAGTACCAGGAGATGTTTAAGGATGATACTCTTTGCATGCTTGGATACGGAACTCAAGGACGTGGACAAGCTCTGAACCTTCGTGACAATGGCATGCCAGTTATTGTTGGAATCCGAAAGAATGGAGGAAGTTGGGAACTTGCACTTAAAGATGGATGGGTTCCAGGAAAGAACTTGTTTGATATCGACGAGGCACTTTCTAAGGGGACCGTCATCATGTATTTGCTGTCCGATGCAGGCCAATCGATGGCATGGGACCAAGTTAAGCCTTACCTTACTAAAGGGAAGACTCTGTATGTATCCCATGGATTTAGTATTGTTTTCGAAAAGGACACTGGAGTTATTCCTCCAAAGGATATTGATGTTATTCTGTGTGCTCCAAAAGGGTCTGGTACCACCGTTCGAAACTTGTTCTTAGAAGGACGTGGTATTAACGGTTCTGTTGCCATCCATCAAGATGTCAGTGGTAAAGCCAAGGAACGAGCATTCGCTCTTGGTGTTGCTGTTGGGTGCGGATATCTTTACGAAACTACATTTCAAAAGGAAACATACTCTGATCTTGTTGGAGAACGTGGAGTCCTCATGGGAATGATACAAGGTGCATTCAAAGCTCAATATGACGTGCTTCGAGCGAAAGGACACAGTCCTTCAGAAGCCTTCAATGAGACCTGTGAAGAAGCTACTCAGAGTCTTTACCCATTGGTAGGCTCCAATGGAATGGACTGGATGTACGCAAACTGCTCCACCACTGCACAAAGAGGAGCCCTTGATTGGATGCCGAAATTCGAAAAAGCACTAAAGCCTGTTTTCGAAGAACTCTATTCTGAGGTTGAAAATGGAAACGAATGCCGAAGATCCATTGAGATTAACTCAAAATCTGACTATAAAGCCAGTCTAGAGAAAGAATTGGATGTACTCCGACAATCTGAAATGTGGAGAGCTGGAAAAACCGTTCGTGGACTTCGACCAGAAAATATCTAAAATTGTTTTTTTGTTTTCATTAATTTTGAGCAGCGACAAATGTGTTGTTGTGGCTGTGAACGAAAAGGCAATTAATTGATTTCCAATATCTAGCTATGATACAAAAGTGGGCTAGACCCAATTCGATGATCGTGACGCATTCGCGAGGTGGTGTCATCTTCGTCAGTTGCAATTTCTTTGCATAGCTGACATCATATGCTATGGCTGCTCTCCAGTGTCTTAGTTTATTCTCTTCGCCAGAGTGAGGCAGAAAAATGTTGTTGTCGCCTGAATTCAGGAAATCAAAGTATCCTAAGCCGTTGAGTGGCAAGCAGTGTGCAAGAAGCATCACGTAGGTCCCACAATCATGCTCATGTTGAATCTTTCTTGGATTTGCCCATTGGTGTCTTTCAAATTCAAATTCTATTCCTTTAGTAGGAGCCATCCACGTCACATTTCTTCCCGTCATAATGGTGTATTTCATATCCAGCAAAACCTAAAATGGCATTGTCTGGTGTTTAGTGACAATATACAAACTATCCCAAGATGTCATCTGGAAATTCATGAAAATGCTTGGTCGTCCTGGACTCCAACGACTGACACCTCAACGGTTGCCTGTCATAAGTGCGTCCTCTGAATTCCTAAAGGAAGTCCAGATCTCACGATTCCGAAACCCCGCCTCGTGACCTTTGAATGGCACTCGAACACCCTCCAAACGATTCAGTGTCGCTTGCTCTTTTGCAAGTTCAAACTCCAAGTGCTGACTAAAATCGTAATGCTTGAAAACAAGTTTCCCTTGCTGTTGTGGCTGGGTGACTTATTGAGCAGGTTGAAATAAATGCTTCAAGTATCTTCATCAACGAAAGTTGATAGGTATGCTTGCAGCCGCTAAGTAACCGCTCCTTAAATGTACCAGGTAATAGTGAATAAAATGATCTTAAAATTAAAACAATATCATAAGGGAATTTTCGAAACTGCGCCCGAGTCCTATCTAGTATCTATCGAAATCAATAAGAACTATATGAGCAGATTCTATTTCAACCAAAACGCGGGCTAGTCAGAGTACAGTCGTAATTCGAGCAGAAGTTGTCTACTAATACTAAATAAGAGATACTTCAAAAGTGCATTTGTGTGATACGTCCGACGAGCCCCCTAAGGTGCCCAAAGCAATGAATATTGAATGATTGCCATGGTACAGCACTTGATTGCCGTTATTATCTACCACTGAAACAGATTCAATCGTCACCGGTATTGACATTTCAATAAATTCTCCAGCTTCTAAACGCACCCGTTCAAACTCAAACAACGTTTTTATTGGTAGCGGATGAGTCTGCAATGTATTCAGTGAATGATACGCTTGAAGTACTTCGTCTCCTCGCCTCAGTCCGATATTCTTGACGGTCACTTTGATGTTGGATTGATCTGCGCAAGATAATTCAGTTATTGCGAAGTCTGTGTAGGAGAGACCGAAGCCGAATGGCCATAATGGTGTTTTCATAAAGTACCGATACGTTCGACCTGGGAAAACGCTCATGGAAAATGAATTTTTGGAGATTTCATGTTGATAGTCACTCGGGTATATAGTATAGGGCAATTTTCCCCATCGGTTCTCTTTGCCTGTAAGAAGTTGAGCTATGGCACGGGTTTGCGGACCTGGGTTGAACAGCTCGACAATAGATAATTGAGAGTGGTTGGAATTGGCTAGCTCATCGATTGAGAGCGCGCCCCCATTGACGAGAAGAATTACTGTTGGCCGCCCTAGCGAAAGTATTGCTCGAGCAAGTTGAAGTTGAGGAGTGGATATATCAGTAGTATTTTTATCCGTGCCTTCTGCTTCCTGCAACGAGGAAGATCCGATCACTAGAATCGTATAATCACTTTTCATTGCCGCAGTGATTGCAGCTTGAACGCCATTCGGAATGGACTGCAGTTCGTCAGTTCCTTGTGTAAAAGTAGCGTTGCCGTGCAATTTTTGCAATGCTTCATACAGTGAAAGTACACACCCATTGCCTGGCTCGTGACAAACCAACTTGGAATAGTCTTCGAACAAAGTTGCCTTTGCATTGCCAAACGGACCAATAACAGATAATGTAGACCCCAGTTGAAGAGGCAAGACATTATTTCGTAATAATACAGGCCCTTGTAAGGCAGCATCATGGCTTCGTCTCTGGTGCTTGGTGCTGTTGATAACTTCATCGCCTATTTTGTCGAATGATGTTTTTTGAAATTGCCCTGCCCGCATGAGTGCCTTGTACAACCTTTGAACACTGGCAGAAATAATAGTTTCATTCGTTAAACCTGATCGTACGGCTCTTGCTAGTCCCATTTGAAATATCGTCGTTCCCATTTCAAGGTCGGTGCCGTTGTTGAGGGCCCAGGACGACTGAAACAACTCATTAGGGGCATATGCTGGAGGTCCATGAAGATTCTTGATGGCGTCACAGTCACTAGTAACGATTATGTCGGGCTGCTTCCACTCTTGACGAAGCAACGTATTGAGAAGAAAGCCGTTAGCACATGACGGGGTTCCATTGATACTATTGTAGCTGCACATTACTCCTGCAGGTTTTCCCTGAGTCACAGCAATTTTGAACTGGCGCAGATATGTATCGGCCAAATCGTATTTCGAGATATTGAAATTCGACGTGAAACGATCTTCCTCCACGCTGTACGCAGAAAAGTGTTTCAGGAATCCAAGCATTAAATAAAACCCGTCGTCATCTTTTGTCTGCATTCCTTGAATCATTTCCGCAGCATATTTTCCATTAATCAATGGATCTTCGCCTGGAAGTTCACTAGTTCGACCAAACCTAGGGTCTCTGGCTATCAAAAGATCACCGACACTATTAATTAAATACACAGACAAAGTTAAAAACGTACCTATATTGATATTCGGACCGAATCCAGTGAGTCCCACCAGTTCTTTTGCCCCAACTGGTCTGGCACCTCCAACGTTCCTGAATGCGCGCAACTCCATTCCTAAAGTATAACCTCGGGCTCTCCAAGACGTCGTGTTGAAAGAAGCTGCAGATCCAAGGGGTCCGTAGAATACTGTAGGGCATTTGTCTGGTCCCACGCACACTGCATCCACCATAGAATTCACTTCAGTGAGCCACATGATGGAAGGCAACCCAATACGAGGCACAGCTGCAGTGTGGTCGTCACACGGGTTACCTTGGGTAGGGTCAGGAGTAAGAAGACTTATCTTTTCGGAGAGGTTGAGCTCATTTACAAGGGAAGCCACTCGATCGTCTATTCCGAGGCTACTGTCGCAGTATCTGAAACCCAAAGAGACATCGTTCGCACATCCTTCGTAGTTGGGGGTTACAGCTTGGAAACGGTCCCCCAGGTGCGATATAAAAAGCAAAGATATCAAAATGAATGATGAATAAACCAGTGATGTGATAAGTTTTGTTGTAAAACGACGACTTCGTGGATTCAACAACAGTGGGTCCTTCATTTTACATACACAGTCCCCCACAAATCTTCATATCTTCATCAAAATAAGAAAATCGTAATAAGATCCAGTTCCTGAAAACCATAGCATGCATACCAACCAATTCCTAATTAAAACCTTTTCGACACTTTTCGACACTTTCGTTGAGAAAAAACACGATATTTAAATTTTCACTTGATCGTCTAGACTCCAAAATAGGAGTCTCCTATTTTTTGGCTGTTTTTCAACACAGGCTCCTCCTTGACGGCACTTATTGGAAACTATAGAAGTTCCTGTCCGGTAACCGCAATTAATAGCCGTTAACCAATTCGCTTTTTCTTCAACTGAAGGGTAACAATTAGTATTTGTGACATTTTGCGTAGACCGAAGTGTAGGATGATAGTGAAGAAATACACTGAATCAATCCACTTTTGTCTCCTAAATCACTCTGAATCTATTAGAAACTGTTGTAATTGATCTTAGCAATTTCGATAGATACCAGTTAGGACTTTGGCTCCATTTGCAGTTTTGAAAATTCCCTATTTTCTGGGAACAGCTTGGGAAAATGCCAAACGCAACTTTCCACATATTATCAACTAGGTGAGCGTAGTTTTGATGAAGAAAGACCAAGCCATCACAAGAAAAAGAGAAAGGTCACAGTCCCTGATCTCGATCCCGAGCTACTGGGGAGAATTGCAAACTAAGAAGAAAGTGGTGATCGTTTTCAAACCGAATGGCTTAAACAATGTCGAGGAAGATGATGACGAGGAGTCAAAGACGAGTGAGACACCATCCAATCAATTTTCTTTATCGAATGTCCTGGTGATGTAAGAAACGTTTGAGATTCATTGTAAATATTGTTGCCAAGTTACTTGTTCCCATGTTGGAAAGTGAAGTACACTTGCGAATGACAGACTGAATAGTGCTAACCTACAGGTGTCGTAGACGAATTGTTTATTATAAAGTTTTTATTTATTTTAAAATACTAGAGCTGTTTCCGGAACCATTTCTTTCTTCATTTTGGGTTTAAGCAGGGTTACAAGAGTTGGTCAATGACTGTTATCGCAGCAATGAATAATATGTCCCAATATCTCGAACATAAGACCCCGTATCACCCCTTCCACTAGCGTAACATTTATGTATACATCCAGCGCTTCAATTTACGGGCCGTTTATTCACTTTGAGATCAATAAGTTTGTTTCAGAAGATGTGCCTCAGGAGGTGAGGTCCCCCTATTATCATGATTGGCGAATTGATATTTGAAGGACGTGCGTTCATCGAGGTTCCGAGATGGCACGAAGGCAGTTTGTGGTTTTGCAATTTCAATGGTGCCGGGAACGCTGCAGTTATAAAGCTAAACTCTGAAGGAAAACCTGAAACGGTCATTCATCCGTTGGAATCAGAAGGCTCGGATGAGTTACACTCTGGAGGGATCGATTGGGATGCGGAGGGAAGACTGGTTCTGGTAAAAGCTAGAACTGGTCGTTTAATACAGTTCGACAACAGTTTCAATATCTTCCGTGAGATTCAGTTGTCCGGATACACGGGTCCTCTCAACGACATGGTAGTTAGTGGCAATTATTCGTATGTAGGTGCCTGTGGTCACGAAGCAACATCTATTTATCCCTTACTACGTTTGATGCTTGGATTTCCTCTGAAATTGGGATCCATTCGTAAAGTGAATCTTGTGACTGGTGTTGACATGGGCTCTGCGGCAGATGCAATGTCGTTTCCTAATGGTAGCGTTTTCTTCAATGGTGGTCGAAGATTAGTGATCGCTGAGACATTCGCAAAACAACTTACCGCTTTTGATGTGGATATAAATACTGGAGACTTATCCAATAGAGAGGTATGGGCGAGTACTGGAAGTTTTGTTTTGCCTGATGGAATTTGTTTTGACAGTGCCGATGGTGGTATTTGGGTGGCGAATTCTCATCCCTTTTCATCGGTATGTTGTATAAAATATCATCAAGGAGGCAAGATTGAAAAACAAATAAAGAAACAAGGAGGTTATGTTTGCTACGCCTGCGGTATGGATAATTCAGGGAATTTATATTTGTTGGAAAATACCAGTTTCAAACGAACAGGTAAAAGTAGGATACGTAAACTGCTCAAGGAGGACTTGTTATAGACACATCAGAGTTCTTACTCTGTGAAGTTTTTAGGTATCCTTTTTTTTTAGAGACGTTTTCAGGTCCATAGACCGGTGTCGATTCACCAATATGTTTTTTTTCTTTCTTCAGTTATAGACTCAGTATACCTTTCTTATTGCGTAGGCAATCACAACTTAACTGCTTCTACTTCCTTCAAGCA
>Ga0105055_10004512_pt1 | contig 20286 bp, 22 predicted proteins | sample BON03_FD_78090 | JGI IMG/M metagenome (GOLD analysis project Ga0105055, IMG submission 78090) | Freshwater microbial communities from Lake Bonney liftoff mats and glacier meltwater in Antarctica - BON-03 | ecosystem: Environmental > Aquatic > Freshwater > Ice > Glacier meltwater | place: Lake...
CCCGATCCCGAACACGACCAATGTTGCAACGACGATCTTGGTTCGAGCACCCACAGCCCCACAGTACGGTCCCCGGCCGACGATCGGACGTCAAGCCGAGAACCGAACGCGCAGGGCACGCACGGTTTCGATACCGTCGTGGAACCGTGAGCACCGACGATCCGACCTCCGAGCCGCCCATCGAAGCACCGAACGAAGCCCCCAACGCAGCCCCGAACGCAGCCCCGAACGACGAGTCGACCGATGCATCGCCGACCGGCAGTGGTCTCGCAGCCGAGAAAGCCCGACGCCTGGCGCAACTCGACGACCTCCGGGCCGAGGGTGTCGCTCCGTACCCCTACCGATTCGATCGCACCCACACCGTCGCCGACGTACGCGCCGGGTGGGGCGAACTCGAGGCAGGCACCGAAACCAACGACGCCGTGGCGATCGCAGGCCGCATCATGCTGATGCGCGACTCGGGCAAGCTCGTGTTCGCCACGGTGCGCGATCGCTCCGGCGACGTCCAGCTGTTCATCTCCAAGGCGGTGGTGGGCGACGACGCGTTCGCGTCGATCAAGCGGCTCGACCTGGGCGACTGGGTCGGGGTACACGGCACGGTGATGACCACCCGCAAGGGAGAGCTGTCCGTGAAACCCGGATCGGTCGAGTTGTTGGCGAAAGCGGTGCGACCGCTCCCCGACAAGTGGCACGGACTGACCGACGTCGACACCCGGTTCCGTCAGCGTTACGCGGATCTGATCGTGAACCCCGAAGCGCAGCGGGCGTTCGAGATCCGCCACGAGATCGTCTCCAGCTTCCGGCGCACGCTGCACGAACGTGGCTTCATCGAGGTCGAGACACCGGTGCTGCACGCCGAGGCCGGCGGCGCCCATGCCCGCCCGTTCATCACGCACCACAACGCCCTCGACATGCCGCTGTACCTGCGCATCGCGTTGGAGCTGCACCTCAAGCGGTTGATCGTCGGCGGGATGGAGCGGGTGTACGAGATCGGGCGCATCTTCCGCAACGAGGGCGTCTCCACCCGGCACAACCCCGAGTTCACGATGATCGAGCTGTACCAGGCGTTCGGTGACTGGAACGACGTGATGGAGATCAGCGAGGCGCTGGTCACCCAGGCTGCACGTGATGCGATCGGCACCACGATGTTGGAGATTCGTGGCGAGACGTTCGATCTGTCCGAGCCGTGGCCGCGCATCCGGATGGTCGACGCAGTCTCCGACAAGATCGGCCGCACCGTGCACCCCAGCCAGCCGATCGAGGAACTGCGCTCGCTCGCGGAGGAACACGGAGTTCGTTGGGAGGCCCGCTGGGGTGGCGGCAAGCTCGTCGAGGAACTGTTCGAGGCGCTGTGCGAAGCCGACATCGTGCGGCCCACGTTCGTCACCGGGCATCCGACCGAGATCTCGCCGCTGGCTCGCGTCGATCGTGACGATCCGTGGCTCACCGAGCGGTTCGAGATCTTCGTCGACTCGCGCGAGTTGGGCAACGGCTACTCGGAGCTGAACGATCCGGTCGAGCAGCGGGCCCGATTCGAGGACGAGCAGGCAGCCAAGGACGCGGGCGATGCCGAGGCCACCGGCGTCGACGAGGACTACATCCGTGCGCTCGAGTACGGCATGCCACCGACCGGAGGATTGGGCATCGGCATGGACCGTGTGGCCATGCTGTTGGCCGGGGTCGACTCGATCAGAGAAGTGATCCTGTTCCCGACACTGCGACCGGAGGTTTGGTAATGGCACGGATGGCATGGGGCGCAGGCCTCGCAACGATCGCTGCTGACGACTCGGTGCTCGACACCTGGTACCGCTGGCTGGGCTGGGGCGAATTCGGCGACGACGACTGTCCTACCGACGAGATCGAGTCGCAGCTCGGTATGCGCGACACCACCGACGAGGTCCGAAACGTCACGATCCGCCCGGTGCGGATCACGATCGACGTCGACGAGGCGCCCACGTCGGCGTCCGACGCCTATCTGCGGCTGCATCTGCTGTCGCATCGACTGGCAGCGCCGCGGACGCTCAATCTCGACGGACTGTTCGGCGCGTTGAACAACGTCGCGTGGACCAGCATCGGCCCGGTGGCGGTCTCCGAGATCGACGATGTCCGGATGCGGCTGCGGCTGCGCAAGGAGGGTCGCGTGATCTCGGTGCACAGCCTCGACAAGTTCCCGCGGATGACCGACTACGTGATCCCGTCGGGTGTGCGCATCGCCGACGCCGACCGTGTTCGTCTCGGCGCGCACCTGGCCGAGGGCACCACGGTGATGCACGAGGGTTTCTGCAACTTCAACGCCGGCACGCTCGGCGTGTCGATGGTCGAGGGGCGAATCTCCGCCGGTGTGGTGGTCGGCAACGGCAGCGACATCGGTGGCGGCTCGTCGATCCAGGGCACGCTGTCGGGCGGCGGCAAGGAACAGGTCACGATCGGCGAGCGCTGCCTGCTCGGCGCGAACGCCGGCATCGGCATCAGTTTGGGTGACGACTGTGTGGTCGAGGCGGGACTGTACGTCACGGCGAGCACCCCGGTGCTCACCCCTCAGGGCGTCGTGAAGGCTCGCGAGTTGAGCGGTCAGAGCCGGATGATGTTCATCCGCGACGGCCAGAGCGGCAAGGTCGTCGCTCGCGCCCGCCTCGGCAGCTGGGGCGCCCTCAACGAAGAACTCCACGCCAGCCAGTGATCTCGATTTGGATCTCGATTGGGGTCAGACCCCAATCGAGATGCTCGCGGTAGCGTTCGGGTGATGGGGAAGGCCGACGAGTTCGGGGAGCCGGTCGAGATCGACGCCGGCACTCGCTCCGTGGCGATCACCAACCCCGACAAGCCGATGTTCCCGTCGGTCGGGTCCGCCCAGGAGCCCCGCACCAAGCTCGAGCTCGCTCGCTACTACGTGGCGGTCGCCGACGCCCTGATGCCGACGGTGCGAGATCGACCGGTGTTGCTCGAGCGATACCCGAACGGGGTGCGCGAGAAGTCGTTCTTCCAGAAGAGGATTCCCGACTCGGCGCCCGACTGGTTGGCGACCACCACCGTCGAAACGATCAACGGCACGCCGTCGCGGGCGCTTGTGATCGCCGACCTCGCCCACGTGCTCTGGGCAGTGAACATGGGGGTGCTCGGGTTGCACGTGTGGCCGTTCCGAGCGTCGACACCGCAGGATCACGACGAGATGCGCATCGACCTCGACCCCACCCCCGGCGTCACGTTCGACATGGTCCGCGAGTCGGCTGGCCATGTGCGCGACCTGCTGGCCGAGTTGGGGATGATCGGCTTCCCGAAGACCACCGGCAGCAAGGGCATCCACGTGTACGTGCGGGTCGAGCCCGGCTGGGATTCGTTCGCCGTGCGCGGTGCTGTCGTGGCGCTGGCCCGCGAACTGGCCCGTCGCCACCCCGACCTGATCACCGACAAGTGGTGGAAGGAAGAGCGCGGCCAGCGCGTGTTCGTCGACTACAACCAGAACGCGCCCCACAAGAACATGTTCGGCGCGTGGGGAGTGCGGCCGCGGGTGGGCGCGCAGGTGTCGACACCGTTCGGCTGGGACGAACTCGACACGATCGATCCCGAGGCGGTCACGATCGACACGGTGCCCGCCCGACTCGCCGAGCGGGGCGACCCGTGGGAGTTCATGGACGACGCAGCGGTGTCGATCGCTCCACTGGTCGAGCGGTTCGCCGCCGACCTCGCCGACGGCATCCCCGACGCACCGTGGCCACCGGTGTATCCGAAGATGCCGAACGAGGCGCCTCGGGTGCAACCGAGCCGGGCGCGTCAGCCCGACTGATCAGCCGGGCTGATCGGGCAGGTCCGACAGGTCGGGTACCGGTTCGAACGACACGTGGGCCGTGCGGCCGACGATGAGCAGGCCAGCGAGCAACCCGACGATGCCGATCCCTGCGACGGGCACGATCGACTCGTCGAGCACCAGCACAGCGAGCAGCGTGGCCGTGAGCGGCTCCGCCAGCACCAACGTCACCGTCGTTGCCGATGACAGGCGTTGGAGCCCGTACCCGTAGACGATGTAGGCGAGACCGGTGGCCGACAGCCCGAGCCACAGTGCCATCAGCAAGCCGTCGCCGGAGGTGATCCATTCGAACGGCTCCCGTGCGGCGACTACTGCGACTGCGGTCGCTCCCACGAGGAAGGTCGACGCCAACGTGAGCACCGGATCGACACCACGCTCCATCACCACCTTCGAGGTCACCGAGTAGAGCGCGTACCCGAAGCCGGCGCCGAGGGCGAACGCAATGCCGACGGCGTCGACCGGGTCGCTCGTGGAACCGCTGGCGTTCTGCGCCAGCACCAGCACGGCTCCACCGGACACCGTGACCACGGTCCCGATCGCCCACCACCGACTGGGCCGAACGCCGCGCCAGGCCCACTCGAGTGCGCCGGCGAAGAACGGTCCGCTGCCGACGCCGACGATCGTGCCGACCGCCACTCCCGTGCGCTCGACCGCCTCGAAGAACATGGGGGTGTAGATGGCCACGCCCAGCCCGCCGAGCAGGATCACCCAACGATTCGGACGGACCGGCCCGCCAACCTCGGGAATCGATCCGGCCCGGCGCCCCCACCACACGGCCAGCCACAACACCGCAGTACCGATGACGATGCGGGTGGCGCCCACGCCGAGCGCCGTGGTGCCGTCAGGCCCGAGCTCGCGAGCGGTGCCCGCCGTGCCGAAAAGCGCCGCCGCCGCGACGACGGCCAGGATCGGTCGAGCGGACGATGGCACCGGGGAGTTCTATCGCTGCGACCAGGCCGGCGGGAATACCATTGTGCCCGCAACTGTTTTACCGGACATGACCACGTCTCCCACCATCGATGTCAGGCGAGCAAGCCGGCGGCCACGCACGAACATCGGCTGGCTCGACTCGAAGCACTCGTTCAGCTTCGGACACCACATCGACCCGGCCAACACCGGGCACGGCCTCCTCCTCGTCAACAACGACGACATCGTGAGCGGCGGCTCGGGCTTCGACACGCACCCCCACCGCGACATGGAGATCGTCACCTGGGTGTTGTCGGGCGAGTTGGAACACAAGGACTCCGAGCGCAACCGCGGCGTCCTCTACCCAGGCCTCGCCCAGCGCATGTCGGCCGGTACCGGCATCTGGCACAGCGAGATGAACAACTCCGCGAGCGACGATGTGCACTTCGTGCAGATGTGGGTGCCGCCGGACACCGAGTCGGTGAACCCCGGCTACGAGCAACTCGACATCAACGCCGAACTCGACAAGGGAGGTCTCGTGCCGATCGCGTCAGGCAGAGGCCACGATGCGGCGATCACGATCCGCCAGCGCGGCGCCGTTCTCTGGGGAGGGCGCCTTGGTGCCGACGAGACCGTGGCGGTCCCCGACGACCGCCACGTCCACGTCTTCGTGCCGAGCGGATCGGCACACCTCGAAGGTGGTGGGTCGCTGGCGACCGGCGATGCCGTGCGCCTCACCGGTGCCGGGTCGCCCTCGCTGACCGCCGGACCCGATGGTGCCGAAGTGCTGATCTGGGCGACAGCGTGACATCCTGACGTCATGGACGCCATCGACGACCACGACCACGACCACGACCGCACCCGGTTCGACGAGTTCTCGAATCTCGTGCGTTCACGACGCACCTCGATGATCGTGGATCACGAGCGTGAGGTGCCGCTCGACGTGATCACCGAGCTGTGTGGGCTCGCCACCTGGGCGCCCAATCACAAGAAGACCTGGCCCTGGCGGTTCGCCGTGTTCACGGGCGATGGTCGAATGCGACTCGGCGACACGATGGCCGACGAGATGGAACGCGTCGACTTCGGCGATGAGGTCAAACGGGCCAAGACCCGCACCAAGTACCTGCGCACGCCGGCGACGCTGGTGGTCGGCTGTGCACCCCACGACGACGAGATGCTGCACGACGAGAACCGCGATGCCGTCGCCGCCGGTATCCAGAACCTGCTGCTCGGCGCAACCGCACTCGGCCTCGCCAGCTTCTGGTCGACGCCAGCGATCACACAACCCCCCGCCGTCTTGGAACTGTGCGGCTTCGAGGACGGTGACCGCCTCGTCAGCATGATCTATCTCGGGTGGGCGACCCAGGACTCTCCGGCGCACGAGCGCCCCCTCCTCCCGATCACCCACATCACGACCTAGTGTCCAAACCCCCGTTTGTGTTGCATTTCTGGTGGGCCGGTTCACCGAGAACTTCACACGAACGCGAGTTGCTCGCCAGAATGACGGGATGATCAACGCCCAGCAGCAGACGATCGTGACGCTCGACGTCGAGGGCGTGCTCGTGCCGGAGATCTGGATCGCTGTCGCAGAACGAACCGGCATCGAAGGCCTTCGTCGCACGACTCGCGACGAGCCCGACTACGACATGCTCATGCGCTACCGACTCGACCTCCTCGACGAGCACGGGCTCACGATGTCACTGATCGAAGACGTCATCGCCGGCCTCGAACCGCTCGACGGCGCCCGCTCCTTCCTCGATGAACTCCGCGCCGAAACGCAGGTGCTCCTGCTGTCGGACACGTTCGAGCAGTTCGCCCGTCCCCTGATGCGCCACCTCGGCTGGCCGACGGTGCTGTGCCATCGCCTCGTGGTCGCCGATGACCGCATCGTCGACTACGAGCTCCGTCAGCCGAACCAGAAGCAGCACGCGGTCGAAGCACTCCAAGCGCTCAACTACCGGGTGGTCGCCGCCGGCGACAGCTACAACGACACCACGATGCTCGGCGCAGCCGATCATGGCTACCTGTTCCACGCCCCGGCGAACGTGATCGCCGAGTTCCCGCAGTTCCCGGCACTCGACACCTACGACGACCTGCTCGCCGCCATCCGCTCGCATCTCTGACGGGCGTCGAACGGGCGTCAAGTCGTCGTCGTGTCGTCACAGCTGACGACGGCGAAGCGGCGGCCATCGAGTTGGTCGTCGGCGAAGATCATCATGTCGACACCGCCGCAGCGCACGCTCGTCACGTCGGCCGCGATCTCGACGAGGTCGAGCGTCTCGTGGTAGTCGGCCCGATTACCCAGCCCGCTCGCTGGAGGTTCCGGCGGCGGGCACAGGGGCGCGAACTCGCCCGAGGCCGACAGCAGCAGGCAGTACGGGATGGTGGCACTCTCGATCGGGCCGAAGTACATCTCGGTCAACTCCGCCTGTTGGGCTGGATCCTGTCGCTGGACGATCCAGTCGATGCCGTTCGTCGTGCCCTCGGCGATGACCGGTCGCGGATCGGTGGGTCGCACATCGAGATCACCGGTGTCGGCGACCACCGTGCCGGTGGCGTCGACGAGACGGGCCGACAGCAGTCGCGAGCCCGTCGACTCCCAAACGGCCAGATCGAAACCGAAGTCGGTCGGGACGAGGCCGATCGCTTCGGTACCGGCGCCGAACGTCTCGGCTTCGAATGTGAGGTCGGTGCCCGTCGGGGCGATCGCCGCGTACTGGACGAGTTGGCCGTCACCGAAAACGGCGGCCCCGAACAACGCTGCAGCGTCGGTCGGCACACAGGTCTCCCGCATCTGGATGCCGACACACGGGCGGCCATCGAGGTGGGCGAGCTTGACACTGGCCTCGTTGCTGGTGCCACCGGGCCCGGTGTCGCCCACCGACGGCGTGGAGAGGCGCAGCAGCGTCGGCAGCTCGACGGGAAGCGGAGCCGGGCGGACGCCCTCGGCGATCGCGCCCAGTTCGTCGTCGGTGAGGCCGTTGCCCTTCAGCCACACGACCACACCGGGTTCGTACTCCCAGGCCAGATAGGCGGCGTCACCGTTGCGGTAGCTGACACCGTCGACCTCCCCGACCGGGATGATGGTCGGCTCACGTGGTTCGGTGAACGCGTCGTACGCCCACAGCGATCCCGACGCCTGGTTCCAGAGCTGATCCTGCGGGGTCGTGTCGCCGAGGCCCACACCGATGCCGAGCCGGTCGCCGTAGGTGACGTGCTCGATGCCGTTGCCGCCGACGAGTCGGTCGCAGATCGGGCCGTCGGCGTCGACCGTCCAGCTCGCACAGAAGAAGAACGCAGACCGGGCGGTGTCGTCAGGGATCGTCTCGTTCTGGGGCAGCGAGGCGATGTCCGGCGGGAGATCATCGCCCGCCTCGAACCAACCGATCGTGCCAGGAGCGATCCGGATCGGATCCCACGGCGGCATCCAGAAGTCCGATGCTGATTGCGGAACGTCGATCACGTTGCCGGTCGACGGTGGGTTCGCGGCGGGATCGACGGCGGGCAGCGTGTCGAGTGGCTGCATCGCCGGCGCTCCGGCATCCTCACGAGCGACCGCGAACACACCGAGGCCGAGCACCGTGACGGCGGCAGCGGCGAGTCCGACGAGCGCGCCTCGGCCGCTCGATGATGCGGGGGCCCCAGGCAGCGACGAGTCGGCCCGGTCGATGGTGTTGTCGATGGCGTTGTCGATGGTGTTGTCGATGGTGTTGTCGATGGTGTTGTCGATGGTGTTGTCGATGGCGCGGGCGTCGTCGGCGAGTCGGGTGTCGAGGTCGATCGGCATGTCAGTGCTCCAAGTGGTTGCGGAGGCGGTCGAGGCCCCGGTGGACGTGGTTGCGAACGGTGGTCACGGGGACGCCGAGCACGTCGGCGACCTCGGCGTACGAATAGCGGTAGCCGTGCACGAGCACCACGGCGACACGTTGGGCGTCGCTGAGACGGGCGAGCGCAGCGGGAAGCTGTGGCACGTGGGCGGGGTCGGGCAGGACGTGTTCGGCGGGGTTGTCGGCGGCCAACTGGTCGGCGTGCTCCCAGCCCCAGGCGATCGCGTCGCGACAGGCGTCGGTGCCGACCTCCACCCCGAACCGCACCACGAGCGCCCGGCGCAGGGGTGTCTCCAGATCGGCGAGCAACTCGGCGAGGTCGACGGGTTCGTGGGACTCCACCGATTCGGCCCTCGTCGTGCTGCTCACACCTCTATCAGACCCCAGATCGCACACTTCGTTTCACCGGATCTCCGGGTGAGGCTTGCAGGCCGTCAGCAGGCCGGTGCTGTCGGCACGATGGCGGCATCGAGGAGCTCCGACGGCGTCGGCTCGGTGCCGGATGTCGGGTCGAGGAACTGCCCGACGATGGCATCGAGGACGACCGGATCGGCGACCAACACTTCTTGGCCGTTGATCACCTCGTCGCTCAGCCCTGCGACGAGGTCGGTCGTGACGAAGCGGCCGGAGCCGATCGCCGACACCGTGGCAAAGATCGATCGGAGGCCGTCGAGGTCGAGGCCGTCGTCGACGGTGATGTCGTCGATCACGTCGGTCAGGAGGCGGACTTGATCGGTGGCGCCGTAGTCGGCGGCGAGGACCTGACGAAACAGTCGGTCGATCGCGTCCTGCTGGCGGGCGACCCGGCCGAGATCGGAGGTCCGGTCCTGCACCCACTCCCCCGATGCCGGATCGAACTGCTGGAGATGGCGCGACCGCACGTAGGCAAGGGCCTCGTCACCGTCGAGGGTCTGGCAGCCGGACTCGACCATGAAGCCGGTCCGCTCGTCACGCGACGCGACGTCGAACGGGATCGTGACCCCGCCGGCGAGATCGATGAGACGGACGAACCCGTCGAAGTCGACCTCGACGTAGTGATTGATGTCGACACCCAGCGTCGCCGAAACGACGTCGACCAGCGCCGTCGGACCATCGGCGAGGAACGTGTTGATGCGATCGGATCGACCCGCCGCATCGGTCACCCAGAGGTCGCGTGGCACCGACAGCAGGCTCACCCGACCGCCGGTGTTATCGAGGCGCACCACGCCGATCGAATCGGGACGCGAGCCGAGCACCTCGTCGCCGGGAGGACGTCGGTCGACACCGACGACGAGGATGTTCATCGGTGCGGTCATCGGCGCTGCCGGCGCCACGTCCGGCTCGCTCGTCGGCGATGTGTCGGGCGGCGGGAGTTCGGCGAGGCCACCCACGGCGACGCGGTCGAGTTCGTCGGCCTGCGAGCGCAGATACACCATCGAGCTACCGCCAGCGAGCAGCGGGAAGAGTGCGAGCGAGAACGCTGCGGCACGCGTCCGCTGGCGGCGCGCTCGTCCGCGGGCGATGACTCGCGCTCGGAAGCTGCCGCCGAGCGGTGGCGTGTCGGGGTCGTCAAGGTGCTGGAACATCGAGTGTCGCTTTCGGTGCAGGACCCGAGATCGGGTCGGTCGGTTCGGTCGGTGCGGACGTGCGGAGTGCAGCCAGTGCCCGGTGGGCGTGGGCCTTGACCGTGCCGAGCGAGATGCCGAGTTCGTCGGCGACCTGGGCTTCGGTGAGGTCGGCGAGATAGCGCAGCACGATCACGTCCCGCTGGCGTTTCGGGAGTGCGAGCAGCAGCCGTTGCAGGTCGAGGCGAGTCAGCGCCCCGTCGTGGGGATCGGCCTGCTCGCCGCTCAGGCGCAGCGCACGTGGCGCGTCGCGCCGGGTACGTTTGCGGACCAAGCCGATGGCGTCGTTGGCCGCCACCCGGCACACCCACGGCCGGGCGTGCGATCGCATCCGTGACCATCGGGCGTAGGCCTTGACCAACGTGTCCTGCACGATCTCCTCGGCGTCGACACGCGTGCCGACGATCCGAAACGCCGTGCGGTACGCCAGCGCAGCCAACTCGTCGAACTCGTCCTCGAACTTCATCCATCCCTACAACGCGTCAGCGGTGCGAAAGGTTGACACGCGGCGCACATCAATCTCACTCGGCGTGCCACAGTTCGCAGTGGTGAGACGTCGTAGTAGGTGTGATGACAGATCCCGATCGCGACCTGGCGCCTGATCCGGGCGCGGCGCTCGCCGCGCTGTACGAGGCGGAGTGGCCGAAGCTGCTGCGCGTCGCCTACGTGCTGACCGACTCGTTGCCGACCGCCGAGGAGATCGTGCAGGACGCCTTCGTGAGGCTCCAGTCGACTCGCACACCGGTGACCAATCCCGGCGGCTATCTGCGCACGACGGTGGTGAACGCCTGCCGCGACCTCCACCGCCATCGTGCCGTCGTGCGCCGAACTCCGCTGCCGGTCGCCGAGCCGACGATCGCCGAGCACGACGAGTTGTTCGATGCGCTGGCCGCGTTGCCGTGGCGGCAGCAGGCGGCGCTCGTGCTGCGTTTCCACGTCGATCTGTCCGACGCCGACATCGCCAACGCGCTCGGCTGTCGCCAGAGCACCGTGGGTTCGATCATCCGCCGAGCCCTCGCCTCGCTGCGAAAGGAACTGGAATCATGACCCTCGACCTCGACGAACGCCTGCGCGAGCACTATCAACAGCGCACCAATGACCTCCCCACACGCGGACCTGGGCTCGATGCCCGACCGACCCTGATGTTGGCCCGAGCCGAACCGTCGACGCCCTCACGGCTGCGCATGGCCGTGATCGGCTCGGCAGCTGCAGCGCTGATCCTTGGATTGGTGGTCGTGTCGAGCGTTCGCAGCGGCGACGACGCTCCGGCGACGTCGGGTGGCCCGGCGGCGCTGCCGCTCGAACCCGTGCTGACGTTGCCGGATTCGCCGGATCTCGGCGACATCCCGGTCACGGTGGCGGCGACTGAGCCTGTCGATTGGTTCCGCCTCGCTCCCGACCTCGACGTGTCGTGGTATCAGCCGCAAGGCGAGACGTCGATGCTGTGCTGGCGCACACCGGTCGGCCAGGACTGCGTCGAGGACCGGGACATGAACACGCTGCCACTGATGGTGCCCACCGGTGGCGGTCAGCTCCTCGTGATCACGCGCGAGAACGCCGACCCCGAGCAGCTCGACCTCGTGCTCGACGACGGGACCGTGCTCACCGCTCCGATGGAGCGCAACGACCAGATCGGCTGGGGTGTCAGCCGCTTCGAGATCCCGGTCGGTCGCAGCGTGTCGGGCTTCGGCGATGCATCACTGGCGGCAGCCAACCCGGCTGAGGTCAGCGGGGCGACGCTGCCACCGGCCGCGGACTTGAACGAGGTACCGGTGACGATCGCTGCCGGACCGGAATTGAGCTACTGGCGTTGGTTCGCCGACCTCGACATCTCCGAACGCCAGACAACGTCGGGCGACACCGAGTTCTGCTGGCGCACACCGGTCGGCGAAGGTTGCATCGAGCACGACTTCGCCTCACCGAAGGTCGGCCTGATCCCCACCGACGGCGCCACGATCGCCCTCGCACAACCAGCCATCGTCCCGATCGTGCCCGCGCCGAGCGACCCGAACGCTCCGAGGTCCGAACTCGGCCCGACTCCGACGAGGGTGGTGGCCACGCTGTCGGACGGCACCACCGCCATGGCGGAGCTCACCTTCGGCGACGAGTTCGGACCGGGCTGGACCCGCATCCCGACGTCCGACGGCGTGACGATCACCGACGCCCGCTCGGAGTGACGCGACGCCCTATCACCGGCCGAGCGGTTCTCGCGATCCCGGCGTGACAATGGGGCACGATGATCGCCCAGAGCGCCGAACGAGTGGTGTCGCAGTTCGTCGACGCCGGCGTGCTCCTCGTGCTCGTGCCACTGTTGGTGGCAGCGCTGCTGCTCGGGCCGTTCGCGGCTCGGTGGTGGGGCACCACGACACTGATCGCCACCGCCGCGCTGGGGTCGCTCGCCGGGATCGTGGCGTTCACGTTGGGGGTCCGGGCGATCACCGAGGATCGGCGCGAGTTCGTGGGGTCCGACTTCTCGTGGCTCACCGATTCGTCGGTGTGGCGGTCGGCGTTCGATCTCGACCCGTCGTGGCTGCTCAACGTGCTGCTGTTCGTACCCGCCGGCATGTTCCTCACCGTGGCGCTGCGACGGCCTGTCATCGTGTTCGTCGGGCTGGCTTCGATGTCGTTCGCGATCGAGACGATCCAGAGCCTCACTCGGCTCGGCACTGCCGACGTACGTGATCTGGTCGCGAACACGATCGGTGCCGCCGTCGGCGTGGTGCTCGCCAGCGTCATCGTCCGCCGTCAGGCCGACGACGCGCCGCCGCTCACCGAGGCCGAGCAACGCTCGCTCGACTCGCGCGCCACCCTCGCTGCCATCGTCGTGATTGCGGTCGTCGGGGGCGTCACCTGGTTCGGGGTGGGCGCGGTCGCCGACCTCCGCCAGGATCGCTTGGCCGACGATCTCACGGCGGCGTTCGACGGGACGACCGCTGCCGACATCGCCACCGAACTCGGCTCCGACGCAGGCTTCGACCGCCTCGTGCAGCGCGGTCCGAGCCGCCCCGACTACATCGGCGAGGTCGGCGACACCGGGATGTACGAGGGCCGCTGGTCGACCGAGTTCGTCGGTCTGCACCGCTGCGTCACCGTTCGATGGAGCGACGACGAGTTGACGACGCACGAGACCTCGGGTCGCACCTGCCGCCGCTTCCAGGAAGGTCCACCTTCCTCGTGACACTCCTGAACTGATCGCTGGCGGTCGAGTCCGAGCAGCCACGATGGAAACATGGCGCTCGTGCAACGATCCGAGATCAGGAATCGGTGGTCGACCGACGGGTTCGTCGTGCTCGACGGCTACCTCACGCCCGAGGAGCTGGCACCGGGGATCGCGGCGCTCGGTTCGGTGTTGCCAACTACCGACGAGTTCCACCAACGACGTGCGCGTGTACTCCATCGAGGCCTGGGCGAAATACACCGGCGCCGCCGACTACGAACAAGCACTCCACCGCGACTACCTCAACCACGCGCTCCTCGTGCCGTCCGACGATGCCGAGTTCAAACAGGTGGAGATGTTCGTGTACCTGTGCGACGTCCCCGACGACCTCGGTCCGCCCAGCTTCGTGCCACTCGCAGCAACCGCCGACCTGCCAGCGCTCCCCAACTGGTACCCACCGATCGACTCGCCAGCGGACTCGCCAGAGACCGACGCCAACGGCTGGAACGCCTCCACCGGGAGTCCAACGCTGTACGAGCACGAACACAGTGGCGCCGGGCGCGCCGGGACCGTCGTGGCGTATACGACGTCGACGTTTCACCGTGGCCGTCAACTCATCCGGCCGCGAGGCGCCCGCTACACCATCCACGTCAACTTCCGCCGAGCCCACCTCGAATGGGTCGCCCGCCGGTCGTGGGTCGACGAGTCGATCAGGCCGGGATGGGCCGAGTTCGTCAGCCGTGCAACCCCCGATCAGCTCGCACTCTTCGGCGTCCCCCGCCCCGGCCACCGCTACTGGACACAGCAGACCCTCGATGGCGTCGCCCAGCGATATCCCCTGCTCGACACGACGCCGTGGCGAGACGAACTCTCCCGACCCGATTCGACAACGCAGATCTGAGAAAGTAGGAACATTTGTTTTTATTTTTGTAGATGTTAGATCACATGTTCTGTATCCTGATTCAATGTTGGCCACCGTTGTCGATCAGCTCGCCGAGCTCGACGACCACGCCTTCACCGAACACTTCCGCAACCTGGAACTCGCCCATCGGCGCCTCGACGCCGAGATGGCAGCGCTCATCGCCGAAGGTGAACGCCGCTGCATCGCCGCTGTCGACGATCACCACTCGATGAAGGGCTGGCTCAAGGCCAACGCGAACTGGTCGAACGCTCACGTCGCCCGCTCCCGCAAACTGGCCAAGACCATCGCAGCACTCCCCGCAGTGGGCGATGCGCTGTACGAGGGACGGATCGGATCGGATCAAGCCGACGAACTCGCCAAGGTCGCCGCCAACCGCCGAGTCGCCGACCAACTCGGCGACTCGATCAACATCCTGCTCACCCACGCCGAACAACTCTCGTTCGAAGATGCCCGCACCTGCCTGCGCCGCTGGGAGACACTCGCCGACCTCGACGGCGCCCACCGCGATCGCGCGATGTCACACGAACGACGTTCGGCCACCGTCACCGAACTCGACGGATCGCTGTACCTGCGAGCCACCGGCGGCACGGCCGAAGTCGCCGCCGAACTCGAAGCGATCTTCAACCAGGCCCTCGAACGCGAATTCCAGATCGACGTCGCCGAACGCAGCCGCCTCCACGGCCCCGACGCCCCCGCATCGCTGCTCCCGCGAACTGACGCCCAACGCCGCTTCGACGCCATGGTGTCGATCTTCCACCGCTCTGTCGAGGTGCCCGCCGACGCGAAGGCACCGACTCCGGTGGTGAACATCGTCGTCGACCAACGCACCCTCGAAGAAGCCCTCGCCCGCCACGGACTCGTTCCCGAACCCACCGACCTCGCCGACATCGACTTCTCCCAGCGACGCTGCGAAACCACCAGCGGCACCGCCATCGTGCCCGACGCCGTGGTGCGAGCAGCCATGCAGGGCCACGTCCGCCGGGTCGTGTACAACTCTGCCGGCGTCGTCATCGACATGGGACGCAAACGACGCCTGTTCACCGGTTCCGCCCGCCAGGCCGCAATGCTCATGGCCACCTGCTGCGACTTCCCCGGCTGCGACGTCCCCGGCGCCCACACCCAGATCGACCATCTCGACGAATGGGACCGAGACGACGGTCGAACCGACCTCATCAACGCCGGACTCGGCTGCAACGGCCACAACCGCGTCAAACATCGCAAGCACTACACCGCCAGACTCCACCGCACCGGCCATGTCATCTACTACCGACGCGACGGCACCCCCATGCTCGCCGTCGGACGGCGACACCCCGACGACCTCCCCGAACCCGAAGAATCCGACGAACGAATGCTCACCCGACTCGCTCGAGCACGCGTCGCCGCACTCCGCACCGCCGCCTGACAGCGACGTCTACGTTCGACGCATGAGCCGACGCAGCCCCGTCGACCGCATTCCCTCCACCACGGGCGTCGAACTCAGATGACCGAGTTCCACGGCGCGATCGGGCTCGTCGCCGAGGCGCTGATCGTGCTGTCCGAGTCGTGAGTAGCGGTCACACAGCGATGAGCTGCACGTCGTAGCGCTGCATCAGAGGGTCGTGGGTCATCAGCGTCAACCGTTCCGTTCGCGCCTGGGCGATCAGCATGCGGTCGAACGGATCGGCGTGGAGATCGGGAAGCGCAGCGACTTCGACGGCGTGCTCGAACGAGATCGGAAGTCGGATGAACGATGCAGCGTCGACCTCGGTGGGCACATCGCCTGGCACGCGGAGCTTGCCGAGCGAGCGCTTGATCGAGATCTCCCAGATCGAGGCGGCGCTGACATACACGACGTTGCGTCCATCCTCGATCAGGTCGACCGCTCGGTCGCCGAGACGATCGTCGCCAGCGAGCGACCAGAGCAGCACGTGGGTATCCAGCAGGAGTTGCACTCAGATCGAGCCCGTGAAACCAGCGAGCACGTCGTCTGGAAGTGGAGCGTCGAAGTCGTCAGCGATCCAGACGTCCTCGTTGCGCCATACACCGAGTCGGCGCCGATCCGGGGCCGCCGAGTAGGGCACGAGCACGGCAACCGGCCGTCCTGCCCGTCCGATCACGACACGTTCGCCGTGTTCTGCCCGCTCGACGAGCTTCGACAACTGCGCCTTGGCTTCGCTGATGTTCACGATCATGGATCCAGGGTACCAGACCAGACCAGACCAGACCAGACCCTTCAGGACCAGACCAGTCATGCCGCCCTTTCATACCGCTCGACGCCGCGCAGCACCACGGGCAGCATCAGGCCGACGGCCACGAGGAGGCTGCCACTGACGAAGATCGCCGAGCGCACACCGAACTGGTTGGCGAGCAGGCCCCCGGCGAGAGCACCGAATGGCATACCGACATAGACGAGGAAGCGGTAGCTGGCGCCCACCCGACCCAGCATCTCGTCGGGGATCAGGCGTTGCCGCAGCGCCAGGGTCAACACGTTCCAGATCATGATCGTGCCGAGTGACACCGCCGACAGCAGCCCGACCACGATCGCGGACGTCGTCACCGCCATCAACCAGGTGGACGCACCCGACACGACCACCGCGATGGGCAGCGTGCGCCGCAGCGGGAACCGCCTGAAACGGGGAGCGATCAGCGAGCCGGCGATGCCGCCGAGCGCTCCCGGGACCAGCAGCACGCCGTAGCCGAAATCGGACAGCCCGAGCGTGTCGGTCGCGAAGATGACGAACACCGCATTGCTGATGAACGATGCAGTGCCGAGGGCCGTCGAGATGATCGCCAACGTGCGCAGCAGGCGTTGGTTCCACAGCCAGCGGATACCTACGGCGAGGCTGGCCCGCATCGACGGCCGATCGCCCGCGATCGCTGGCTTGGCCGGCGCTGCCCGATAACTGCCGCTCATGAACCCCATCACGAGCGCCGCGAGCGCAAAGGTGACAGCGTCGACCCCGAACGGCACGGCGATGGCCAAGCCGAACAGCAACCCACCGAGGGGTGGCCCGACGAGGTCGTTCATCGCCAACTCGGTCGAGCCGAGCCGTCCGATGGCCCGTTCGAGATCCGCTTCGGCGACGGTTGCGGGCACCATTGCCATGCTGGAGCTGTCGACCACCGCCTCGGCCGACGCGAGCAGTGCCGCCACCGCGTAGATCACCGCGATCGACGCCTGATCGATCACGATTGCGCCGACCAGCACCGACATCACGACGAATCGCGCCATGTCGAGACGCATCCGCAGCAGCCGCCGATCGAACCGGTCGGCCCACGCCCCACCCGGCAGGATGAAGAACAGCCATGGCAAGCGCTGCGCCACGACCACACCGGCGATCAGGCGCGGGTCGTCGGTGACCGACGTCGCCAGCAACGGCAGCGCCACCAGGCGCAGGCCGTCGCCGAGGTTCGACAACGCGGTGGCCGCCCACAACAGCCGGAAGTTGCGCGGGAACGCCGGACCGGAGCGTCCGGCGCGACCAGCGCGCTCGGCTGGATTCTCGTTGACCGGTGCGGCACCCTCGTCAGCCGGGAGCGCATCACTGTCCTTCTGGCGCTGTTGCGGCACCACGATTCCGAGCGCTGCGAGTTCCCTGTCGAGTTCCTCGAGCGACGAGGCGCGACCCTCACCGCTGTCAGAACTCACACCGCTCACGGGGTGTAGACGCCGAAGACCTCGCGCAATGCATCACTGATCTCGCCGAGCGTGGCGTCGGCACGCAGCGCATCCTTCATGCTGTACAGCAGGTTGTCGCTGCCCTCCGCAGCGGCCTTCACCGCAGCCAACGTCGACTCGACCGCCGCGGTGTCACGGTTGGCCTTGTAGCGCGTGAGTCGGGCGACCTGGTTGCCTTCGAGGTCGGGATCGACCGGGATCACCTTCGGCGGTGGCTCGTTGTCCATCGTGAACTTGTTGACACCGACGATCACGCGCTCGTCGTCGTCGATCGACTTCGTGTACTCGTAGGCGGCCTGATCGATCTCGTCCATCTGGAAACCGTTCTCGATCGCGGTGACTGCGCCACCCATCTCGTCGATGCGCGCGATGTACTCCCACGCCAGGCGCTCGATCTCGTCGGTGAGCGCCTCGACGAAGTACGAACCCGCCAGCGGGTCGGGCGTGTCGGCGACACCTGACTCGTAGCCGATCACCTGCTGGGTGCGCAGCGCCATGCGCGCCGCTTCCTCGGTCGGCAGGCTGAGCGCCTCGTCGTAGCCGTTGGTGTGCAAGCTCTGCGTGCCACCGAGCACCGACGCCATCGCCTGCAGCGTGACACGCATGATGTTGTTCATCGGCTGCTGGGCGGTGAGCGTGGAACCGCCGGTCTGGGTGTGGAAGCGCAGCATCGTCGATTTCGGATCCTTCGCGTCGAAGCGCTCGGTCATGATCGTGTGCCACATACGCCGGCTGGCGCGGAACTTGGCAACCTCTTCGAAGAAGTTGTTGTGACCGTTCCAGAAGAAGCTCAGGCGTGGCGCGAAGTCGTCGACGTCGAGGCCGGCATCGATGGCCGCTTGCACGTACGCGATGGCATTGGCGAGCGTGAACGCGATCTCCTGCACGGCCGTCGAGCCGGCTTCGCGGATGTGGTAGCCGGAGATCGAGATCGTGTTCCAGTTCGGGATGTGCTTGCTGCAGTAGGCGAAGATGTCGGTGATGATCCGCATCGACGGGCGCGGGGGGAAAATATAGGTGCCGCGGGCGATGTACTCCTTGAGCAGGTCGTTCTGGATGGTGCCGCCGATCTGGTCGGCCGACACACCGTTCTCCTCGGCGACGAGTTCGTACATCAACAGCAAGATCGCCGCCGTCGAGTTGATCGTCATCGACGTGGTGACCTGATCGAGCGGGAGGCCGGCGAGCAACAACCGCATGTCCTCCATCGAGTCGATCGCCACGCCGACCTTGCCCACCTCGCCCTCGGCGCGTGATGCGTCGGAGTCGTAGCCCATCTGCGTCGGCAGGTCGAACGCACACGACAGCCCGGTCTGGCCGGCGTTCAGCAGGAACTTGAAGCGCTCGTTGGTGGCCTCCGCGTTGCCGAAGCCCGAGTACTGGCGCATCGTCCAGAGCCGGCCGGTGTACATCGAGCCGTACACGCCGCGGGTGTACGGCGGCGCGCCGGGGGCCCCGAGCTGTTCGCTGGGGTCCCAGCCCTCGAGGTCGGTGGCGTCGTAGAGCCGCTTGATCGGGATGCCCGAGTCGGTCTGTGGCAGGTCGTTTGCTTCAGCCATGGTGCCGATCGTATTCCAGGCCCACGGCCACCGCCTGATCCCGCCTGGTACGGTCAGTCGGTAATGGGGATGATCAAGCGAATGTTGCAGCGTTTTGCCGCCTGGTGGGGCAATGGGGGCTCGGGCAGCGGACCCAGTTCCAGCGGCTACAACGAGGCCCGATTCCGCAGCGACATCGCCAAGGGCCACAACGACATCGGCCCGACCGGATAGCAGCGATCGCCGATCTGCAACCCTTCGACGCCCGGCTGCGTGTGTGATGGTGTGGCGGCAGAAGCACCCGTGAGTGACCAGGACACCCACCGTGGTCCCGACTTCGACGAGTTCGTCGCGGCGGAGTTCACGAACATCCTCGCCCTGGCACTCGCGGTCCTGCACGATCGCGACGACGCCGTCGACGTCGCCCAGGAAACGATGGCGCGCACCTTCGCCCGCTGGGACGTCGTCGCCACGCTCGACCGTCCAGGAGCGTGGACTCGGCGAGTGGCGCTGAACCTGGCGACCGACACCCTGCGACGACGGACTCGACGTCAGCGTCTGCATCTCCGGCTGCGGTCCCAGCCACCACCGATCGCGGACGAGCAGGACACCGTCGAATGGGACCGCACGTTCTGGGCCGAAGTCGCCGCGCTCCCGAAGCGCGAGCGGGATGTCGTGGTGCTGCACTACGTGGACGACCTGACGATCGCCGACATCGCGTCGATCGTCGATTCGCCCGAAGGAACGTCGACACCGTCTCGCCCCCGCCGGACTCACGCCCGGCGACCACCATGATCGCGGAGCCCCCGACGACGACGGAACCCACTCCCACCACCGCCACCGTCCCGACCACCGCCGAACCGCCGACG
>Ga0105055_10004515_pt1 | contig 20273 bp, 7 predicted proteins | sample BON03_FD_78090 | JGI IMG/M metagenome (GOLD analysis project Ga0105055, IMG submission 78090) | Freshwater microbial communities from Lake Bonney liftoff mats and glacier meltwater in Antarctica - BON-03 | ecosystem: Environmental > Aquatic > Freshwater > Ice > Glacier meltwater | place: Lake...
AAATGGATTTCAGGAGTGACTGGAACTCCTGCATTCATGGCCCCAGAATTGCTTGTAGAAGACAATGAGGTCTATGATGGTCCAGCAGTGGATCTATGGTCATGTGGTGCTACACTTTACATGATGGTCACTGGGGTGCCTCCTTGGATGTCAGATGACGAAATCAAACTGGCCAAGAAAGTAAAAAACGACGAGTTGGTGTTTCCCGGTGATTGGAACAAGAGGAATTATTCTCCTCATTTGAAAAACCTAATAGCCCAATTACTAGTGAAAGACCCCAAAAGCCGACTTGGGCTTCCAGAGACAATGATTCATGAATGGGTTTCAGAGGAAGGCGCTGATCCTCTCATGATGGTGAATAGTAATCCCCAAGTACCTCAGAGTTCAAACAACTTGCAAGCATCTATGAAAGTGCTTAAAGTACAACCTGTTATAACAGGCACTCACGGAGGTGAAGAAGTGGAGGAGTTGAAATTGCGTTACGCCACATGCATGGATCGTAACGGCCGAGCACGCATGGAAGACACTCTAACTGTTGAAATGTGGAAACAGAAACATCAGCTGGTGTTTTTTGCTGGTGTTTACGATGGGCATGGCGGTGATCTGGTGTCGTCGTTGTTGCGTGCGGATCTTCACATCTCCATTCGCAACAAGGAGACATTTCTAGTGAACACTCCTGCTGCGATAACCAGTGGGTTCCTATCGATGGACAAGAAGTTGCTTCAGCAGGCAGCTATGCACATTATTCGCCACAAGCAAGATGTTTCATCAGGGGTATCAGATCAAACTCTAGCACACACAAAGGGAAAGACGAAGAATCTGCTAGACCAGTATCAGACTGCAGGGTCCACAGCTCTGATATGTTTGCTCAACAAAGACAATAATGGAGATTTGATGATGTCTGTAGCATGGGTAGGAGATTCAAGAGCAGTGCTTTCATCAGCAGGAAATGCAGTGGCCATGACAGAGGACCATAAGGCCACTCGCGAAGATGAGAAAGCCAGAATCAGGAAAGCAGGAGGAAGTGTCGATAGGAATGGACGTGTCGATGGAACTCTAGCAGTGTCAAGATCCTTCGGTGATCTTTATCTCAAAGGACCCGAGTTGGAAAGTCTGGCCGACATGCACGATGATGTCAAAGACTTCAAGATGCTTTCTGAAGGTCATGTTATCGCAGTTCCTGAAATGGTTCAGAGAAAGTTGATTCATGCGGATGAGTTTCTAGTTATGGCTTCTGATGGCCTGTGGGATGTTTTGGAAAACCAAGACGTTGTCAATATAGTTCGCGAGCAACTTAATCAACACCATGATTGTGATATAGCCACAAAATCGCTAGTGAAAATTGCACGTGAGAACGGGGCTGCCGATAATATTTCAGTTGTTGTAATTTCATTTAGTATTTAAGAAATTCATCAATGTCACCTTCATTATTTCCACTAGGGATTAACGAGAATACGGTTTTAGTTTGTAACTGGTATTTTCCAAGTGACAGTTTTTGCCCTTTTCATCGCGGACTTACTTAATAATGGTTTCTTATTGGCTAGCACCGCATTCCTTTTCTGACTACCGCGATGCTCCTCCCTTTTCGATTCTTCTGAACGCGTCTTGGCTAAAGATATTTTAACTTCCTGGTTATGTCGTTTCCTTGCTAGCTTCTGCTCCTCAAGTATCCTTCCATATTTCTTGAATATCTTTTGTGCAAGGTTCCAAAATACAGAATGTTGTACAAATTCAGGAGATACTTCCACAATAATGTCGTCATATGCGGTCTTGAATCCGATTAGTAGACGATCAGATGCTCCATTCTTAATTACAGCATCCACCTTCTCTATCATCATTCCTTGTGCTGGCCAGATTGGCATGGCAATCTCAGGTTGCAAGAAATATTCAATGGAAACACCGTCTTTATAAGGTGCAATTCCAGGGAAGTACATTTGTGTTCTAAAGCGAGATACATCGACACTAAGTAGTTTCATTTCTGGAATAACAAGACCAAGATCCATAATGTAGTCGACGTGTTCTTCAAAGTATCTCCAATTGTGATTAAAATCCTTCATTGATCTCGCCTTCGTCACCTGCTTGCGGACAGCTTTTGCATGTTGTGCCGCCACAAAGGCCACAGTTAGAAACTTCAGTTTCAGAGCTTTTTTCGTTTTTGAATCATCGAAGTTTTCGCCATGTTTTTCTTCTTCTTGGTTCCGTCCTAAAGCGATGCGGCGAAAAAGTGGTCTGAGAGAAAGCGATACAAACTCTGAAAGTATCTTTGCTTCGAGAGATGCTTCAATATGTGACAGGCTATGCATCTCAGACCGTTTGGTTTGGGGAGCTGCAAGACTTCGTTCATTTGTCAACTCAGCTCGAATCGATATCATATCAAGTACTATCGTGGGCATGGCATGATACTGATATGTTCCTGACAAGTCCCCCTGATTCCTAATCGAAACCACTAATTCATCAGGTCTGCCGCTTTGTACCTGGACTCGCATTGGCTCTATTCTTAATTTTAAACAGTTCCAAGCATCCCAACTTTGCAAAAGTTTATATCTGGTTTCAAATTCCATTTTAACAGCAGCTTCAAGTTTCGGAATGGAGCCCATCTCTTTTATAAATGCGGACGCTTTTCATATATTCTTCATATGATTTTTCTTCATCCTGCTTTTTTGCTCCATTGTCTTCCCAGAAAGATTGCAATCCAAAATGAATTGAGACTGAGTGACACATGTTTCGTAGAACCTTGTAAATATTCTTATAGCTTTCTTGTGTCTCTGCATCGGTAACTTTCCACAGAGATTCAGGTGCCCATTCTAACATATTTCGATAGGCCTTAATATCAGCCAGGACCATGCTTATGTCTACGAACAACAGATAATAGGCGGTTTCCTCGTAACCGATGTTACAGTGTTCCTCGTAACCGATGTTACCGTGTTCCTCGTTAGGAGTCCATTGCCTGAATTGTGCTAGGTCTTCATCGGTAACAGGAGCAAATGCCGCGAGTTTATATAAATTCTGCGATATTGCAACCGATGCCGACTCGACAACCTGCGTAAAAATAAGATCTTCTTATCCTTGAAAGTGGACTATTTCTTTCGCTCCAATAGCTTGGGTATTCATCAAAGTAGCATTGCGACCCATGGCCGAGAATAGAATACATGAACATATTCGATTTCTCGTTGTATTCTTTCTCCAAGATGTTAAAGGATATCTGTTTGTTATGATAAATGAAGAATACTTGGAATGTCATACTAATTTAGACGATATGTGCACAGGGCACGTGTGATGTACTGATTTGACTCCATCGAGCTCTGGCTACACTATGTTTTGAATGAACTCGATACAGTAATTAGCTATCTTTTTCTCATTGAAAGTTCAGTTAATAATAATCTAGTTAATTACTTAATTTTAAAATACCCTTGCTGAATTGACAGTTGAAACGAGGAAACGTATCTCAAATTTGATATTTTGCACCGTTATTCGTGTATTTAACGTATTTTGAACATAATTGATCAAATAGTAACACAAAGAATAAGCTAAACGACCTCAGTATAACTGTATGAAGTAGCCAGGCTGCATTATCTAGGTTTAGCCATCAAAAAAATAAGGAGAAAAAAGAAGAGCATCCTGCATGGATTCGAACCATGTTTCAGTCGCGTAATTTTCTTAAATATAATGCGATCGCATCACCATTTTGCTCAGGATGAATGAACCACGTTCGTTTTGCTTCCGAAAATCGACCTAATATATATTTTAAAATAGTGAATTCAAAAAAAAGCAATCTTGTGATCATGAGCACTGTGATTCATCAACACCTTGTGCTTCAATGCGATTTGTTGGAGGAGAGGCTTCACGGCACTACAGAGATCGAAATCAAACGAGATGGAGATGAATGGCCAACGGCTCTGAGATTGCACTCTCGTCAGACGGAACTTCTCAAGGTGGAAGTCGATGGCATCGTTTGTTCGTTTGAACATGCTGATTATCAACGAAATCCAGTCATAGGACCTCCATCTGATCTCAATGTGTTCTTTGCAAACTATGCTGACGGTCTTATCGCCTCCAAGGATGGTGAACTGAGAATAGATTGGCCTGCATCTTCAGCGGGATCTCGATTGGTGAAGGTGTATTTCCAGCTGACGAAGCCCAAAGGTGCTTTGACATTCGCAAACTGTAACGTAGCGGACAAGCAAGAGTGTGAAGCAGCGGGATACAAGGTGATACAAGGCGACAAAGAAGTTTACGCGCACATGTTCACATACAGCAGTTTATGTGGTGGTGATTCAGTAGGTGCCGGTACAGGAGCTCGGTGTTGGTTTCCCTGCTTGGATACGTTACAAAGCAGATGCCCGTTTACGATACAAGTGGACGTCCCCGAAGGGCTTATGGCGATATCTGTTGGCGAATTGGAAAGTACCTTGACTGTCGAATTAGAGAATGGATCGCCTTATACGAGGTATTCATACAAACACCACAGCCCTGTAGCACCTCACAATATAGGTCTCTGCATTGGACCATTTATCCGAGTCAAATCAGATACAGAAGTCGGTAAAGCTGTTCAATTGTTTCATCTTCCCTCAGTGAAGTGTCGACAGGCCCTTTCGCAGTCGCTAAATCAGTTGCGACGAGCTGTTAAGGAGATCTGCGAGTACCTTCGGCTAAGCGTGTTTCCTGTGGATGGGACTTACAAGCAGGTTTTCGTGGAGCCCGACATGGTGTTTGCAAACGACGTGCCGTTTGCAACCATGTCAGTTTTGTCGTCGTCTCTTCTAGGAAGTAAACGGGAAGTGTCGGTTCATAGTGAAGCAGGTGCTGGTCTCTTATTTGGTAGTTGGTACAATGATCCCTTTTCAAGGACCAATCTGGACAAGCCGCTTTATTTTATTCAAGCAAGATGTTTGGCTTATAGCATTTTCGGATGTCTTGTTCCTGCGAGATCGGAAGCTGACGTTTGGGTGCCTATTGGTATTTGCGGGTATTTAGCACTTCGATATTCAAAAGGAGCATGGAAGGTACCAGAGCGTAAATTCGAAGACGAGATATGCAAAGGGTTTCTTGACCCAGACGAGTTACTAGCGATGAATTTCGAACGGATGCAAAACGCGAAAACCCTGGCTGATAAAGTGAATGTGTTTCATGGTCTTGCAGGAAATGTTCTGCAAAGAACGCTGCAACGACCGCCAGAGATAGCGCTCACAGTAGACAGCGTCTTGTGGACTGCTAGAGGATTCGAATTTGAATCACTCTTTGCCGATCGAGCCTTTTTCTTAATACACATGTTCGAGTCTATCCAGGCCGGCAACAACAATCAAGGCACATCTAATGATGATGCGTTTGCGAATTTATTATCTACTTTTGCGCGACAGTCGTTGCTGGCTGATAGAACCGAAGAATACGAAGAAAGTTACAAAGCCGACTTGGAGCGAGCAGATTCAATTGATTCACTAGTTCCGTCATTGCTGCGCTCGCAATCCATATCCGAGAGTGCCGTAGGTATAGGTGATATTGCCCAAAAGATGATAGACGAAAACATGAATTTGGTGGGTATAGGTACTGACAACTTAGTCCAAGCACTGATACGGACAGGGAGTTTTAAACCCGCTCAATTCCAAGTATCACGCGATGCAGGTGGGCGAAATATAGCTGATGATTGGATGCGACGAGTGTCGTTTGTCAATTTGAAATGTTACGCAGAGTATAAAGGTAGCAAAACGAGTGGGGAGAGTAACACCGTCGATGTCAGAGTGGAACAGAAAAGCACGCCGCCTTTGGATTTCAAACTGGTGATTCAAGTTTCCGAATCAGACGGCAGCTTTGATTGCGACAAGCATGTGCAAAGTAAAGATAGGACTAGTCAATTTCAAATTTCTTTGAGTACTCAGAAGATTAAACAACGTGGAGGTCGAAAGAGTATCAATGAAAAGGACCGAATGCGCAAATGGGATCATATGAATGAACTAGACTGCGAACTTATACATACGCTGCTACGAGAGGAAGGGGAGAATGCAATATGGAGCAATGAATTGCCCTTGAAGTACGTTTCCATAGATCCGTTTTACTTTTGGATGCGAACCATTCATCTGAGGCAAACAGAGATTATGTACCTGGAACTTCTCAAAGACGCTGCCATTTCTCGCAAGGTGCTTCCACTGTGCAGTGCTCTGGCTGACATGTCTATGCTACGTAACATTGAAGGAAGAGACCCGGCCAACAACACGCATGGTATCGCCTGGAATATTGGATCGAAAGACGCATTCTTATACGAGTTAAGATGTGCAAGCGCCATTTCTGGAGTTATAGCTGATTTCACAAGACCGCCGAGAGTGAGAGCTGAAGCACTTATTAGACTGGCGCAGTGGCAATCAAGACATGAACCGGACAAAGCGGCTCCTGATGATCCCGTGTATAAACACAGCATTGGAAAACCACTTGGAAAGCGACCAGGAGGCCATCCATGGGTGGGATTGACGTTGATGCTGCTGGCTATGAAAACCTTATTTTTTAATCCAGAAACTGAAAAGCTGATGCCGAATGATTTCGGAGTCCCTGGTGAATATGGTATTAAAAGGGCCTTTGCGAACTCTATTCATTTCATGCGTGCCAAGAGTGGAAAGCCTCCCGATGAATTGATGGAGATGGTGGCAACCCTCCTGAGAGACAACGACAACAGCACCAACCCATATAGTGATAGCGAGTATATAAGCGATCTGGTTGTAGGTGCTGCCCAAGCTGTTGCGTCGTATGTCGCAGGGACAAGAGTTGAAAGATCGGTTAATAACGATGACAACGAAGAGGACGTTCAATCAGAATCTGTTCATGCTGTTCTCGGACATTTTTATAACATTGTTGAGGACATTCAACGCATCTTATCGTATGATGCCATCGAACCGAGCAGAGAACACAGAGTCACGGCTGGTTGTCTTCAAGCTATGGCTATTTTGGAATCCGCCGGTGTTCTTACTACCAAAACCCCTTTCTTTGCCTACGCAGTCAAGACCAACGAATCCAGCACTATGCACATAACTGGAATACATTGGGGACCGGTGGTGCGTCAGGCTGCCTTCTCCGCCGTGATTTATGTTTACCTGTTCCGGGAAACTCATGTAGAGCGTAACAGAGACGGAGCTAAAGTAGGTCGACGCAAATTCAACTTCTCGTCGTGGTTGCAGGTGCTATTGTGGCTACTGGAGGCCCTCAACGAAGAAAAGAGCCCCATGGTAAAGTGGAATGTGATCAAGTACATGCTCAAGCTCCATTCCCGTACCATCACTAAAAAACAACCAGAGTTGGAAAACAATATTTCCCATTCTGGTTTATTCTGGCCTCTTTCCAACCCCAGGTCCGATTTATTCGCTGCGGAAATCACACCAGCAAAAGAAATCGCAGCGGCTATGTGGACGTTGTTCAACTCCAGTAATGCATATGATTCAAGGATGAGATTGGGAGTCGCCCAACTTTGGAGAGCCATTTGGAAACTAGAATCTCCTCCCGTCTTGAAAGATGTGGCATCCTCAATGACCTCGGGAAGTCGTCATTTTAAAAATTGGTCCATTTTGAGCTCCGGAGTTGACGATGATGATCATATTGCTCCAGTCAAGAGGAAATTCATGAGCAACAAAGGACCTTCGGTTAAAGTGCGAGTCAAATTCTAAATTAACTTGTTTCGAGTTTTATTAACTATTTTTTAGGCACCAACTCCCGCAAGCGACGCAGGATCAAATGTAGAAACTGTTTGCTCTGTGGACTTGATTTCACAACATCTTCCAGTTGCTCCAAAGCAGACTTCTCTTTTACTGGAGCGAAATAGTTGGCCAACAGTTTTTTATTACTCAACCATTTTCGTAAATCTTCTTTATTCGAGTCTGAAAGCTTCATGTATAATATGGCCAACGCCCCTTCAAGAACCTGCAGCAGTGTAGCACATGTCCACTGCAAATAAGCTGCTTGGTTATTCCATTCAACACTTGCGGATGACTTTACAAGATCGGAGGCGAGAGCATGAACAAACCGTTCTCCGGAGGCACGAGCAACAGCCGCTAATATTTTTGAACTGGCATCCAAACAAGTAATCACGGCATTAATCGATTCATCTGACACAGCTGTATCATACCGGCTTCTCACACGACAGTATGTGACAGCATGTTGGAGCAGTCTTCGCTGTTGTGAATAGACATCTAACGCGAAGAGTGATACGGATGGCATCGTAGAGTTCAGTTCAGCAGGAGGAGGCGACACCATTTGCGATGATCGATGTGAATCCATGGAATTCGACGGCACGATCCTTTCTGCCCACTTGTTCGAATTCTGCAGTTCCTGTACAAGATCATAAACCACCGCATCAATCTCAGTCACAACTGCGGGACCCATTTCAGCTGAGAATGTTTCAGAACTACAACAATTGCTCAAAAGTCCCAACAACAAAATCGATTCTTTGATATCACTCACAGATACCGGAAGAAAGCCAAGTGCTGAAGAGAGCAATCGTTTCTGCACTCGCAGGAATTGCAGAACATCGACTTGAAACCGTCGAAAATCAGCTGCATCTCTGGTCTCTTTTTTAATCACTGAGAAAATCAACAATATCAATCTTAGAAAAGGCAGTAAAAGATCATGTCGTCGCTCTTGAGTATCATCTGATCCATGAGCAAGTTCCAACGCCCGTTTATCGCATAGAATAGCCAACGGACGATCCAAAAACCGAGTTAGAAATCCATTTTCAATCATAGCTATTGCACCTATTCTGGTCGAAGCAGCGGCGCTAAGAACTGCGAGAGCAGCTTCAAATATCTTATCCTCTCTGGACTCGGCTACTAACCTGTCCGATACAAACCTATCCACTACGATAGTGATCAACAATCTTATTGTACCATTAAGCAGAAGTTGTGACAGCCACGAATTGTCAACGTCACTTTCGATCAGCGCCTTCAGGACACACAGCGCCAACAGTCGGGTAGGACCATTGTCAGAGTCCAACAGATCTCTCATTACCAGATCGAGTAACGAATTCCCTCGCTCAGCAGCCTGCAATATATCCAATGTGTTACTTGCGCGAGTACGTAGATCATGCAACCGAGTCTCTTTGGTATCTCCTCTTGTAGTCATCCCATTCGAGCCATTCATTTCTCTTGTGGACCCAAGGAAAGAAATCTCAGACATCCATCCTGGGAGCTGGGTCGATACTGACATACCACTCAGGTAGTTTGCAAATGATTCCCTTGTGCCTTGAACGATAGTTAAGAAAGCAGTGTACATGGAACAACGTAGATCCGAAGTAGAACTCCGTGATATTTGCTTGAATACCTCCATCATTGTTTCGAGGACAACTCGATGATCCTCCCTCGAAATCCTACTAAGTCCACCAAGATTTTCAGATCCCGTAGCCAATGACATGGTGAAACTACCAGTGGCTGCAGCAATCGCATCAATAAAAGATTCCGACTTGGCAGCGTAATCGCCGTAACGCAGCTGATGTACCAATGTCACCAAACATGTCCCCACAGTATTCATCATCAAAGGAGCACCGCCGTTGCCAATACTATGAAGTAGTGCTTGTACCAACTGAAGAAGTAGTGAATTATCATCGCCGCAACATCGCAATAGATCTTGCCTGCAATCTACCATTGCAAACTCCACCAAGTCCTTCCACGCGCTAATCATTCGAACACGAGCTCCAAACATCCTCTGGGAAGTATTCCACTCAATTGCCCATTGCTTGAATTGTTCATTCCCGTTCAAAATGGCCGCTTGCCTGACCACACTAAAATTATTGTCATGCAGCTCCCATATCTCAGGTCGCTTCAAAATCTCCAACACGTCCTTGGGTGCTGCTCTGATATCCATTGCAGCATCGGTCATTGAAATACAATGAAGAGCTTCTAGTATACGAAGCAAATGGTGTTTATCATCCACTGAAAACAAATTCATCAATATAGGCTGCTGTGACGCAGTTGATTCGTATTGAGAAATGCGAAGTACCAGAGTAAGTCCCTTTAATACCCATGCAAAGGAAAGAGTTTCATTCACTCGTTGAGTCACTAACTTTTGAAAATGACGAAGCCAGAAACTTCGACATTGCGTATTAAGAGATACAGACATGGCTCTTCCAGTGCGTGGGTCATCACATAATTTGAAAATCAAGCGGTAAAGCAGCTCAATCACACCTGGGTCGCGATGCCATGGATGCTCGAAATCATCTAATATATCCAGCAATAAGCAAAGCGGATGGCCACTCTTCGAGTTCAGATCGATGCAATTCGTATCAGTGAGAGAGACACAACCTTGCAAACCTAGTACTAATTGGGAAAGGTTCAATGGAGGATGTTGCAGATCGGAGATGACTAGCTCGAGGATTTTTGATCGCATATGAACAAATGCTTCATGTTCCAATTCCATATTGTACTCTACGGGATTATGAAACTCAGCATCCATGTTTCTAATCTCCATACAAGCATCTGGGATGCGACCTAGTAATCCATTCATCAGATTCAAAGACAACTTGGGAGTCAGTTTCGTCTCCAGCGCGTGTACTATCGAGTTAGTACTTGACCGACTGCTCAATCTGAATAGCAACCCTATTGTTAGTGATCGTATCTCTGCAGAAAATGGATATCCAGTTAATTCCCCTAACATTGTCAGTCTTTCTTGCTTGTGTGAGAACAGTCTATGAAGTCTCTCCAACCTGTTTTCCAGCATCGGATCTGATGTTTGAATCTCATGCAAAAACCAATTTTCTATTTGTGACGCACGCTCGAGCAATTTGATTGCCAATTTGACAGCATGCTCTCTCCATAAACCACCTGCATCGCCATCATCCCAATTGTAACACTTGGACTCCATCGAACTGTCCTGTGAAAACCCTGTCCTCACTTGGGGTACAGGATAGATACTCGTATCAGTCCATCCTGAAACCACTGGATGCATCAACCACGAGGAAAGTCGCCCGCCATCATACATTTGCTGGTTGGTGACTCTGTTGTTGTGAAGCACTTTAAACATCCCGTATCCTTGGTCTGAGGCAGAATTCGAATAGTCGCCTTTGAATAAACTGGAATTACGGACATCTAAATTAGGACCATGCGAGGCTACAAGAAACCACAATTGCTGTTGCGGATCATTGGGAGAATTCGTTAATCGACTAAAACCAGCACTTTCGATAAGCTCAATAAGTTTTTGGAAGAAACTTCCCCCTTCTAATAACTTCGTCATTATCCAAAAGGCCGAACTGTACGAGTCTTCTTTATGTTCCTTGAAATCGTTCATGAAACAGTCATTGTCTTGCGTGTTGGTATATCCATCGAGGATTTCCACAAATATCTGAAGACATGACGAAGCAAGCTTCCATTTCTCACCAGATTTCGAATATGTACGTTGATCCAGTTTTAAAAACACATCAGTTAATACAAAATCAAAATACGGAAGCATTCCTGGGTTTATTTCTGACCCCAAGAAGGCGACTCGTTTATGATCTTCCAATGATTTCCTATGCATCAGACTCCAAATGAGATCCAACATACTTCGTGAAACTGGATAAGAATGAAGAAACGATTCACGTTGATCTAGTTCCATCTTTGCAATCTCATTAAGCCAGTAAACAAATCCAGTGTGGGCTACTTGATTGTTATTGGTAGAAGCAGTTTCCGATATCGTGAGGCATTGCCATATTTTGAGTTGTGGGCAAAACCTCGCACATTTACTTACCACGTTGACAAGATGGCTTTTAAAAGACAATTGGGAATCGATATTTTTACGGAGAAGGTTCAAGCACCCATCGAGAATATCATTTATTCCAAGCAGTTGTTTAAAGCATCGTTCACTTCGAACACAATTTGCACATATTCGAAGCCATATGCACAAAACGAATTGATCCTTGATTGGAATCGTGACATGCGCAGATAAATGCTCTTGATAATGTTTGATCGCCTGAGCGAAATTCGACCAATTGAAAACCTCATGTCTCGAGAGAAATTGAATGGTTTCAAACGAGGAGGCCTCTAACGTGCATAGGGACGCTATGAAACCAAGTACTGTCACATACAAAGACTGGGGTTCAGAAGACATCACACAGCCATCGCAAATCTCGTGCAGGAAACCTCCAAGAGCGGCTTCGTCAAAGAATTTGAAACTTTGTTCCGGATCCAAAATATTCATGGATGATAATAGCATGATCAAGTCGTCCAGCGAATCTTGAACTACCTCTGTCGTTTCAAAGTTCTCCTGTCGGCGCACTAGAATTTCCTCAACAGAGGAATGGCTGTCCATATTTTCATTCACTTCTGTTTGTGATCTAATGAAGAGCACCTTCGATATCAAGATATCTAACACTCCTAGCAACTCCAGCCTTAAATTGTCAGTAACGAATTCCTTCGATCTGATTATCCCGCGAAGGAAAAGAATTCCTCGCCCATCAAACGCCATGTTCAAAACTCGATTTCGACTTTCTTTCGAAGCCAATCGAAAGTCAGGAAAGGATGCTTCCGACAGGTCTCCTAAAAATGTCCCCCATATCATGTAGCACAGACCTCGAATGCCATCATGTTTCCAATCCAAATGGTCATCAACCGAAGTTCGTTCAGGTTTACCATCTGAGCTCATATTCAGTCCTAATTCCCTCAGTAGGAGTTCAATCGCGTGACGATCACGTCGTTCTAACACACATTGCGTCTGCGTTTGACGATCATACAACTCGGCAGTTAGATCAAGCACACTTGCAAGCGCTATGATCAAAAGATACATCGCTTCAAAGAGAGAGGTTGCTTCCTTATCCTCTTGGGGGGTCACAAGTCTATTCGACATGTCCCGAATCAGTGTCAAGAGTCCTTTGATTTCATCATTAGTACCGTGGGTCCAAAAATACAACACAAACAGACATTCTGCCAGCTTTCTGCGTTCCTGTCGCAAGAAACACAACTGAATATTCAACGATTGTAAACCTCGATTCTGCGGCGACATTAAAGCAGCTATCCTGGTATTGTGCTCCTGTAGTCTACCGAGTAATTTGGAAGCGAAGTTATCTTCGACCAGCATCTTGTCCGTTAAATTCTGGACAAAAAGTATTAAGCGTTCAGAACAAGACTCTGAAGGTTCACTGTTTCGAAATCTGAACAAGTTGTACAAAAGAGATAATTTTAAATCTCTCTTGATGAAAAATCTGTTCAACGCGAGTGAAAAGACTTGTTGTGGGTCCTCCTTATTGTTCACGTTTGCAATGGCATGCTCCCATAAATGAAGCGATTCAACTTCATCAAGTTCAAGTTGCTCTGATATCCTGAGAACGTTAACCACATCGACCTTGGTTCGATCAAGCTGCTCCACATGAGCTTTACTCGCAGCCAGTCTCGGAAAGTGCTTGAAGGGGTCCGATACAATCGATAAGTTATGATCCGTCAAGAGCCTGTTGAGCTCATCAACCGCGCCTGCTTGTAAGAAGCCATCGAAAGCGAGGATCACTTGGTCGTCATCCATCGATCGTTCAATGGTGGAAGAAAGATATAATGAGGGGACCGTATCGTCTTGGTTTGAAACAAGTACTTTAGTACCAGGAGGTATTAATGCCATAAATAACATTCATTAAAGATAGTAGTTAGAGACACAGTTGGGGAGTCATGATGAACATCAGTATTCCAGGGCTGAAACGTAGTGGTAACGATTCGAAATATTTCTCCACGACGAAGAAAGGGGAAATTCACGAGTTGAAGGAAGAGCTTCACAATCCCAAAGTGGATAAGAAGAAAGACGCTGTTAAGAAAGTCATTGCCGCTATGACTGTTGGGAAAGATGTGTCTTCTCTGTTTCCCGATGTGCTCAATTGCATGCAAACCGGTCTTATTGATCTTAAGAAACTGGTTTATTTGTACTTGATTAACTACGCTAAGAGCAGCCCCGACATGGCGATCTTGGCTGTCAATACATTTAGAAAAGACGCCAACGATCCTAATCCTCTAATCAGAGCTCTAGCTATCCGGACTATGGGATGTATTCGTGTGGATAAAATCACGGAATACTTGTGCGACCCGTTGCGAAGAGCTTGTAAAGACGATGATCCTTATGTCAGGAAAACAGCGGCGATATGTGTGGCAAAATTGTTCGACATCAATCCATCGCTGGCTGAAGAACAAGGGTTTTTAGAGCTACTAAAGGAACTCATTGTGGACTCTAACCCGAGTGTCGTTGCCAATGCCGTGGCTTCCATGCTTGAAGTTTCAAACTCATTCGATGATCCATCATCCGTGTTTTCTGTCGACTCCCAAATGTTGTCACAACTTTTGGCTGCTTTAGGTGAATGTGCAGAGTGGGGACAAATTGACATTCTTGATGCATTGTGTTTGTATAACCCAAAGAACTGTCGAGAGGCTGAGAATGTGATTGAAAGAGTTTCACCTCGGTTGCAGCATTCGAATGCATCGGTCGTGATGTCGTCAGTGAAAGTGATTGTCAAGTTTTTAGAGTTTGTTGATGATCCAGATGTAATAAAATCACTTTCAAAAAAGATGTCCCCGCCCTTGGTTACTCTTCTCTCCGCTGAGCCAGAGATTCAATACATCACTTTGCGAAACATTAACTTGATCGTTCAGAAACGCCCGACTATTCTCACCAGTGAAATCAGGGTTTTCTTTTGTCGCTACAATGATCCCATTTACGTCAAGATGGAAAAATTGGAGATCATGATCAAATTGTGTTCCGATAAGAATGCAGAGCAAGTATTGCAAGAACTGAAAGAGTATGCGTCAGAGGTAGATGTTGATTTCGTTCGCAGGGCAGTCAGGTCCATTGGGCGATGTGCCATCAAGTTAGAGCGCTCTGCTGAGAGATGCATCAACGTACTTTTGGATCTGATCAAAACAAAAGTGAATTACGTGGTTCAAGAGTCAATCATCGTTATCAAGGATATTTTCAGGAAGTATCCTAATCGCTATGAGAGTATTATCGCCACTTTATGTGATAATCTTGATATTTTGGACGAACCTGAGGCGAAGGCATCCATGATATGGATTGTGGGTGAGTATGCTGAGCGAATTGACAATGCAGATGAGTTGCTAGAGACATTTTTGGATTCATTCCAAGACGAAATGGCTGAAGTGCAGCTGCAACTGCTGAGTGCCACGGTTAAATTGTTCCTGAAACGACCAGATGGAAGCAAGGAACTGATGGAAAACGTTCTTTCGATGGCCACTGAGCAGAGCGACAACCCTGACCTACGTGACCGCGGATACATCTACTGGCGACTGTTGTCCACAGATCCTGAAGCAGCATTAAGAGTGGTCCTTGCTGACAAAGCCATCATCATTGATGATACTGATTGCATCGAACCCACTCTGTTGAATATGTTGGTCGACAACATATCCAGTCTCGCCTCCATATACCATAAACCACCTGATACATTCGTTAAGAAAATTCGGATACCACTTGGTGAAGCCGATGATGATGAGAGTGACATGAGTGATGAGAGCAGTGATTCGGATAATGACGAAACTCCTTCTAAAGAACCTTCCTCATCTGGAACGACCATGGACTTGCTTGACTTTGGTAGCGTGTCACCAAAGAAGAGCAACGGGCGGGGGTCCTCTTCGAATACTCTTCCAGTTTTGATTCAAGATGCAAGCGGTCTTCGATTGGATGGAGCACTGGTGCGGCGAAACGGCAGTATCTTCTTGGACATGGACTTTTGGAACATTTCATCGTCGACGTCGTTTTCGAAATTCGCTATTCAGTTCAACAAAAATACATTTGCTCTTGCCCCAGCATCTGTTAATGTCGAGTTACACTCTGCAATATCTACTGGTGAAGGGCCAAGTCGTGCCTCCATAGCCGTCATCATCAACCCTAAGATGGCTAAAACAGGGAGTCCCCCTTCCCTAGTCATCGACATCGCATTGAAGAATGTGGCCCTTTCTTCCGTAGAGTATTTTAAGTTGGAGGTTCCTTTCCAAGTGCTCTTCAAGGAAGATGGGGAAATCGAAAAGAAATCATTTGTGGAAAGTTGGAAGTCCATTCAGGAGGAGAAGGTGTCTACTATCCGCGGTATTTTCTCCATCGATACGGATGAAGTCGAGAACGAATTGAGTCATCACAACATATTTGCAATCGCCACTAGAAAGAGAGGCGAAGGAGAAACTGTCGCGTATTATTCTCTATTGACAACCACAGGAAGCAGTGTGCTATTGGAACTTATGTTTAAGGAGGGATTCGATGCATGCAAACTCACTCTCAAAAGCGACAAGCCTCAAGTCATTGGATTTGTTCAGAAGGCTTTACACGATTTACTGATATAATCAAATTCAAATTTTCCTTATTTTGTTACACTCAGAAGTCGAACTCTGGGTTTTTGCTGATTAATAATTTTTCTGGTGCTTTCGTCTTGCATCCAGCATACAAGTTCATACTCAAACTTGCAATAGGCGCCATGATGCAAATATAGGCCATAGAGTTAGCGGACCCAGATTGATAGTAGGTTTCTCCATTGATTGGATCGCCACCTACTTGGCCATACACAGGCGCTGTTTTCACTGCCAATAGACCCACTAGCAAGAAAACCACTCCCACAAAAGTAATGGCACTTGCAGCATAAGCAAATTTCCGTTTAGGTATCAGTACATAAATAATGGTTAACAGCAATCCTGTGATGAAAGAAATCAATGCAACAGGTACCACTGCTTGAGCTAGCTGAATTCTTTTCCTGTCTTCATTGTCATCTTCACATGCAGCGATGAGGTCCTCGGTGGTTTCGTATGTGCCAAGAAATGCCTCTAACACCTGTCTCTTTCCAATCTTCTTGGTAGCTACTTCGATGCATTCTGCTCGAGTGGTCGCACTGTCAGCAGAACACACGCTGACTAGCACCATAAACGGTAATAGTTTACTTTGGCATTTGTTGGTTTCGAAATTGCATTCTGCCACTTTTGTATCACAATCGGAGAATGCTTCACAAACAGTAGGTTTCACAGACTTGGTAGCGATAAGTGTGAGAAATTCAAGAAAGCTGGAGCAGTCATCGTTGATGCCATACTTGAGAGGAAGGGCCACACATAGCTTGAACTCGGAATTGAAATCGCTTGGAACTGCGTTTTGCTCAGCTTGAATTCCAAGAAGGTTGTTGGTGCAAGACGGGATGGAAACAATTCCGTTGTCGATACATCGTTCTTGAATCGTTTGAATCAGCAACGGGATCAACTGAACCGTTTCTGGTGTTAACGGAAGTGCATCCCCGAATAAAGGTAAGATTTGGGGCAAGATCAAAACAACTTCCCATGCACTTTCATTCCCAACAAACAATTCAGCTCCAGCTAGGGTGTTCACGGCTACTAGAAGTGGTGACAGAGACCAATTAGACTCAACCAAGTTCTCTGGCATTGACGAATATAAGGAGGCACATTCCTCCGCGGTAGTCTTGCTGTTTGCTAAACATGTTTCGATCAATGCTTTCACAAAAGTCAATCGCTTCTGCTTTTCAGCATCTCCTACACTAAGGCTTCTCAGGTGGCCAATCCACAAAGGCAACTCTTGCAACGATACATTCTTGTAAGCATTCGGATTTTCAGTCATGTTTGGAAGGTTTAAAATACCATCCACGATACAGTCAGCGTATGCAGCATCTCCGCCGCATTGTGAAAGAGCTGTTGGGTTCACCAATTGCACGGCAGTGAATGCTCGAGTTAAAGTGCTTTCGCAACACTCAACATCAGCCCCACAGCTCACTTTGTTTCTGAGTTCCTCATTATCAGCACAAAGAACAAAGCCTTCATCCAAGTTGAACCCAGATAGAAGTGACAGGACATTTGGATAGTTTCCAGATACAAGTAAATCAGCCAAAGCGGACTCGAGCGCCACTTCAATCAAAGCCCAGTTGGATGTTGTAATTGGTCCAGTCAGCGTATCATAAGTTAAAGAATTACCAATAAAGGGGATTTTCTCTGCTCCACTGTTTAGAATGCCTTCAATTAGACGATGTGCATCGAATAACGTGGTTACAGAAACTTTCGTCTCTTCCGAAAATAGACCTTGGAGTCCAGTATCGAGGAGAGTGTTCCATAATGTGCTCGGCAACACATTATCAATGAGGGCCATATACTTGCGTAACTCAGTACTCAGTTCGTCGTAATTCCCGCTCAGTCCCTCATCGACAGAAACGAATGCGTCGACAATTTTAGTTCTTGCATAAGCATCCAAGTCATTCTGCACTTGACCTCCTTCCGTAAATGACACATCACACGATACAAATGGTTCTTGGGTGATCCCATTAAATCCAGTTTGCGTCGAGAATAAAGGCCAGAAATCAGTGGTGGGGCCTTCAACCTTTTCAAGCGCTGCAAAAGTGGAGGCAGCTGCTGCGTCTGAATTAGCGACACAAGAAGGATTGAAAGAAGTTTTGTAAAGACCCAGAGTGCCTAAAGGGGAGTTGTCTGGGTTGCATTCCTCAACTGGAGGGTAACTCACAATAACCCATGTTTGTTGAGTCATAATGATGGACATGAACACCAAGGCCACTGATATCAGTGCAGCAGCACCGACAGAGCATTTGTTATCAGTGATTTTTTCTGGAAACATATCAATTGGAGTTTTGAAGACATTGACTATTTTAGAATATTTGAAAATTCGATTGGCCGTTTCAAATTTCAGTTTTGGTTCTTTTTATAATTTCAAAATCGAGAATATGCAAAATACTACCAGAAACAAAAATATTGACTAATTTGTTACCTAAATATACACTAGGTCCTGTTTTAGTGGTAAATCTTTCGCCCTAAAGAAATTTCAACGCCTTCAAAATTAGCTAGATTTCTGTATTTACTTGAAATACATTTCACGTTTTCAACTAACAATATTCATTGCACACGTGTACAAGGTACCGCCTATGTCTTTTTATTTCATATATTTCGTAATTTTTGGTACTTCTATATACACCCGTGGAGGATACGTGTGCACAATAAGTCCGACCCCCCTATTTCTCTATTTTCATTGATAGGGCAATCGGAGTCGTCAAAATCGGAGTGGTTTCAAGATTTCGAAGTACAATAGATAAGATCGGTTGGACATGTCGAAATACAAACCTGCATTATAAAAATAAAGTACTTACTCAAAAATAAAAAAAGTTACGTTGAACGAACTGAGAGGTGGAAGAAGAAGTACTTGTGTTCACTTAACCCACCGAATTCACTCTTTCATCGGACTCGTATAGTTTCTTGTAATTGGCTGGAAACTGTAAAGTCCGACAAAATCTCGGAAAACCAGCACAACACAAGACAAAAATTGTACTTTAGTTTTCAGTAAGAGGTTACTATATCCGATACCACTTGCAAATTGAAACAAAAATCAACAATATCGAATTCGAGTACGGTTGTTTAACGACTACTGTTGGCGGTATACAGATGCAGCACATGAATAAACGATCGATAGATGATGCATTCAAACCTGGTCGTAGTGCCAAGAAACGCCCTCGGCTTATGACAAACTCAAGAAAGCAACCACAAGCTGCCTTTGCGGCAACACCTCACCAGGAAACTGTCTCTTCAATTGTTCCCGGTGGCGAAGAGTGCGGCATTTGCTTTGATCAATTCGAGGAACGAGGAGTCTTAGACTGTTGCAAGCATGTATTTTGTACCAATTGTATCGATACATGGCTTGACAGGTGTTGTCGGTGTCCTCACTGTAAACAGGTAGTACTGTCAGTTACCGGGGCGAAATCCGGCGTAGTATTAAAAATAGTTGAAAAACGGGAACTCAGAGAGACGATTGAAAAGGAAGAGGGCTTTGAAGATTTCTATTCTCATAGAAATTCGTTATTCGCTCGAATGGCAGGTGAAAGACTTGGCAGTTTTCAACGTTCTCAATCTAATAATTCATTCATGTATCAAGACTTGCAGCCACCTAGCCAACTTCTTTCTCTTCTAAATAATCTTTGCGATTCGAATACCGGTACATCATGCAGCGTAACATTTGATGAAAACTCTGCTTTATTCGATGAAGATGACGATTTGTTGATACCGATTTGGAAATCTAATTAATGTTCATAGTAATAAAGCTTCTGTTTGGTAGCGCTAGTTCCTCCTGTTCAATTAGACGAATTGATGCCAATGCTTTCAATATTGTGAAATTAAAAAACAAAGAAAGCTTCAGAAAGAAAAAAATCCTTTTTTAGTTTTCGTGGTCCTCTAACCAATTGATAGGTACAATGGGAGATACAGACGTCGATCAAAACATTGAGCTATGGAAGATCAAGAAGCTCATTAAGAACCTCACTCTAGCTCGCGGTGCAGGCACAAGCATGATCTCTCTGGTCATTCCCCCTAGGG
>Ga0105055_10004528_pt1 | contig 20250 bp, 23 predicted proteins | sample BON03_FD_78090 | JGI IMG/M metagenome (GOLD analysis project Ga0105055, IMG submission 78090) | Freshwater microbial communities from Lake Bonney liftoff mats and glacier meltwater in Antarctica - BON-03 | ecosystem: Environmental > Aquatic > Freshwater > Ice > Glacier meltwater | place: Lake...
ATGGGTTCGCGCGGTTCGGTCATCCCATTTTTTCTTACCCAGGCAGACAAAGGCGTTTTGCCGATAACCGATGCGCGCATGACACGTTTCATGATCACTCTTGAAGAAGGTGTTGATCTGGTCTGGCATGCTTTTGACGACATGGTCGGCGGCGAAATCTATGTCAAGAAGATACCCTCCATGAAGGTGACTGATGTTGCCCAAGCCATCGCACCGACTGCGCAGCATGAGATTGTGGGTATTCGCCCCGGTGAAAAACTCCATGAGCAGATGATAGGCCCTGAAGACGCGCCGCACACCTATGAATACGAAGGTCATTACAAAATTCTGCCGGCCATCTACAACTGGAGCCAAGACGCAGCGCGCATCAACGGGGGGCAGCCTGTTCACCCTGACTTCACCTACTCATCGGATAACAATCCAGAATGGATGAGCATCGAAACCCTGACCAGCTGGATTGCGCAAAACCGCGACAAAATCGGGAAGATCTGAACCTATGATCCCCTACGGCCGACAAGACATTAACCAAGCTGACATAGACGCAGTGATAGCAGTCCTGCGCTCAGACTTTCTCACCCAAGGTCCGGCCGTCCCGGTGTTCGAGCAAACCGTTGCCACCTATTGCGGCGCCCAACATGCCGTGGCGGTCAATAGCGCCACCTCGGCGTTGCACATTGCCTGTCTGGCGCTTGACCTGGGCCCCGGCGATTGGCTCTGGACCAGCCCAATCACCTTCGTCGCCTCTGCAAACTGCGGCCTGTATTGCGGCGCTCAGGTGGATTTTGTTGACATTGACCCGCGCACCTACAACCTCTGTCCGCAGGCGCTGGAACGCAAACTGGTTGCCGCAGAACGCGAAGGTCGTCTGCCAAAAGTCGTCGTACCCGTTCACCTCTGCGGCCAACCGTGCGACATGCGGGCGATTCATACGCTGGCTCAACGCTTTGGTTTCAAAATTATTGAAGACGCCTCGCACGCCATCGGGGGCAAGTATCTGGGCGATCCTATCGGCAACTGTCGTTACAGCGACATCACCGTTTTCAGCTTCCATCCGGTCAAGATCATCACCACCGCCGAAGGCGGCATGGCACTGACCAACAGCGCCGAGCTGGTCAATAAGATGGCGCTTTTCCGCAGCCACGGCATCACGCGTGACCCGACGCAAATGACCCACCAAGCCGATGGCCCCTGGTATTACCAGCAGATCGAACTCGGCTTCAACTACCGCATGACCGAGCTACAGGCCGCTTTGGGTGTTAGCCAGATGGCACGTCTGGAAACCTACGTAGCTCGTCGGCATGAACTGGCAAAACGTTACGACGAATTGCTGGTTAATCTGCCCGTGACCACACCTTGGCAACACCCTGACGGCTACTCCGGATTACATCTGTATGTCATCCGTCTGCAGCTGGACAAGATCAGCCATAGCCACCTACAGGTGTTCGATGCATTACGCGACTTGGGCATCGGAGTCAACCTGCACTACATCCCGGTGCATACTCAACCTTACTACCAGCACATGGGTTTTCAGCCAGGTGATTTCCCGCAGGCACAGGACTACTATCGCGAAGCTATCAGCCTACCCATGTTTCAGACCCTAACTGACGCGCAGCAGGATAAAGTTTTGACTGCCTTAGAAATGGCGCTAACGTCATGAAACTGGCGCTCGGCACCGCCCAGTTCGGCCTTGCGTATGGAATCGCCAGTCCGCAGCCCCAGATTGCGTACGCGGAGTCGAAGGCCATCGTTGATTACGCGTCCGGTCAAGGTATGACTGTGCTGGATACCGCGATGGGCTATGGCGAGAGTGAAGCCCGGCTCGGCGAAATCGGTGTGCATGCGTGGAAGGTTATTTCCAAACTCCCGGAAGTTCCGGCTGGTGAAAACGCTGCAATCTGGATCACCAACGCGGTTAAGACATCGCTGGAAAAACTAAAAATAGAGTCACTGTACGGCCTGCTGCTTTATCGTCCGGCCCAGCTTCTCGGCGACAAAGGCCCGGAAATCCATGCTGCCTTGCAGCGCCTGAAGGCCGACGGTCTGGTGGAAAAAACAGGTGTCTCTATTTACCAGCCGTCTGAGCTTGAAGGTGTTTTCTCCATCGGCGATGTTGACCTGGTTCAGTCGCCCCTAAGTGTGCTGGATCGACGCCTCATCACTTCAGGCTGGCTTGACCGACTGGCCGATCGCGGTGTGGAAGTTCACGCCCGCTCGGTTTTTCTGCAAGGACTTCTCTTGATGTCGGCCGATCAAAGACCCAGAAAGTTTGATCGCTGGTCCGACTTATGGGGTCGTTACCACGAGTGGGTTACGGCCACCGGCTTGTCGCCGCTGGAAGCCTGTCTTGCGTATGTGTCGGCTATTCCCCAGATTCAACAGGTGGTCGTAGGGGTGAATGGTCTGAACCATGTCAAGGAAATACTGCAGGCACAAATGAGTTATGCACCAACCTGGTCGCCAGACCTGGCCACCGACGATGAAGAACTTCTCAATCCGCTTGCCTGGCTGCAGCTTTCATGAATCTCTCAGACATACTAGATGACATTGGGATTGAGAGGCGGAGGCGCCTGTTGGGCTTGCTGGAACCCGATCCGCATGCGCTCGTTTTATGGAACCGCGCCATGGCCGCTTTGCCAGACGACGCGCAGCGGGACCGGCTTGCCCATGCCTTCAGATTTGCCAAAGAGATCAAGTACCGTCATGTGGGTCTGACAAGCGACATCTATTTTTCGCATCCCCTCAGGGTCGCTGCCCTGGCGACACTGGTTTCGGGCACACAGGATGCCGGGATTGGCGTGATTGCGGTTTTGCACAATGTTCTGGAGGTGTCAGATGTATCCGTCGACAACCTGTCGAAGATTTTCGGCGGCGATGTATCGAATCAGATAAAGGCGCTGACCGTTGATCGGGACGTTCAGTGGGATAGGGCCTACAAAGCGGGCTACTACAGCAAGCTGATGGCGTGCCCGCTCTCCGCGCGAGCCGTGAAAATCGTCGACAAGCTGGACAATCTTTTCGTGCTAGGCCTCAATCCCGACGCATCCGTGAGGAAAAAGTACCTTGCCGAGATAGAGGATTTTGTTCTCCCCATGGCGGTGGCGACACTGCCGAGGCTAATTACTTATATGCGAGATCTGGTCCAGGATTGCCGTTTAACCGGATTTATCGAACGCCCAGTTGCCACTAACTTGAAAGAAGAAACATGAATCTAGGTCTTGACGGCCGCGTGGCCATAGTCTGTGGTGCAAGCAAGGGAATGGGCTTTGCAAGTGCGCAAGCCCTAGCACTGCACGGTGTGAAGGTTCTCATGGTTGCACGTGACCCATCTGCGCTGGCGGCTGCCGTCAAGACAATCGTGGCCAAAGGCGGCGTGGCTGAGGCGTATGCGGGCGATGTCCGGAATCCAGATCTTGCGCAGCTTGCCGTCGATCGCTGCAAGGCGCTGTGGGGGTCGGTTGACATCCTCGTCAATAATGCCGGCGGCCCTCCCATGGGTTCGTTCTTGGAGCATGACGGCGCGGCGTGGGAGGCCGCGATCCAGACCAATCTTTTGAGTGTGGTGCGCTTTTGCAAGGCAGTTGCTCCTGACATGAAGTCTAAAAACTGGGGGCGCATCATTTCCATTACGTCCACCGTTGCCAAGGAGCCATCGCCTGCAATGGTCTTGTCCGCAACCACCAGGGCGGGAGTTTCTGCATTTTCCAAGACGCTGGCCATAGAGTTGGCCCAGTTCAATATCTCCGCGAACGTCATCTGTCCTGGAGGCGTTCTGACGGACCGACTTGTTGGCCTGCTGCAAGCCCGAGCCGAGCGGGAGAAAAGGGACTACCAGGAAGTTCTTCTGGAGAGCCTGGCGTCCATTCCCGCCAAACGGTTTGCCGAGCCACAGGAAATTGCCGACGTGATTCTTTTTCTGGCCTCCGAAAGGGGTGGGTATGTGAACGGGGTCAGTCTTTCGGTCGATGGCGCACTGACGAAAGCGTATACCTAAAGTGCTATTCCAGCCGGATTTGTTCTCAATGTCGCGGCCCGGATGGGTCAAGCTGGACGTCACCATGACGTCCACTCTGGATGAAGTTTTGTCCCGGCTTCCGCAAACCCTTCTTCCTCTGGTGGCAGACCCGAAACAGTCCGATGCGCTCGGCATCAATTCAAACAATTTTCGATTGAAAACTGCCAAGGGAGCCTTCGTGCTCAAGCGGTGGTCGGATCAAGCCACCCCCCGGGATGTCCAGAACACCCTGTCCATCATGGCCTGGTTGGCATCGCGGCAGCTGCCGGTACCGGCGCCGGTTGAGCTTCAAAAGGACAGCTTCTTTCTTTCGATCGGATCCGGCACGTGGAACCTGTTTCCTTTCGTGGAAGGTGCGTACTTTTCCGGCGCAGATGACGAGCTTCGTGCCGCAGCGGAGGCCACGGGCCGTCTCATGGAGACTTTGCCGCTGCTCCCCGCAGCGTGCTTGCCTTCCGAGGGGCCTGCCCAAATGACGGCGGCGGATGGAGAACTTTTGCGCCGTGTAAAGGATGTTTCCAAAACGTGGGACGCATTGTTGGGTACGGAGCACGCCGAACTGCTCGCGTTGGCGTGGCCGGTATTGATGGCAGAGTGGGAAGCCTTGAGTGCGAGCAATATGGTCAGCGGCCGCACCCAGGCGGCGCATTTTGACCTGCATCCCCACAACTTGCTTGTCAGTGGAGGCAAAGTTGCCGCAGTGCTGGATTTCGAAGCTTGCAAAGTGATGCCGGTCGGTTTTGCACTGGGCTTTGCCGCTCTCAAACAGTGCCGGCAGGCCATGACCTTGCGGCCGCTGGCGGGTGATCCGCGTTTGGTCGGATCGCTCTATGCGGATCATTTGTTACGTACCTGTCCTGGTGCCCGCCAGTTGGTCACGCATTTGGGCGACCTAGCTGTCGCCGAGGTATTGCGCCGCATCTGCATCATCCTCCGGTTAAATCTTGAGAACGGCGAGAAAAAATGGAACAAGGTGCTGGCGATCCAGCTCGGCCATCTTAGCGAAGCGCGGGCCCTATTCGGTTAAACAAAGGATGAAAGTATCATGAAAATCTCCGTCATTCCCGCCCGCATTGCAGTAATTGTTGCCGGTCGCATGAAATCGTCGCGTCTGGTAAATAAGGCAATATTACCCATTGGAGGTGTTTCATCAGTCGAGCGTTGCCTTGAACAATGCCTTGGGATCAGGGGTGTCGAGCAGGTAATTCTTGCAACCTCTGATCTGGAAACCGACAACATCTTGGAAAAATATCTGCTGGGCGGCAGGGCAAAATTCTGGAAAGGTCATTCAGACGATGTAATTGCTAGATATCTAGGTGCTTGCGAGAATTTTGGGGTGGATGTGGTAGTACGCGTTACTGCAGATTGCCCGATTGTGTTGCCCGAGATTGTTGAATACATGCTGGAAAAGCATTTTGAATCCGGCGCTGATTACACTGCCGCTGAAGAATGTGCCGTAGGTACGTCTGGTGAAATTATTAATACCGATGCATTGAAAAAAATCGCCAATCACTTCGGGAACGCTAAGTATTCAGAGTACATGACTTGGTATTTCAGAAACAACCCAGAACACTTCAAGCTTAATATCGTCTCTTTGCCTGAAGCATATGTTAGAAATTATCGATTAACTTTGGATTATGCGGAAGATCTTGAAATGTTTGAGGCGCTTTTTTCAAAATTGACATGCACAAGTGGAGTGCAACACGCGCAGGAGATCTTTTCTGTACTGGACGCCAATCCGGATATTGTGAAAATAAATTCTCATTTAACTTTGAAATACAAAACTGATAGTCAATTAATTTCGTTACTGGATAAGGAGACAAAGATAAATATGGATATGGATATGGATATGGATATGGAGAAATAAGATGACATTTAAAACTGAGCAGGAAGCCTTTTGGGCCGGTGAATTCGGCACCGAATACATCCAGCGCAATCAGGGCGATGCCTTGCTTGCCGCCAACCTCGACTTCTTCGCTAAAGCTCTACGTGCTGCGCGGGGCGTTAAAGCCTGCATAGAGTTTGGCGCCAATATTGGCATGAACCTAAAGGCCCTCAAGTTGCTTCACCCAACGCAAGAACAGCACGGCATCGAAATCAATGCCGATGCTGCGCTTCAGTTGGCGCAGGTGATACCCGCCGAGCATGTTCATCAGACCTCAATCCTGGACTTCAAGCCTAGGCAGACTTGGGACTTGGTGCTGATCAAGGGCGTACTCATTCACATCAAACCAGACGAACTGCCGCTGGTGTACGACAAGCTGGTAGCCGCAAGTGGTCGCTACTTGCTGGTGGCCGAGTACTACAACCCAGCCCCGGTGGCTATACCCTACCGGGGCCATACAGACCGCCTATTCAAGCGCGACTTTGCCGGCGAGATCATGGACCGCCACTCACAGATGCAACTCGTTGACTATGGCTTTGCCTACCGGCGCGATCCTAACTTTCCGCAGGACGACATCACATGGTTCCTCATGGAAAAGCGGGAGTGAAACTAGTTTTCCGCACCGACGCATCCCTGCTCATGGGCAGTGGGCATTTGATGCGCTGCCTGACCCTGGCCGATGCCCTCACGGCCCAAGGCGCGCAATGCCACTTCATCAGCCGTTCGCACCCTGGCCACCTGGTGGAGATAATTCGCCAGCGTGGTTTTGACTTTACTGCCCTGCCTGCAGAACTGTCAGCGCCGCCCGCTGCCAACATCCAAACCGTTGGTGAGTCCGCCAAAGAGCCGGTCCATGCGGCATGGCTGGGCAGCGATTGGCAAACCGATGCCGAGCAAACCCGCGCCGTTTTGGTGAAGCTACAACCCGACTGGCTGGTGATCGACCATTACGCATTGGATCAGCGCTGGGAAAACGCATTACGGCCGCATGCCAAAGAAATTATGGTCATCGACGACCTAGCAGATCGCACCCACCAATGCGATTTGCTGCTCGATCAAAACTTGGGCCGCCAACCGCTGGACTATGTCGGGCTGGTGCCCGCGCAGTGCAAAGTGCTGACCGGCCCGCAATATGCGCTGCTGCGCTCCGAATTTCCCGCGCTGCGTGCCTACAGCCTCCAACGCCGTCAACAGCCAGCACTTAAACACCTGCTCATCACCATGGGTGGCGTGGACCAACCCAACGCCACCGGCCAGGTGCTGCAAGCCCTCAAGGGCTGCGCGTTGCCACAAGACTGCCGCATCAGCGTGGTCATGGGGCTGCAAGCGCCGTGGCTGCAGCAAGTCCGGGCGCAGGCACAAGCCATGCCCTGGCCAACCGAAGTGCTCGTGAATATTAGCGACATGGCCCCGCGCATGGCGGATAGCGACTTGGCTATTGGAGCTGCCGGCAGTACATCGTGGGAACGCTGCTGCCTGGGTTTGCCTACCTTGATGGTGGTGTTGGCAGATAACCAACGCGCTATCGCTGAAGCACTTCAGGACGCGGGTGCGGCAAAAATACTGGATATCGCATCCGCTGTGCCTATGACATGCGAGGTGCTTTCCGCCCTTGTAGTCAACCATCGCGCACGTCACGACATGAGCATTGCAGCCGCGCACATCGTTGACGGCCTGGGTACGGCGAGCGTTGTTTCCCATTTGTTAGCATTGGAAAATGCATGAAAATTTCAATTCTGTGCACTGATGAGAATCATCCGGTTAATGCACACCTTCAACGGTGGATTGACCAAAATCGTGACAGCCATCAGATTTCACTTGTTCGCAAAAAGAAAGAATTGCTGGGTGGTGAGATTTTATTTTTAGTTTCTTGCTCTGAAATTGTTAGTGCCGCCGATAGAACGGTTTACAGAGCCAGTTTGGTGCTCCACGCCAGCAACTTGCCGGTGGGGCGCGGATGGAGTCCGCATATTTGGCAGATCATCGGGGGCGCTCAAGAAGTCACCCTTAGCCTGCTAGAAGCAGAAGACAAAGTTGATAGCGGAAGAATCTGGCACCAGATGACCTTCTCGGTGCCCAAGCATGCGCTTTGGGATGAGATTAACGAACGACTTTTCAATGCTGAGATCGAGCTGATCGACCTTGCAGTTCACGAATTTGATACCGTTATGCCTAAGTCGCAAGACATAGCGATGGTGCCGACCTACTATCCCCGGCGCACGCCTGCTGCCAGCAAGTTGGATGCGGAACGTAGTATTGCGAGCCAGTTCGACCTAATACGGGTCTGCGACCCTACGCGCTTTCAGGCCTTCTTTGAATTGCACGGGCACAAATACAAACTTACATTGGAAAAGATCAATGACTTATCAAATCAAAATTGACGGCCGTGATATCGGTGCTGAACACCCGCCCTACATCATTGCCGAAATGTCGGCCAACCATAACGGCAGTATTGAAAACGCCTTCAAAATCATTGAGGCTGCCAAGCAGTCCGGTGCCGACGCCGTCAAGCTGCAGACCTACCGCCCCGACACCATTACCCTGAACTGCGATTCAGAAGATTTTCGCATCCATGGCGGGCTGTGGGACGGCCGCACGCTCTACGAACTCTATGAAGAAGCCCACTTGCCGTGGGAATGGCACGCACCGTTGTTTGCGCACGCACGTAAACTTGGCATCACCATCTTCAGCTCGCCCTTTGACAACACGGCAGTCGATCTGCTGGAAGACCTCAACGCCCCGGCCTACAAGATCGCGTCTTTCGAAGCAGTTGATCACGCATTGATCAAGTACGTGGCCAGCACCGGCAAGCCCATGATTATTTCCACTGGCATGGCCGATGCAGAAGAGATTCAGGAGGCCATTGAAGCCGCACGCGAAGGCGGCTGCAAGGAACTGGCCATCCTGCACTGCGTCAGCGGCTACCCCGCACCGGCCGAAGACTACAACCTGCGCACCATCCCCGACCTGATCAAGCGCTTTGGACTGGTCACCGGCCTTTCAGACCACACGCTAGACAACACCACAGCCATCACCAGCGTGGCCATGGGCGCTTCGATCATCGAAAAGCATTTCACCTTGAACCGCAGCGACGGCGGCCCCGACGACAGCTTTTCGCTGGAACCTGCCGAACTGGCAGCCCTATGCAAAGATAGCAAGACGGCATGGGCTGCACTCGGCAAAGTCGATTACGGGCGCAAGTCGAGCGAGGAAGGGAATGTGAAATTTCGCCGGTCGCTTTATTTCGTCAAAGACATGAAGGCAGGCGAGATCATCACGGCGGATGCAGTGCGGAGTGTGCGGCCAGGATTTGGATTGGCACCAAAGCACATAGATTCGATAGTGGGGCGAGTCCTTAACCAAGATGTTAAGGCGGCTACAGCTGTGAGTCAGGAGTTGGTGCGGTGAGCCCATCCTGTTGTACGCGGTATTCCACTTCTCCGACCGGAACATGGGTTTATTGCGTTAAAGATTGAAACTTCTTAACTAGCCATGCCTATATTCAATTTAAATCATCTACCAAGTAATACAAAAATAAATTTGTACACTGAGCCAGACTGTTACGGCGCAAGTGCCATTATTGCCAATAAACTAAAAATACCATTTCGACCCCGCAGTTTCGCATATTGGTCACATGGATGGAAGCATCTACCAATAAAGTATGTTGATCAGTTTGGTGTGCCAACGAATAGCATATATTTAGTTGCAACTGAAAATGATGAGGCATTTTTAAATCAGAATGGAAAGAATGCTAAAGCCGTTGGATTGCCTTTCGTTTATGCCGATGAATTTGATGATTTTGAAGTAAATAGATTTAACAACACGCTGTTGGTGATGCCCCCCCACGGAATGAGCTACACGACAAAAAAATGGGCTGAAACAGAGTATTTGGATGCAATTCGAGACATAATTAACGATTTTGAAACAACCGTCGCTTGTATTCATCCAGCAGATATTGCAAATGGAAACTGGATTGATTCGTTCAAAAAAATGAACATCAAATGCATAGAGGGTGCGCGAATGGATGATGCGAATGCGTTACTTAGAATGCGCAGACTTTTTAGATCTTTTGAATTTGTAACCACAAATTCAATAGGTTCGCATGTTGCATATGCTGCGTATTGCGGCTGCAAGACTTCTATTTACGGGCCTTACGATTATCATGATGAAAAGTCTCTCAGAGAGGATGAATTATATAAAAGCAGACCAGATTTACTAAAATTTGTAGTCGATGGGTCAAGCAAAAGCGCTATATACACATTATTCCCTGATTTATTTGTTGAAAAACCACAGCACGCAATAGTATTGACTAGTGAAGCCCAAAAATGGCTCGGGAAAGAAAATATGGTCGATTGTTTTACGTTGTCTAAGTATCTTGGTTGGCACCCCAAAGACCAAATCAAACATTGGAGTGCTAAAGCTATAAAAAAAATGAAAAAAGAGATTGGCAAATTTGCAGCATAAATTTCATAAGATAAGCAAGTCTTGTTATGCCAGATATAATTCATGCATTGGAAGATTAAATTAGCTTGGGGCGGAAGGAGTTAGTGATTCAATGGTAAAAGTTGTTATGGTTAGTACTTACGATTACGAAGGCGGGGCAGCGAGAGCCGCCCATAGGCTTCACAATGCCTTCCAAAAGCATAGTGAGTTAGAAAGCGTGATGCTAGTACAAAAAAAACAAACTAATGACGTTTCAGTAATGGGACCAGATACTCGTATTGGTAAATTAATCGCACTTGCTAAGCCACACATTGACCAGCTCCCGCTGTGGTTACATAAAAAAAATACCAGTAACCTTATCTCAATGGAGTGGTTCACAACAATGGATCTTCTTAATAAGATTAATCACCTTAAGCCTGATGTTGTAAACCTACATTGGATTTGTAAAGGTCATCTTTCATTAAGTGATATCGGTCGGATTAAGGCCCCAGTTGTTTGGACCATGCATGATTACTGGCCATTTACCGGGGGTTGTCATTTAACGGACGGATGTGAGAAGTTCGAGAGCACTTGCAAAAACTGCCCGCAGATTAGTACATCAATAGTGAGCGACCCCGTTAAGTGGTGCTTCAATCAAAAAGAAAAGTTGTTCAATAAAAAACAGATACAGTTTGTTGCCGTTAGCTCTTGGCTAAAAAATGTTGCACAAAAAAGCCACTTGCTACGACATCAGTCTATCAACGTAATCCATAATCCGTTGGACATTAACCGTTTTAACCCGTTAAACAAATCTTACTGTAGACATATCCTGGGAGTAGGGGGGAAGAAAATTATTGCATTCGGAGCTATGTCTGCATTGGATGACAAGAATAAGGGTTTTGTTGAACTGGTAGACGCCCTGAAATATTTATCTCCAGATGTTTATGAGCTGATTGTTTTTGGGCACTGCGCTGATGATCAAATAACAACAACAGGGCATGCAGTAAAATACTTGGGTAATATCCACGACGAATTGCTAATGAATGTAATTTACAGTTCTGCCGATGTGGTCGTTGTACCATCGCGAATAGAATCGTTTGGACAAACTGCATCTGAGGCTCTTGCATGTGGCACCCCAGTAGTAGCATTCAATACCTCGGGCTTGATTGACATTGTCGACCACAAAATTAATGGCTATTTGGCAACCTGTTATGACACAAAAGATCTGGCAAAGGGGATAGCTTGGGTTGTGTCGAATGATTCTTATGAAGAGTTGAGTAATGCCGCTAGGAAGAAAGCGGTTGCTAACTTTGATGACATGATCGTGGTAAATAAATACCTAGCTTTATTCAAGACATTACGATAGGCGGGTAATAAAAGATATGTCTTTAGTTCATTCAATGCCTCAGAATGGTTCACAGGCCAATAGCGCAAATCAACAGGCTTTGTTACTAATTATTGCGTCAATTGTTTCTATATCTCCATTAATCCTGTATGTTTCTCCCGTAAAAGGCAATATTGTTTCTTTGTTGTCGCTTGGAATTATGTATTTGCTGGTGTTGAGAAAATCTATCGGATTGCTTGGTTTTTTGTTAACTGCTACAAGTGTGGTGACATTATATTTTCTGCGAGAAATCCAGTATGAAACTGGAATTTCGTCAGCAATAATTGCGCAATTACTTTTAGCTTGCTTATTAATCTATCTTATAGGCTGCAGATTGTTGCTGGACAAACTTCGAATAATCAAAAAAAATATTTACGGAACATTAGAAAAAATTAGGTTCGGTAAGCTACAATTTTGGCTTTGTTTCATTGTTCTCTTTCTTGCAATATTAAATTCATTCTACTGGACTTTGCCCACCTTCAAAATCCTTATTTATTTAATCACTATGCTGCTCCTCACTTCATTTGTAAGTGACTCCTCAATAATGCAGTTTGTTAAATATTCTTCCAAGTTCCATTTAATAATTTTATATGGCGGCCTACTTGGATTTTTATACGCCATATTCGGAGGCGATGCCTTATTCACAATATTGAATGAAGATGGTCGGCAGAATGGTTTCTATTTGTCGACTTTTTCTAATACCTACTTGAATGGTTTTATTCGACCAAGCGGTATTTATGATGAACCTGGAGCTTTGTCGTTCTTTGTTTGTTTGACAGTTGCTCTCCGTGAATCGTATCAACTTGATCGCAGATGTTCGTGGCTTCTGCTTGCACTAAGTTTTATTACCGTATCACTTGCCCATTTTATTTTCGTTATTATGTTCTTTATACATGTATACCGTGGAAGATTGGTTCGTGCAGCATGGATATTAATAATTATTTCGTTCCTATTGCTAGCTATAATAACAATCATCGATAATCCATTATCCATGATAATAAAGGAATTTGCAAATCGCTTGACCATCAAAGACGGGATGTTGGTTGGCAATAATCGTAGTGCTTTAGTGATCAACGCGATTAACTACATGGATTTCAGAGTTTTTTTCTTTGGTCTCGATGGAAATTGTATTGCTAATAATGAATTATGCGACCAGAGTCAGTATGAACAATATGGTGAGAACCCACTGACCCTGCTTGTTCACCTGGGGATATTTATATCTCTCCCCTATTATGTCGTTTTATCGGCTCTTGTATACAACTCTATCAAAAATATAAATTTTGTAGTTTTTGGGGTATTTTTGCTGCTTTTGCAGCGGCCTTATGTTCTCTCTTACGGCTATGTAGTTATTATAATTATATATCTTTTGGTTATATTTAAAGGAACCTCTAAAGTTTCGTCCCCGCGAAGGCGTGAATCCAGTCTTATTAAGCATCTAGATTCCCGCTTTCTCGGGAATGACGGAAAGTGATTTTTGAGATGTCCATAATTGCTTACAAATTAAAAGTGCTGCTGGCTCAAGAATTTTGTTGTCTGCCTGTTAGTCACATCATGATTTAGTTTTCTATGATTCGGCATATTGTTAATTGTTTGCTTTTACTGCTTCCGCCAACACGCGTATTTGGTCTCCGTTCCATTTTGTTCCGGCTTGCGGGGGTTGACTTGGGAAAAGATGCTCGTATATGTGGAGGGGGCTGGATATATGGGCGAGGTCTTTTATCGATAGGCGATGGTAGCTGGCTTAGCCCAAAGGTAATTATTTACACACATGCAGATGCACGAATTCAAATTGGTGATCGTTGCGATATTGGCCCAGGTGTGAAATTCATTACAGGAAGTCACTTGATGGGAAATGCGCAACGTCGTGCAGGTGTTGGTACTGCAAAATCCATTGTTATCGGAAATGGCACTTGGGTTGGGGCTGAATCAACTATATTAGGCGGCGTCACAATTGGTGAGGGGTGTATTGTGGCGGCTGGCTCGGTGGTGACCAAAGATGTGCCGCCAAACGTTCTTGTTGCAGGTGTACCTGCATTAGTGAAAAAGCAGTTATCTGTATGATTCGTCGATTGATCGTGGTGTGTAACGTCCTTGATGATGAAACCCGTCTTGAGCGCGAAATCACAACAGACAGTCCGGCTGCATCTAGAAAAGTATCCCTGCTGTGCCAGGCTTTGCGACTCGCGGGGGTCAGACCTTACGTTTTAAGTCTTGGAAGAGGCAGGACTAACGGAGCATCGAATTTTTATCCGGTCTCGGTTCGTCGGATCGATGGCATCCCTGTTGTGTACGCATCATTCTCCCATCTGCCTCTGTTTTCACAGCTACTTTCGTTTTTTTCGCCTGTATTGTTGATCTGGCGTTTGCGGCGTCCAGTTCCAGTTGTTGCTGTGTTCTACAACCGAATGACGGCTTACGTTCCCACACTGCTTGTTGCGACCGCTGCGGGCTATAAATGCGTGATGGATCTTGAAGACGGCGAAGTTGCGGGAGCAAGCCGCAAAAGCGTGAGGGATCGACTTGGTCGCTTAGTGCCGTGGCTCTTTGACCGGCTCTGCAGTGGGGGCGCTCTGCTTGCCTGCAGCGCGCTTGCAGGCATGACCAAAGTACGCCCGGTGTATTGCTACTACGGCACCGCCGTTAGTGAGGCGTCCAAGACACGTTGGTCCAACCCGAGCTTGACATTCCTGATGGCTGGCTCGCTCATGCCAGAAACCGGTGCTGACACCTTTATTGAAGCTATTCAGAGGCTGCGGCGCGAATCACCAGAGTGGGTGCAGCAAATACGCTTTGAGGTCACAGGCAAGGGGCCAAGCCTGGATGCGTTTAAGGCATTGGCCAATGAGCTTGTTGCTCCACAAGTCGTGGTGCATGGCCGCACCACAGATGCTCAATATCGCGAGATCCTCGATCGCTGCGAGGTGGGCTTGGCGTTGAAACCCATTGGTGGGGCGCTTGCAGACACCACATTTCCATCCAAGGTGATCGAGTTTGCTGGGGCAGGTTTATTGGTGCTTACCACCGATATCAGTGATGTGCGTCAACTACTTGGTGCTGACGCCATCTATCTGAGCAGCAATGAACCCCAGGATTTGATCCTCTTACTAAAGAGTGTGGCGGATGACCGCGCAGCAGCTAGCGCCTGCGCTGAGGCAGGCAGTCGTGCTGTCTTGGATCGCTGTTCCCCGCAGCTAGCGGGTCGTGATGTAGCTAATTTTATTTTTGGACAAAACGTATGAGTGAAGTTCGCAAGTTCATCACTTGGCAGCCGGTGCTGACTGACCACCAGGCATTCACATTTCATGAACTTGCACGACAGGTGGGGGCGCCTGCTATTGCCTATGTCATGACGATGGAAGATGCCACCCGGCAAGCCCAGGGGTGGGCTGATACTCAGGTGTCGTCAGTGGAGCGCCGACTTATTCCAAAGCGAAGAACTTTGTTTTACTGCTACCGGCAGTTGCTGGGTCATCGCAAAGATGTGCACATCTTCGGCAGTGCCTTTCAGGAGCCGAAGATGATGGGCTGTTTGCTGCTTGCAATGTGGCTGGGCGTCGAGTTCTATCTCGTCTCGGAACCCTATTCTCCTGTCGCGCAAGGCTACTTCAGTGACGGGGCTAAGCTTGCGGGTAGGTTCAAGGCGCTGGCACGTCCGTTCGTCTACAGAGCTTATGCCCTGATACTGAAGCAGAAGATTGCTGGTATCTTCGCGATCTCCAAGTTGGCTGTGGCTCAGTATCAAGCGGCCGGTATTGCACCTGCCAAGCTGTTTTCTTTTGGCTACTTCGTGCCCAGCATCGCTGATGCTGTAACCCATCCGGTTCAGTCGTCTAACACGCAAGAATTAGCGCTGCGCATTGTCTTCGTTGGCAGCTTAATTGCGAGAAAGGGCTTGGATATCCTGATTCAGGCCGTGCGAAGTGCGCAGATGATGGGGCACGACATATTTCTCGATGTGTTTGGACCCGGCGACCCGAAGGCCTTTTCGTTCGAAGGCGAACAGGTACGGTACTGCGGCCGAATTCCGTTTGGAAAGACCCAGGAAGTTGTCGCAAGTTATGACCTGCTTGTGCTGCCCAGTCGCTATGACGGTTGGGGCGTTGTGGTCAACGAAGCGCTCTGCGCTGGCGTTCCGGTAGTTTGTAGCGACCATGTGGGTGCTGGAGTGGTAATTGACAAATTTGGCGCCGGCGCCAAATTTTCATCGGGTGATTCGGACGCGCTAGCTGACTTGCTGGCGATGCTGGCTAGCGATCGAAGTCAGCTGCAAGTCATGCGAGAAGCCACGGTGAAGGCTGCAAAAGCCATGCAACCTGCGATCGCGGCCGCCTACATGCTCAAGGTAATCCGTGCACCCCGAGGGGGCAAAGCGTTGATCCCCTCGCCCTGGTATCTAGGCTAACTATGGCAAAAAATAATGAACAAATTGCTGTTCGGTTGCACCTCACGAACGTGGCCGGGGCTGGTGCAACGCAATTGCTTCAATCTTTGCTGCCAGCGCTAGAGCAATGCTGCCATGCCACGATTGCGGAAATCTATTTGCCAGACCGTGGGGCACTGGCAAACTATCTCCCCAGAAACACATCGATACCTGTTGCAAGATACCGTCGTTGGTTGCCGAATGCCCTGTCTCGTCTGCTCGAATGCACGCTATTTGGCAGACGGTTCGACGGTGAGGAGCCATTGTTAGTGCTTGGTGATCTGCCACTACGTTGCAATGCTCCCCAAACTGTCTTTGTTCAGACGCCACATCTGCTGCGACCTGCTCAGTTCCGATGGAGCATTGCATCAATCAAGTTCGCTATTTCACGGATGATCTTCCGCTTGAATATGCGCTATGCAAGCGCCTTCATTGTGCAGACAAAGTTGATGAAGGACGCCTTGATCGCCACCTATCCAGCGGTCAGTGGCAAAGTGCATGTGATTTCGCAGCCCGTTCCAGCGTGGTTGCTGGTACAAAAACTCGTACGCACGAGGCGAGAAGTTTCGACTGGTGCTAGGCTGAGCTTGATCTACCCGGCTGCAAGTTACCCGCACAAGAATCACAAGCTGCTCTCTGCCATTACACGGGCTAACGCCGATACATGGCCAGTGCAGCGCCTCGTCCTTACGGTAGGCAATGATCTCAATCCGGCACCTACCGTGCCTTGGGTCGACTGCGTAGGGTTTCTGTCGGCTCAAAAGATGATTCATGCATACAGCCATGTGGACGCGCTGCTATTTCTCTCACGAGACGAGAGTTATGGATTCCCGCTGGTGGAGGCCATGTTCGTCGGTTTGCCTATCATTTGCCCAGATTTGCCATATGCACGAATATTGTGCGGCGATCAAGCCGTGTATTTTGATCCAAATAGTTTGATTTCACTCAAGACCGCTGTAGCAGCATTGCATAATAAAATTATCAATGGATGGTGGCCGGATTGGTCGGGACAAATGTCAGTTATCCCTACTGATTGGGAATCGGTTGGGAATGATATGCTGGCTATCGCAACGAAATTAAAGCACAAAGAGGTGTAACAAAATGAATAATTATCAATATGTACAATATGGTTGCGGTTTCTCTGCGCCACCGGGTTGGTTAAACTATGATGCGTCACCTACCTTGCGATTTGAACGCTTGCCTATTATTGGTGGGCTGTATACGAGGAATAAGACGCGTTTTCCAGAGAGCGTCAGGTATGGAGATATTGTTAGTGGGCTCCCAATATCTAAGGGTTCTAGTGATGGCATATATTGTTCGCACGTTCTTGAGCATCTATCACTTAATGATTTTCGTACCGCTTTGAAGAATACGCATGAGTATTTGCGACCTGGTGGTGTATTTCGACTTGTGTTGCCAGATTTGGAGTTTTGTCTGGCGCAGTATTTAAATAACAAATCTAGTGATGCTGCCTTATTATTTATGAGGGAGACATACCTTGGTCACGAAAATCGAACAAAAGGTTTTATGGGTTTTATCATCGCATGGCTAGGCAACTCTCAGCATCTCTGGATGTGGGATTACAAGTCCATTGCTCTTGAACTTAAAAATGCCGGTTTTGTTGACATAAGGCGTGCTTCGCTGGGCGATTCTTCTGATCCTATGTTTCGAGAAGTCGAGGATAAAAGTAGGTGGGATAACTGTCTTGGTGTTGAATGTAAAAGCGTGTCCTAACAGGCTGCTGAAATTCCACCCCCGCTCCTGGAAAGAAAAAATCTTCGACCTCGTAGAACGACTCGCACGCGACTAGCTTGATACGGACAAGGAGGTAGTCAAAACTGTATAGCACTTTTTTTGGAGCATCAAAATCAAGATTTCTGTCATCACTGTTGCTTATAACAGCGCAAAAACAATTGCAGACACCCTGGATGCCGTGGCAACACAAACCCACGCGGACATTGAGCATCTGGTAATTGACGGCGCTTCCAAAGATGGAACAGTTGAAATGGTGCTTAGCCACGCCACCCCTCAAATTCGCCTGATTTCTGAGCCTGACAAAGGCATTTACGACGCAATGAACAAAGGCTTTACACAAGCCACGGGCGAAGTGGTTGGCTTTTTGAATTCTGACGACTTTTATGCCGACGCTGAAGTGCTTGCGAAAATTGCGACCGCTTTTGAAGACCCCGCAGTGGATGCTTGTTATGCAGACCTGGTGTATGTGACCCAAGACAACAGCCGCGTAGTGCGCTACTGGAAGTCAAAACCGTTTACCAGTGGCGACTTTGCAAAGGGCTGGTGTCCGGCGCACCCCACGTTTTATGTGCGCAAGTCGGTGATTGAGCGCCTGGGCTTGTTTGACCAGTCATACAAGCTGGCGGCAGATGTGGAATTCATGATGCGTTACTTGGAGCGCGGTCAAATTCGCGCGGTCTATATTCCGCATGTATTGGTGCGCATGCGCCTTGGCGGGGCCACCAACCAAAGCTGGAAAAATATTGTGCAGCAAAACAAAAAGATATTTGCCGCGCTGCGGAAAAATGGCGTCCCCTTTTCAAGAGTGTGGTTTGCGGCAAACAAGGTGGTTAACCGTCTCAAACAGTTTGTTGTTGGTCGCATCAGGCGGCACCAATAGGATGCGAATCCTTGTAACGGGTCCCAATGGCTTTGTCGGCCGTGCTTTGTGCAGTGAAGCCTTGGCGCGTCGCGCGGCAGTGCGCGGCATTACCCGAGCCCCTTGTGATCTTCCTATAGGGGTTGACAACGTAGTCGTTGGCAGCATCGACGGAAGCACCGATTGGCTGGATGTGCTTGCAGATTGTGAGGTCGTTGTTCATCTCGCAGCTCGCGTACATGTGATGCAAGAGGCTACTGCCGACCCGCTGGAAGAGTTTCGCCGGGTCAATGGCGAGGCGACGCAACTTGGGCGTCCGTTCACGGCAGACGATGCGCCTGCGCCGCTGGATGCCTATGGCGTGTCCAGATGGAGGCCGAGCAGGGCTTGCGCGAGATTGCCCTGCAAACCGGCATGGAAGGCGCTGCTGCTCAAGCGGGGCTTCATGCAACGCATCGCGCGCGGCGAACACGTCACGGCTGAGGATTAACCGCTGTAACATTAAGAGCGAATTCGCGATTCAACCTGTTTTGGAGAACCCTATGAACGCATTGATGCTTGAATTACCTATGGATGCACTGGTGTTTCCTGGCGCATCGGTTGAATCGCTGGCTGCTGAGGCTCGCTTCATGCTGGCGCTCAAGCTGTTTGAGGTTGGGCGTTTAAGTTCCGGCAAGGCAGGCCAACTGTGCGGCATGGGTCGAGTGGAATTTTTGCTGGCGGCTGGACGCGCAGGTGTGGCGGTTGTGGACATGGACGCAGAAGAATTGAACGCGGAGTTTGCGTTCAATGTTTAACTGCGCCGTTATCAATGCCGGGCCATTGGTAGCGCTGTCGTTGCAAAGTGCTGACTGGCTTGTGCGCGTGCGGGTGAGTCCAATACCTGACCCGCTGTTGGTCATGGAGCTTGCTGGCTTTGCGCAGAGAAGGTTACTTTATGGCTGAGAGCGTCATTCTTGCAGCGTGTCTGGCTGCTGGTGATGAATAGCCACCATTGCCAGCAACGCCCGAAAGTTTCACCGCGCGCCCGGCCTGGCTGTGCAAGAGTGGGGCAATGAATAAATCGAAAGCCGACACATCAACCCAACAAGCCAAGGGGACGGCGTGATTCTGGTTACTGGCGCCACAGGCTTTGTTGGCAATGCAGTCGTGCAGCGCTTGCTGGCTGAGGACGAGCCGCGGCGCGTGGCAGTGGCTGTGCGCCAAGATGGTCAGCAGTGGCCAGCGAGAGTGCGGCCCCGCGTGACGGGTGACTTGGAGCCTTCTACTGACTGGACGGTTGCGCTTGATGGCGTATCCGCTGTCATTCACTGTGCGGCCCGCGTGCATGTGATGGCGGATACAGCCGCAGATCCGTTGGAAGAGTTTCGTCACGTCAACGTGCAGGGCACCCTGAATCTGGCCCGGCAGGCGGCTGCAGCAGGTGTGCGCCGTTTTGTGTTCGTCAGCTCCATCAAGGTCAACGGCGAGGCGACGCAGCCAGGGGCACCGTTCACGGCAGACGATGCACCTG
>Ga0105055_10004538_pt1 | contig 20212 bp, 20 predicted proteins | sample BON03_FD_78090 | JGI IMG/M metagenome (GOLD analysis project Ga0105055, IMG submission 78090) | Freshwater microbial communities from Lake Bonney liftoff mats and glacier meltwater in Antarctica - BON-03 | ecosystem: Environmental > Aquatic > Freshwater > Ice > Glacier meltwater | place: Lake...
CGAATATGGCCCGAGAGACAATATTGTCGCGATGTGGCAAGACCGCCATGTGGCGTCAATTCACAATGAAACTGGCTAAGGGCCAGACGAAAGGAACACAATGACAGGAAAAAAGGTAGGTGCTGCTGCGGCCATCGCGGTGTCAGCACTCATACTGAGCTCCTGCGCAGCAAGTAATGAACTTACTCTGGACGTCCCCGACGTTCCTATGGTTCAAGAGCTTGGTGCGTTTGAAGGCGAACTCAACATCGTCAACTGGGCCGGCTTTGTCGAGCCAGCGTGGACTGACCAGTTCACCGCTGACACCGGCTGTACCGTCAATTCTCGGGCCGCTGGGACATCCGATGAGATGGTTCAGCTTATGAGAACCGGTCAATATGACATCATCTCCGCCTCGGGCGATGCTGCCCTGCGTTTGATTGTGGGTGGCGATGTTCAGCCACTCAACGTCGACCTGGTCCCTAACTTCGGCGATGACATTGCCGAAGGCATGAAGGGCCAGATCTATGACACCGTGAACGGTACTCCCTACGGTGTGCCCATCGGCCGTGGTGCCAACCTCCTCCAGTACAACGAGGATGTCACGGGCTCAGCTCCCGAAAGCTGGGATGTCGTGTGGGAGCTCGACAGTCCCTATGCGGGCAAAATCACCGCATATGACGCACCCATCTACATTGCTGACGCAGCGGTTTACCTGATGTACCACAACCCTGAGCTCGGCATTGAAAACCCTTACGCCTTGGACGAGACGCAGCTTGCTGCGGCCGTGGAACTGCTCAAGCAGCAGAACACGATCGTTGGAGAATATTGGTCTGATGCTGTGGCGCAAATCACCTCCTTCGTTGGTGGCAACACCGTTGTGGGAACCTCATGGGAAGTTTTGCGTAAGTTTGCCGACACTCCCAGCATCAAAACGACCCTCCCCAAAGAGGGTTCTACCGGATGGTTTGATGCATGGTTGCTGAGCACTACCTCTCCCAACGTCAACTGTGCATACGCATGGATGGATTACACGAGTCTGCCGATGGTTAATGGCGCGATTGCCATGAACTTCGGTATGGCTCCTGCCAACATCGCCTTCTGTGCGACCAGCCCAGAGGCACAGGCGCACTGTGATTTATATGCTGCTGAAGACGAAGAGTTCTTCGACCGCATTTGGGCCTGGACCACGCCCCTCGAGCAGTGCATCGATGGACGTACCGACGTCAAGTGCACCAGTTTTCAAGACTGGACGAATGCTTGGCTGACAGTTAAGGGTTAATTCCCTGGTGTGTGCCGGGATCATCATGATCCCGGCACACGCTTTCCTGGAGTGAAGTGTAGGTCGGACCTGATTCGAGCGGAAATATGAGCCAACACATCGAGAAGAAAGCGCTCGGCGCTGAGCATCCGAAACCGATTTCGACTTTTCTTTTTCACAGAGAAAAATTTCGTCTGATCGCGCTCCTTGCTCTTCCTATGACGTGGCTTGTCGGCGTATATATCGTTTCGCTGTTTTTGTTGCTGGTTACGGCCTTCTGGGTCGTTAATCCCTTCACCTCGCGGGTGACGCCAGGCTTCACTCTGGACAACTTTGTCAGTGTGCTCACTGTCCCCGCCTACCTCTCCACTTCCCTTCGCACCCTCGGGATGGCTCTCGCTGTCACCGCAATTTCTGTCCTTCTGGCTGTACCGCTCGGGATTTATATGGCAAAGCTTGCCTCCCCGATGATGAGAAACCTTCTGGCTGTGGCAATCACGTTGCCACTGTGGGCCGGATACCTCGTGAAAATTCTTGCGATGCGTCTGGTGTTTACGGAAAACGGCTTTATTAACTGGGCGCTTGGACCACTGGGCGTGCAAAGCCCCGGCTTCACTATATTGACGACGATTTTCACGTTGACCTATCTGTGGTTCCCCTACATGGCGCTCCCCGTGTTCACAGCCATCCGCCAGATTCCAAATAATCTTTTCGATGCCTCCGCCGACTTGGGTGGGAAATCTTTTACGACAATCGCTCGAGTGGTGTTGCCTCTCATCGTGCCGGCCATCATTGCGGGCTCGGTCTTTACCTTCTCGCTGAGTCTTGGTGACTATTTAGCAGCACGGTTCACCGGGGGCGCGACACAGATGATTGGGAGCATCATTGCTGCCAACATCAATTTGAACCCCCCGGTTGCGGCCGCTTTTTCGATGGTTCCGATTGCTTTCGTGGTCATGTATCTCATGGTTGCCAGGCGCACCGGTTCGCTGGAGAGGATGTAACGGATGCTTCAGGTCTCACGCACCACCAGGGTGGTTCTCGGACTCATTGTTCTGGGAATAGTTATTTTCCTTTACCTTCCTCTGATTGTGGTCGTGCTCAACAGTTTCAACAGCGCCCAACTGTCTGAATGGCCGATTAGAGAATTTTCTTTCGATTGGTGGATATTCGCTGCGACATACGAACCTATTCGAATGGCGTTGCTCAACTCGGTCATCGTGGCGTCAGCCGCCATGGTGTTTGCCTCTGTTTTGGGCACGCTGGTGGCCTTTGCCCTGAATCGTTATGAGTTTTTCGGGAAAAGCACCGTGAACCTTTTAGTGGTGTTGCCGATTGCTTTGCCCGGTGTTGTCACGGGTGTGGCATTTTCTAATACCTACTCGAATTTCCTCACCCCGATAGGAATCGACATCGGCTACTTCGGGTTGATTGTTTCTCACGCGACGTTTTGCATTGTGATGGTGTTCAACAATGTCTTTGCGCGCATGAAGAGAATGAACCCGTCTTTGCAGGAGGCTTCGATGGACCTCGGTGCCGGCCTGTGGGAAACGTTCCGTCTGGTGACCTTCCCCCAGTTTCGGTCATCCTTCATTGCCGGGGCACTGCTGGCTTTTGCCTTGAGTTTTGACGAGGTCTATGTGACGATTTTCACTGCCCCACCGGGCGTGGATACTCTGCCCCTCTGGATACTGAAAGAGATGTCGCGACCCAACCAGGCCAGCGTGGTCAACGTGGTGGCCACAGTCATTATTCTGCTGTCCTTGATCCCGGTCTATGTGACCCAGCGTCTCTCGCGCGCCGACGACGAGAAGTAACGGCCCGGTACCACTCGGGAGAGTTAGCTCCCGATGTAGGACATCACGTGCTTAATGCGCGTGTAGTCCTCAAAACCATAGGAGGAGAGGTCTTTTCCGTATCCCGAGTGCTTGAAACCTCCGTGGGGCATTTCGGCGACAAGCGGGATATGGCAGTTGATCCACACTGCTCCAAAATCAAGCTTCTTGGCGAACCGCATGGCGCGGCCGTGGTCTTTCGTCCACACACTGGAGGCCAACCCATAACGGACATCGTTAGCCATTTTCAGCACCTCGTCTTCGCGAGAAAACGACTGCACCGTAATGACGGGGCCAAAGATTTCTTCCTGAATCGCATCATCGTTCTGGTGGAGGCCGGTGATGATGGTGGGTTCGATGAAGTAGCCGGAGTGTCCCTGGCGGACCCCGCCCCACTCGACCGTGGCGTGGGCAGGCAATGCGTCAATCACAGCCAACACTCGAGCCATCTGGCTTTCGCTGTTAAGGGCTCCATAGAAAACGGTGGGATCAGAGGGCATGCCGGTGGTCACATTGTCGCGAACCCATGCTTTCAACGCAGCCACAAAGTCATCATGAATGTTCTGGTGGACGATGACGCGGGTGGCGGCGGTGCAGTCTTGGCCGGCGTTGAAATACCCCGCCGTCGCAATGCCCTCCACCGCTTGGGCGATGTCGGCATCGTCAAAGACGATAACGGGAGCTTTGCCCCCCAACTCAAGATGAACGCGTTTGAGGCCGTGCGAAGCGGCCTTTGCCACCTCCATGCCTGCTCGCACGGAACCGGTGATGGAGACCATCTGCGGAATTGTGTGGTCAATCATCGCAGCCCCGGTGGTGCGGTCACCGGTGACGACATTGACTACTCCGGCAGGAAGGTGGAGAGAACAAATTTCGGCAAGGAGCAGGGTGCTCTGTGGGGTGGTGTCTGAGGGCTTCAACACCGTGGTGTTTCCGGCGGCAACCGCGGGAGCAAACTTCCACACCGCCATGTTGAGAGGGTAATTCCAGGGGGTCACCTGACCCACAACACCGATGGGTTCTCTTCGCACCATCGACGTGTGGTCTTTCATATATTCGCCCGCGCCTTTTCCCTCAAGGTTTCTGGCGGCCCCGGCAAAAAAGCGAATCTGGTCGACGCTGACCATGATTTCGTCCTCGACCAGGCTGGCACGGGGTTTACCCGTGTCCTGGGATTCCAGATCGGCAAACTCGTCCGCCCGTTTTTCTATCTCATCAGCAATACGAAAAAGAGCAAGTTGGCGCTCACCCGGGGTGGTGTCACCCCATGACTCAAAGGCGGCCTCTGCGGCACGATAGGCGGAATCAATGTCTGTGGCATCGGAGATGGGTGCGTAAGCGTAAACCTCCTCTGTTGCGGGGTCAATCAGGGGAAGCGCACCAGAACCTTTCGCCTCGGAATAGGCACCATTGACAAAGTTTTTGAGGGTGGGAGTAGTCATGGAAATACCCTAACCCAGAGGTCCGCCGCAGGTCCAGCGCGCGTTCAACGCAGTTCTCAAGCCGGGGAAAGCGCATGAAAAAGCGGGTGGCCCCAAAGGACCACCCGCTTGATGAAAAAGTGTTAGAGCGCTGCAGCCTGCTTGGTGATAGCTGACTTGCGGTTGGCGGCCTGGTTTTTGTGCAGGACACCTTTGCTGACGGCCTTGTCGAGTTTGCGACTCGCTACGGCGACCGCCGCGGTGGCCTTATCTTTGTCGCCCGCTTTGATAGCTTCTCTCGCCTGGCGGACAGTCGTTCTCACTTCGCTCTTCACGGCGCGGTTGCGCTCGGTTGCGATGATGTTGGTCTTGTTGCGCTTAATCTGCGACTTGATGTTTGCCACGCTGTGTCCTTTGTTGTGTGTGTGGGCTAGTGAACATTCCTGTGGGACCCCATGACGGGTGGGAATGTGTTCTTGGTCCTGGAGATAGAGGGTCCACAACCAAGCGAGCCAAGTCGTAACGATACCAGGTGGATGCGCAGGACGCCAACGGTTTCCCATGGGACAATCGGGGGACATGACTTCACATTCTGCTAGCGATATCCAGCCGGCTGCCACCGATATTTGGCGCCTGCGAAATTTTTCCATCATCGCTCATATCGATCACGGTAAGTCCACACTGGCTGACCGCATGCTTGGTCTGACGGGTATTGTCGATGCTCGCCAGATGCGGGAGCAGTATTTGGACCGGATGGACATTGAACGCGAACGCGGCATCACCATCAAAAGTCAAGCGGTGCGGATGCCCTGGAGTGTGGAGGGCACGACGTATGCGCTGAACATGATTGACACCCCCGGGCACGTGGACTTCACCTACGAAGTCTCGCGGTCGCTGGCTGCCTGCGAAGGTGCGGTGTTACTGGTGGATGCCGCCCAGGGAATTGAGGCCCAAACATTAGCGAACCTCTATTTGGCGCTGGAAAACGATTTGACCGTCATCCCTGTGCTCAACAAGATCGACCTTCCTGCCGCTGACCCCGATCGCTACGCAAAAGAGTTGGCAAGCCTCCTTGGGGGCTCGCCCGATGATGTGCTGCGGGTCAGTGGAAAAACAGGCGATGGTGTCGGTGCGCTCCTTGACCGTGTGGTGCGAGACATTCCCGCCCCGCAGGGAGATCCTGATGCCCCTGCGAGGGCGCTGATTTTTGACTCTGTCTATGACTCGTATCGCGGGGTGGTCACCTATGTGCGGATGATTGACGGGTCATTGGCCCCACGGGAACGCATCGAAATGATGTCCACCAAAGCGCAGCATGAATTGCTCGAGATTGGGGTGAGCTCCCCGGAGCCCACCCCTTCCAAAGGCTTGGGGGTGGGGGAGGTGGGATATCTCATCACCGGTGTGAAAGATGTGCGCCAATCGAAAGTCGGTGACACGGTCACCGGGGTGAAAAACCGTGCCACACAATCGTTGCCCGGATACACCGAACCCAAACCGATGGTGTTCTCTGGTCTTTATCCCCTGGATGGCAGTGATTATCCTGATCTGCGCGAAGCCCTCGACAAACTTAAACTCTCTGATGCCGCACTGGTCTACGAACCAGAAACATCTGTGGCTTTAGGTTTTGGGTTCCGCTGCGGCTTTCTCGGGTTGCTGCACCTTGAAATTGTCTCCGAGCGCCTGGAGCGAGAGTTTGGGCTTGAACTTATTGCTACGGCACCGTCTGTGGTGTACACGGTCAAGCTCGACGACGGCGAAGAGGTGACGGTTACAAACCCCAGTGAGTTTCCGACAGGAAAGATTGTCAGTGTCTTGGAACCGATGGTGAATGCAGCCGTGTTGGCGCCCAAAGATTATGTCGGGGTGATTATGGAACTGTGCCAAACCCGCCGCGGAATTCTTCAAGGCATGGAGTATTTGGGCGAAGACCGCGTGGAAATTCGCTACGCGATTCCGCTTGGTGAGATCGTGTTCGACTTTTTCGATCAGTTGAAATCCAAAACCGCCGGGTACGCGTCTTTAGATTACGAACCCGCCGGTGATGCTGAGGGCGATCTGGTAAAAGTGGACATTCTGCTGCAGGGGGAACAGGTGGATGCGTTTAGTGCGATTGTTCACCGAGATAAAGCTTTCGCCTACGGGGTCCTCATGACGCAGCGCCTCCGAGAGTTGATTCCTCGCCAACAGTTTGAGGTCCCCATCCAAGCCGCTATCGGTGCGAGGATCATTGCCAGAGAAAACATTCGAGCCGTGCGCAAAGATGTGTTGGCGAAATGTTACGGCGGTGACATCACCCGTAAACGTAAGTTGCTGGAAAAGCAGAAGGAGGGCAAGAAGCGCATGAAAATGGTGGGCCGCGTTGAGGTTCCCCAGGATGCGTTTATTGCGGCTCTGTCCGGTGACGTGGAGAAAAAGAAAGATAAGTAGTCATGAAAGCCCCGCAAAAGATTGTGTCTGGGACCGCGAGCGCGCTGATGGTGCACCGCATCATCGTGGCACTGTATTCGGTGCTGACCTTGGCGGCCCTTGGTCGCTCTAGCTTTCAGGTCCTCACCAAGTTTGAGGAGGCCCCCCTTGCCTATTCCCTTTCTGTTCTTGCCGCGGGAATTTATCTTCTCGCCACCATCACGTTGGCCTTAGGCGCAAAACCTTGGGCCAGACGCATTGCCTTTGGGTCACTGAGTGTGGAACTGGTCGGGGTTCTCGGCATCGGAACACTGAGCCTGGTGAGGCCGGAGCTATTCCCCGATGCCACCGTGTGGTCACAGTTTGGTCTTGGCTACATTTTAATTCCACTCTTTCTGCCGCTGCTTGGCCTGTGGTGGCTTCGAGTGACCAGGCCCACGCCATGACCGCCGTGATGGTGAACTACGGATTAGATTCCCTTCCCTGTGACGGGAGGCGACGTGCTGTGACCATAGGAAAATTTGATGGTGTCCACCGCGGGCATGTCCAGGTGGTGGATCAGCTGCACTCGATGGCGGGGGAATCCGAAGCAACCGTTATTACTTTTGATCGTCACCCCCATGCCACATTGCGCCCCGGCGACGTTCCCCTTCCCCTCACCAGTGATAGCCAAAAAGTGGAGTTGCTGGCCGCGGCAGGGATCGCTCGGGTGGTGGTGTTGCCCTTCGACGATGAGCTCTCGTCCCTGAGCCACGAAGAGTTTTCCCGGGTAGTGCTCTTCTTGGGGCTTTCTGCAAGCGTTGTCTTGGTGGGTCAAGACTTTCGCTACGGCCACGGTGGCGAAGGGAATGTGGCCACTCTCCTGAGTGAGGGGGAACGCTGGGGTTTTCGAGTGGACGTTGTCGAGGACCTCTGCCAGGAGGACGGGCAAAGAGTTTCATCCACCATGATTCGCACGGTGTTAGAACACGGCCAGGTTTCCCAGGCGACGAAGCTTCTTGGTCGCCACCACGTGGTGCGCGGGGAGGTGGGTAAAGGATTTCAGCGCGGTCGAGTTCTCGGGTATCCCACCGCCAACTTAGGCAGCCCCCTCGAAGGGTTTGTTCCCGCCGATGGCGTCTATGCCACTGTTGTCACCCACCGCGGTATCAGCTACGGAGCTGCCACGTCGGTGGGCGTGAACCCTACTTTTGGCGAACTGGAAGAGCGCGTCATCGAATCTCACCTGCTCGATGTAAGCCTTGATTTGTATGGCGACACTATTTCGGTGGAATTTGTGGAGTTCATCAGGGGAATGCAAAAGTTTCCCTCAGCAGATGTTCTCGCGCAGCAGATGCGCAGTGATGAAGGCGCCATCCGGGAAATTTTGGAGCGTACCGCGGAGGCGTAGGCTGAACTGATGCCTACAGCCCGGAGGTCCGTCATTGTTTTTGCGCTGACGGGCATCATTTTGCTGGCGCTTGGTATTCGCACGGGTGTTGCGGCCATTGCTCCACTGGCGAGTTCTATGGATCTCGACGTCGCGATGAATGGCCTTCCTCTGGGTATTCTTGGCACGATTCCGCCCATTGCGTATGCGCTTGCGGCCTGGTTTTCACCCTGGTTTGCGCAAAAAGTGGGACTGGAATCTGCCGCCATGGCTGTGGCAGTCCTGGGAGCTCTCGCCCACGTATGGCGGGGAATCTCCCCGACGTATTTGTCGCTTTTTGTGGCCACTGCTGTGCTGATGGTGGCAGCCGGTGTTGGGAATGTGATTCTGCCGGGTCTGGTGAAGCTCTATGCCCCCAATTCCATTGGCACTATGACTGCTGCCTATGGCATGGCCTTGGCCATAAGTTCCTCTGCCCCGTCATTTTTTGGTCTCTGGATGGCTGACGCGGCCGGATGGCGCGTGTCTTTGGGTGCGTGGGCGGTCATCAGCGTGGTGGGAATCGTGCCGTGGCTGTGGGTTATTTCCCATGCCAAAATGCGAGGCGTGTCAGAGGCAGAAATTGCTGCTGCCCTCCCCGTGGCTCCACCCTCGGTGTCGATGTCTCACTCACCGACGGCGGTGGCCATCATGATAATTTTCGGTGTTTCTGGAGTGATGGCCTACAGCTGGTTCGCCCTGTTACCACAGGCCATGATGGAACTGGGTGGTCTGAGCGTTGAGGGCGCTGCCCTGGCGCTTGGAATCTTCACCATCATGGGTTTTCCCCTGTCTCTCACTATTCCCCACCTTGCTTCCCGCTCTGGCTGGCCCGGCGCTTTGGTGGGGATTGCCGTCATGTGTGGGCTTTCAGGAATGCTGGGGCTTCTGCTTGCGCCCACCCTGGCACCGTTTTTGTGGGCGGTGCTGCTGGGTCTTGGTCCTCTCACGTTCCCGCTGTCTCTTGCTCTCATCGGTTACCGAACAAAAAATCACCTCACCGCCTTGGTGCTGAGTGGCTATGTGAACAAGCTCGGATATTTGCTTGCTGCGGCTGGCCCCCTGGTTGTCGGTTTCGTTCTTCAAGCAACGGGGACATGGACACTCAGCATCATGTTTTTGATGGTGGTGACAGTGCTTGAGCTCCCCGCTATATGGGTGCTGGCGAAGGAACGCATTGTGGATGACGAGCTGGCAGAGCACGGACTAAGCGCTCATATGAGCACCTAAGCCAACATTTGTTGCTCTCGGGGGTTGTGCCCCCTACCCTTAGACCATGACAACCTCCGTGTCGCTCGACCACGATCTCCTTGCGGTTCGCGCGGCCGAGCTCTACTACCAGGAACACAAAACGCAGGACGAGATCGGCGCACTGTTGAATATCACCCGCTGGAAGGTGGGGCGCCTGATCACCAGCGCGCGGGAGAGCGGAATAATCCGCATCGAGATTGTCCATCCCCGAGCCAGAAGGCTCGGTATGGAGCACGATGTTGCTGCCCTCTACCGTCTCGAGGCGGCCATCGTGGTCCCCGGCGATACAACGGTCGCAGCAACAGCGGAGCGGGTTGCGGGCGCGGCAGCCGATTATCTCTCGGCCATGCGCCCTCGCACCCATGCGCTCGGCGTGAGCTGGGGTAAAACGCTCCACGCTGTTGCGCTGGCCCTTCCACAGGGGTGGAGCCATAACACCACGGTTACCCAGGTCAATGGTGGCGTGAGTCACAGTGCTGCGCCAGGACTTGCCGCAGCAACAGCGACCATGATCGCCGACAAAGCCTCTGGCACGGTGACGCTCATGCCCACACCCGCGATTCTGGAAAAAGAAGAAACAAAACGCGCCATCGAATCGGACCGCACGGTGCGGGGTGTGCTCTCCCAGGCGGAGAACGCCGACACCTACCTTTTTGGTGCCGGTCCCGCCACGGACATCAGCATTCACGTGCAGTCGGGCTACATCGATCACACAGACGTTGCGCGACTGCAGGAGCGCGGTGCGGTGGGCGATGTGCTTGGTCGCTACATCACCAAGGACGGAACTATCGCCGATGTCGATCTTGACGCACGGACACTGGGGTTGTCCCTGGACCACCTTCGGAACGCCTCACGCAGTATTGCGGTGGTGCACGGGGTGGAGAAACACCCGGTCGCCCTCGCCATTGCCAGCCATCGGCTCGCCACCGTCATGATTATGGATGACGCCACTGCGCAGTATTTACTCACCCACCACCAGAAAGAGGTTTCGTCATGAGCCCCCGGGCAAACATCCTTGCCACCACAGATCGGTCTCACTCCGTCCTGGGTTCCGGCGCGACCGAGAAAGCATTGACCACCTTCTTAAACGGCATCCCCGGTGTGGACACCGTGGGGGCAGAAGCTCGAGCTGCCGGTTTTGCGTCCCGCTCCATCAAGACCACCTCGAAAGCGTGGGGGTTGGACATGGTGATGCAGATGATTGATCTGACAACCTTGGAGGGTGCAGATACCGCGGGGAAAGTCCGCACACTCGCCAAAAAAGCGATCATGCCAGACGGTCGGGATCCAGGCGCCCCCTCTGTAGCAGCGGTGTGTGTGTATGGCGATATGGTTGCCATCACCCGAGAAGCCCTGGGTTCATGGCACATCTCGAAAAGGCGCGACGGCGTTGCCGTTGCCGCCGTGGCGACAGCGTTCCCCAGTGGCCGCGCGAGCCTGGAGGTCAAGATTTTAGACACTCAGTATGCGGTCTCAGAGGGTGCCGACGAGATTGACATGGTCATCGACCGCGGTGCTTTTCTTTCCGGTTCCTGGGGGATCGTCTATGACCAGATCGTCGCCATCAAAGAGGCCTGTACAAGAGCCGACGGTTCCTCCGCACACCTCAAGGTGATCCTAGAAACAGGGGAGCTTGCCACCCTTGACAATGTACGCCGAGCCAGTTGGCTAGCGATTTTGGCGGGAGCAGACTTCATCAAAACCTCCACCGGAAAAGTCCAGCCGGCAGCAACACTGCCGGTGACCGTCACAATGCTGGAAGTGATTCGGGATTGGTATGCGTTGACCGGCGAAAAGATTGGGATGAAACCGGCTGGTGGGATTAAGACCAGTAAGGACGCGCTGCGCTACCTGGTGGCGGTAGCAGAAACCGTGGGCGAGGAGTGGTTGAGCCCGGACCTGTTCCGCTTTGGGGCTTCCAGCTTGCTCAACGATGTGGTTATGCAGCGACAGAAGATGAGAACCGGCCACTACAGTGGCCCCAACTATGTAAGTGTGGACTGATATGACGTTCTTAGATTACGCCCCCGCCCTCGAATCGACCTCGATTCTGAACCTCAAACCCTCTTATGGGCTTTTCATCGGGGGTGAATTTGTGGACGGCAGTGGGTCGGCGTTTGCCACCATTTCTCCGGCCACCGAGGCGACCATCACTCAGGTGGCAAGTGCTACCGAGGGTGACGTGGACCGTGCCGTTCGCTCTGCCCGCACCGCCTATGACAAAACGTGGTCGAAAATGTCGGGAAGCGAACGAGGCAAATACCTCTTTCGGATTGCACGCCTCATTCAGGAACGCTCGCGAGAACTAGCGGTGGCAGAAACACTTGATAACGGCAAGCCGATTCGCGAAACCCGCGATGTGGATATCCCCCTCGTGGCTGCGTGGTTTTTTTACTATGCGGGCTGGGCCGACAAGCTCGAGTACGCGGGGCTTGGGCCCAAGCCCCGCTCCTTGGGTGTGGCAGCACAAATCATTCCCTGGAACTTTCCCCTCTTGATGCTGGCGTGGAAAATTGCGCCCGCACTTGCAGCAGGGAACACGGTTGTGCTCAAACCTGCGGAAACAACTCCGCTTACCGCTTTACTGTTTGCCGAAATCTGTCAGCAAGCCCAGTTGCCTCCCGGCGTGGTCAACATCATCACCGGGGCCGGAGCAACGGGGGCTGCGCTGGTGGCGCACCCCGGAATCAACAAAGTCGCTTTTACCGGTTCGACACCGGTGGGTCGCACAATCGCCCAAACGCTGGCGGGCACTGAAACGAAAGTGACCCTGGAGCTTGGCGGTAAAGGCGCCAACATCATTTTTGAGGATGCGGCCATTGATCAAGCCATTGAGGGAATTGTGAGCGGCATTTTCTTCAACCAGGGGCATGTGTGTTGCGCGGGATCGCGGTTGCTGGTTCAAGAAAACATCCACGACGATGTCGTGGCGCGCCTACAGAAGCGTCTTTCCACTCTGCGCATGGGAGACCCGTTAGATAAAAACACCGACATCGGTGCCGTCAACTCACGGGCGCAGCTGGAGCGCATCACCGAAATCACCGACAGCGGTGAGGTGGAGGGTGCTACCCGGTGGACCTCATCGTGTGCGATCCCGGAGAAAGGCTTCTGGTTTGCACCGACCGTGTTTACCGATGTGCACACCAGTCATCGGATAGCCCGGGATGAAATTTTTGGCCCCGTCCTTTCTGTGCTCACCTTCAGGACCCCGGAGGAAGCAATAGCCAAGGCCAACAACACTCCCTACGGACTTTCTGCGGGTATTTGGACGGAAAAAGCTTCGCGCATGCTTGCCGTTGCCGACAAGTTGCGAGCCGGGGTAATCTGGGCCAACACTTTCAACAAATTCGATCCGGCCAGCCCGTTTGGTGGCTACCAAGAGTCAGGGTATGGACGCGAAGGTGGCCGTCACGGTCTCGCCGGCTACCTGATGCCAAGTGACTGGAAAGCAGGAGCGAAATAATGGCGCGTCTCAGTGTTCCCAAAACCTACAAACTCTTTATCGGGGGCAAGTTCCCGCGCTCCGAAAGTGGTTATACCTACGAGGTGACCACACCGAAAGGCGCTTTCCTCGCCAACGCATCGAAGGCCAGTAGAAAAGATGCCAGAGATGCTGTGGTGTCGGCGCGCGCTGCGTTCTTGCCCTTTGCGGGACTTAGCGCATACAACCGTGGCCAGATTCTCTATCGCATCGCTGAAGTTCTGGAAGGACGCGCGGATCAGTTTGTGGAAGAAATTCGGCAGAGCGAAGGGGTGAGTTCCTCCGCTGCTCTCACACAGGTCAACTCCGCTATCGACACCTGGGTGTGGTGTGCAGGTTTTGCCGATAAGTACGCCCAAATTGCCGGGAACGGCAACCCGGTGTCAGGTCCGTACTTCAACCTATCCACCCCCGACCCCACCGGAGTCGTGGTGGCCCTCGCGCCCCAGGGCGCCGCCGGAGAAAGCCTTTTGGGGCTCTCCGCCGTCCTTGCCCCGATTATGACCAGTGGGAACACGGTGGTGGTGTTGGCCCATCACACGCAACCGCTCTCGGCCCTGAGTTTCGCCGAAGTTCTCGCCACCAGCGATGTCCCCTCCGGTGTGGTGAACATTCTGGCCGGCGATCCAACAGCCGTGATGCCCTGGATGGCCTCCCACGCAGATGTGAATGCTCTTGATCTGGCCGGCGGTATGGAGCTTGACTGGGTGCAGTGGCAGCAGATGGCTGCAGAAACCTTGAAAAGGGTGCAGCCTCCGGTGAAGGGTGTCCCCGTCTCGAGCCTGGAGCGCATCACTGCGTTTGTGGAAACCAAAACGGTCTGGCACACGAAGGCGCTTGGATAAGTGCCCCAGGGAATAGCCCTGGTTGATAAAGAACTGGGGGTCAGCTCGCACCACATTGTGGGGAAAGCCCGCAAAGCTTTGGACACCAAAAAGGTGGGCCATGCGGGCACCCTGGACCCGGCAGCGAGTGGCCTCTTGGTCCTCGGTGTGGGTTCTGGCACCAGGCTTTTGACTTTCCTCGTGGGGCTTGGGAAAACCTATCGCGCCACCATGCGTTTGGGGTATTCCACCACCACCGATGACGCCGAAGGAGAATCACTGGCTCCCACCGGCGATGTGTCCAGCTGCAGCGACTCAGATATTGCTCGGGCAGTGGAAAAGTTTCGGGGGGAAATATCGCAGGTTCCAAGCACTTTTAGTGCTATTAAAGTGGGTGGCCGGAGAGCCTACGATCTTGCACGTGCCGGCCAGGAAGTGGAGCTTAAGCCCCGAGCAGTTACCATTTCCACCCTCGAGGTCGGCGCCATCTCGCGCCACCTCCACCACATCGATGTCGAATTGCTCGTGGAGTGTTCATCGGGAACCTATATTCGTGCTCTGGCCCGAGACATCGGCGCTGACCTTGGCGTGGGGGGCCACCTGGTCGCGCTGCGCCGAAACCGGGTGGGGCCTTTCGACGTTGCCGGAACAGGAAAAGCCGAGGATTTGACACTCGACAACCTGATGCCGCTTGGGCAGGCAGCGCGTTTGGTGATGCCCGCGCTGGAGGTATCGGGCTCAGAAGTTTCTGATCTTCGCCATGGCCGGGCGATAGCTTTGGAGGGTCACCCGACCGGGGTCCCCTTGGCGGCGATTGAGCGCGACACCGGGGTGTTGCTCGCCGTGATCGAAGCACGAGCAGGTCGTAGCCGTATCCTGATGGGCGTTGCCAGCAACTAAAGCGAAGGGTGTGGGGCGTGTTCGAATGGTTTGCGTGGACTCAGGTCGCTGTGGCGGCTGGCGCCGGTCTGGTCGCCGTCATTTTTGCCATAATGAAGCGAACCCCCAACGACTACACCCTGGGCGGACTTCTTTTGGTGTTGGCCTTGCTGGTCACCCAAGTGGTGATGGGCATTGTTCAACCCACACTGGGTAATTCACCCTCGGGCAGCCTGCTCGAATGGTGGATGTATGTGGTGACGGCTTTGTTGATGCTTCCCGCAGGAATAATTTGGGCACTGGTGGAGCGCTCAGTGATGTCCAACGTGGTGTTGGGTCTTTTGGCAGGCTCCATTGCGGTCATGCTCACCCGGATGCACACCATTTGGTTTATCAATAGTGCTTAACGTCGCGCCTTTGGGTGACCCCGTTCCGGTGGATGGTTCCCTGCCGCCCTCCGTTGCAGAGGGTGCGGAAAAACGCACTCTGGGGCTCTATATCCACGTTCCTTTTTGCCAAGCGCGCTGTGGCTACTGCGATTTCAACACCTACACCGCGGAAGAACTCGACGGTGTGTCCAGGGCTTCCTATCCCGCACAGGCCATGGCAGAAATGGAGATGGCGCACACCGTGATGAACCAGGCGGGGCTGGTGGCCCGCCCCCTTTCTACGGTGTTTTTTGGTGGAGGAACACCGACACTTCTTGGGCCTGAGCCCCTGGTGCGGATGCTCGCTCGTGCCCACAAACTCTGGGGGTTGGCGGACCACGCCGAGGTGAGCGTAGAGGCTAACCCGGACAGCGTTACGGCAGAGGATTTGCAGGCATTGGCAGCGGGCGGTGTGACCAGAGTGTCTTTGGGCGTGCAATCAGCACACCCCGACGTGTTGTCGGTGCTTGATCGCACCCACGACCCGGCGCGGGTTCCTGGAGTTGTGCAGGCTGCCAAAGATGCCGGACTCCAGGTGTCTCTCGATCTGATTTATGGTTCGCCCGGGGAAACGCTGTCGATGTGGGAAAAAACTCTGGAGTATGCCCTTGGGCTGGCTCCGGATCACCTTTCTGCCTACGCATTGATTGTGGAGCCTGGCACAGCGATGGCGAGAAGGATTGCCCGGGGGGAGTTAGCCATGCCCGATGATGATGTGCACGCGGATATGTATGAACTCACTGATCGGCTCCTCTCCTTGGCTGGCTATGGCTGGTATGAAATTAGCAACTGGGCCACGAGCGAAGCCCTCGAATCCCGCCACAACCGAAGCTATTGGAGCTCTGAGGACTGGTGGGGGATTGGACCGGGAGCCCACTCACACATCGGTGGGGTGCGCTGGTGGAATGTGAAGCATCCCGCCGCCTACACGCAACGCCTCGTTGCCGGGCAGTCTCCGATTCATTCTCGGGAGGTGCTCTCCGGCGAGAGTAAAGACATGGAGCGCATCTTGTTGGGAATTCGGATGCGCGAAGGTATTCCTGCGCGGTGGGTCTCTGCGGACAAAAAGGTTGTGGTGGCAGACGCTATCGCTCGGGGGCTCCTGGACGGCGTTGCCGCAATTTCTGGGACCCTCGTGGTGACGGCGAAAGGGCGACTGGTCGCAGATTTTCTTGCCCGAGAGCTAACCTGACACCGCGAATAAGGCTTCCTCGCTACTATTAGCAGTCATGGGGAGAGACTGCTAAAAAGGGCTGGGGGTGAGCAGAAATGGTGTCACAGCGCGCACTGGATGTGTTGAAAGTTATTGTGCAGGATTATGTCGACTCGAAAGAGCCGGTCGGGTCGAAGTCCATTGCGGATCGCCACGGTTTTGGTGTCTCCGCGGCCACTATCCGCAACGATATGGCTTTGCTCGAAGAAGAAGAGCTCATCGTGGCACCCCACACTTCCGCTGGGCGTGTTCCCACCGATAAAGGCTACCGAGTGTTTGTGGACCAGTTGGCCGGCGTTCGACCGCTGTCTGCCGGACAGCGCAACGCCATTGAATCGTTCCTGTCAGAATCTGCCGACCTCGATGACACTTTGAGCCGGACCGTAAGAATGCTGTCCCAACTGACCAACCAGGTCGCCATTTTGCAGTATCCAAGCCTCAGCGTTGCCACCGTGCGACACGTGGAGCTGCTTCCCATGAGTACCCGCAAACTGATGACCGTTCTCATCATGGATGGGGGATCAGTGGATCAAAATATTGTGGAAACCTCCACCGAACTTGACGACGAGATGGTGGCGGAGCTCCGCGCTCACCTGAACCACCATCTGGTCAACACCGCAATGGCTGATGTGCCTACGGTGCTGGCCACTTTGCCCGCCACGGTCTCCCCCGGGCGGGTGGAACTCGTGACCGCCATTACGGAAGCCCTCGGTCACGCCGTCGATGGACACCGCACCGAACGGCTCGTGATGGCCGGTGCGGCAAACCTGGTGCGAGGGGAACAGGATTTCACCAGCAGTGTGTATCCCGTCTTGGAAGCCATCGAAGAGCAGGTGACCCTGCTCAAACTGTTCACCGAAATGCACTGGGAAACCAGTGACGTTCAAGCTCGAATTGGCCGCGAAAATGAGGGTCCCCTCTCGGAGGTGGCTATTTTGGCCTCCGCCTATCAGTCGGGCAACCGCAGCAGCGCGACGCTCGGTGTGGTGGGACCCACCAGAATGGACTACTCCAACAATATGGCCGCGGTCAGGGCTGTTGCCCGCTACCTCTCGCGGCTACTTGGCGATGATGACAGGGAGCGTAACGAGTGAGTGTTGACCACTACCAGGTCTTAGGTGTTGCCCGCGATGCAAACGCGGATCAGATCAAAAAGGCGTATCGGAAACTGGCCAGGGAAATGCATCCCGATGTGAACAAAGACGACGGTGCTGAAGAGGGTTTTAAACAGGTTACTCACGCTTACGACGTGCTCTCTGACCCTGAACAACGCGCCCAGTACGACCGCGGGGGAAATCAAAACTTCGGCGGATTTGGGCCTTTCGGCGATATTTTTGAGACCTTCTTTGGCGGAGGTGGGGGCGGCCAAACCAGGGGTCCGCGTTCGCGCCAAGAGCGCGGTCAAGACGCGCTGCTGCGCGTCGATGTGGACCTGAAAGACGTCATTTTTGGTGTGAAAAAGACGCTTGATGTGGATACTGCTGTCGTGTGTGAAACCTGCAAGGGGTCTTGCGCCGCACCGGGGACCTCGCCTCGAGTGTGTGACATTTGCGGGGGTAGCGGTTCCCTTCAGCGCACCGTTCGCTCGGTGCTCGGAAACATGGTGACCCAAAGCCCCTGTGGCAGTTGCCGCGGTTTTGGCGAAGTGATTGATTCCCCCTGCCCTACCTGTGCCGGGCAGGGTCGGGTTCGTGCGACCCGTTCACTTTCGGTGGATATCCCCGGTGGTATTGAAACGGGCCAAAGGATTCATCTGCCAAACCGAGGCGAAGTGGGCCACGGTGGGGGTCCCGCAGGAGATTTGTATCTCGAATTCACGGTCCGGGGTGACAAAATATTTTCCCGCTCCGGCGACGACATTGTGGCGACCCTGGAGCTTGACATGCTGGATGCCATCGAAGGGTGCGAGGTCACTCTTGCAGCGCTTGATGGCGAGATTGTGGTCACCGTCAAACCGGGTGCGCAATCGGCCGATGTGATCACGGTGAAAAACCGTGGGGTCACCAAACTTCGGGGCAACGGTCGCGGCGATGTCCGCCTGGGGGTTCACGTCACCATCCCCGCAAAACTGTCGGGCAAAGAGTCTGAGCTGGTGGGGAAACTGCGGGCGCTTCGTAAGCCGGCGCCCCCCACTTTGGTGGGCGCCCAGCAGGGCATGTTCCACAAGTTCCGCGACCGTCTTTTTGGCGGCTAGCTAATGGCGCACCTCTATCTTGTGCCCCACGGTGGCATCTTTGAGGTGGGAGAACGGGTAACTCTGAGGGGGGATGAAGCCCACCATGCGGCCAAGGTGGGACGGATGGTTCCGGGCGAGAGCACCCTTGTCGGTGATGGAGTCGGTCATATTGCGCAGGCGACCGTGGCGGAGGTGACCCAGGGGGAAGTCGTTCTTGAACTGCATCTGGTCGATTTTTTTCCACGAGCCACCCCTGAGGTGTGGCTCGTGCAAGCACTGGCTAAAGGTGATCGAGATGAGTTGGCGGTGCAAGCCTGCACGGAGATGGGTGTGGATTGCATCATCCCGTGGCAATCCGAGCGCAGCATTTCGCGGTGGTCAAGTGATAAAGCGGCCAAAGGTGTGGCCCGGTGGCATCGCATCGCCACCGAAGCGACCAAACAGTCGCTTCGCCCTCGGGTGCCCCGTGTCTCTGGGCTGGCAAAAATGGAGGATCTGGCCGAGCTTGCCGCCACGCACCAGATGATTGTTTTGGAGCCCGATGCGCCCGTTGCGCTATCGGCTTTTGCGCCAGAGGGTGTGGCGCCTGTGGTGTTGGTGGTGGGGCCAGAGGGTGGCATTAGCCCTGGCGAGAGTGCGCGCCTGCGTGAAGCCGGAGCGCAGAGCTATCGCCTGGGTTCCAGTGTGCTTCGCACCTCCACGGCGGGAATGGCCGCGCTTGCCCTCGTGAGTGTGGCACTGGGGCGCTGGTAGCACGCAGGTGCGCCCTCAGACCCACCGCTCTAGACTGGGGATATGACGGGGATGGAGCGAACAATTTTTGAGAAAATTGTCGCGCGCGAAATTCCCGCCGACATTGTTGCCGAAACCGATACGCTGCTTGCCTTTCGAGACATTGCACCCCAGGCGCCCCTGCACCTTCTGGTGGTGCCAAAAACGGCCAAGTATCGCGATGTTTTGCAGCTTGCCACGGGCGACCCCGGACTGATGGCGCAGATGGTGGAGCTCGCCGCCACACTAGCCACCGAGCATGCTTCGGGCGATTATCGCCTGGTGTTCAACACGGGCGCGGGTGCAGGGCAAACCGTGTTCCATGTGCACGCTCACGTGTTGGCAGGGTCACTAGAAGAGGGCAGCCTTGCCGGCTAAGCACAACACCGAGGGAGACCCTGTATCGGTCACCATGAATGTCGACGAGGTCGCCATGATTCGGGTGCTCGGTATTCACGACCGGGTGCTGTCCCACCTCGAGGCCCAATGCCCCACCGTGGTAATTTCCGCCAGAGGGAACACCATCAGCCTGTCTGGACCCGCAGCCGATATTGAGGCCGCCCAGGCACTGCTTCGCGAACTGATTCAGGTCGCCAAGAGCGGAATACAGGTTTCTGACGACGATGTGGTGCGCGCTGCGGCGATTCAAGGGCAGGGCGGTGGAGCGGTCACCGAGTTTCTTTCTCAGCCCATCCTGACCAGTAAAGGTCAGTCCATTCAACCCAAAACAGTGGGTCAGAAAAAATATGTTGAGGCTATTGATGCCTTCACCATCGTTTTTGGGATTGGTCCGGCAGGAACCGGTAAAACGTATTTGGCGATGGCCAAAGCGGTGCAGGCTTTGCAGCGCAAAGAAATTGATCGCATCATTTTGAC